>Ga0193753_10001075_pt1 | contig 24236 bp, 31 predicted proteins | sample H1c2metaG_FD_144925 | JGI IMG/M metagenome (GOLD analysis project Ga0193753, IMG submission 144925) | Soil microbial communities from a riparian zone of the East river system, Colorado, United States - H1c2 | ecosystem: Environmental > Terrestrial > Soil > Riparian zone | place: USA: East... | reverse complement strand
ATCGACATCGTCATCAGAGGCTCCAGCTTCGCGCGGTCGAGCACGTAATGCGGCGCGCTGGTGCTGCTGATGACGATGTCGATGTTCGCAAACTCCTGCGCCCATTCCTCGAAGTGAACAGCGCGTCCGCCCAGCTCGGCCGCGAGGGCCACGGCGCGATCGTGCGAGCGGTTGGAAACGATGACACTGTGCGCGCCGCGAGAGAGCAGGGCGCGTGCGGCCTTCTCGCTGGTCTCGCCCGCACCAATGACCATTACCTGGCGATGGTTCAATGAATCGAAAATCTTCTCCGCGAGTTCCACGGCCACGGAAGCGACAGAGATGCTGCCGCGCTGGATATTCGTCTCCGTACGGATGTGCTTGGCGACGTTGAAGGCGCGTTGAAACGCTTTGTTGAGCCGCGCGCCGGTGTGCTGGTGTTGGAGCGCGAGGTCGTAGGCTTTTTTGAGTTGGCCGAGAATCTCCGTTTCGCCCAGCACCATCGAGTCGAGGCCGCAGGCGACTTTGAACAAGTGCTCGACCGAATCTTGGTCGGCGAATTTGTAGAGTTCGTCCGTGAGCGGATCGCGGTAGTCGTGAATGCGCACGAGGAATTCCTGTAATTCGGCGAAGGCCTGCCGTGGCTCCAGCGAAGTGGCGGCGTAAATCTCCACGCGATTGCACGTGGAGAGAATGACCGCTTCCTCGGCGATGCGAGTTTCGCGAATCATTTGCAGCGCCGCCGGAACCTTCGCCTCCGCGAAGGCAAACTTTTCGCGCACCGTGACCGGCGACGAGTGATGGCTGAGGCCCACGACGACGACGTGCATATCAAGGGCGGTGAAGCGGCGACATGAGGCTCGAACCCCAGAAGGTGAGCAACACGAAGGCGAAGGCCGCAATGGATCCCCAGGCGAAGCGTCGGCCCCCGCGCCAGAATTTCCAGCGCATGACGATGAGCGCGAGGTAGAGCACCCAGACGAACAGTGCCCAGAAAATTTTGAAGTCAGCGGTGAAGACTCGTCCCTGTTGCTGCATAAACACGGCGCTGACGACGAGCGCGCCGGTGAGCAGAACGAAGCCCGCGACGAGAAGCGCGCGGATGATGAGTTCGAGGCGTTGAATCGGCGGCATGATGGAAAGGAGCGCGCGCATCTTGTGCAACTTCAAGTCGCGTTCCTGCGTGAGATACATCAGCCCGGCGACGGAACTGAGTCCGAACGCGCCGTAAGCCAGTGCGAACATCGCGACGTGGAGCGTGAGCCAACCGCCGCTGAACTCGGGATGTCCCGGCGCGCCGACATCTTTGGGAGTGAGCAGCGCGAAGACGCCGATGGCGAACAGAATGGGCGCCGCGAACGCGCCGAGGAATCGCAGCCGTGGCCACAGTCCAATCACGAGGTACGTCGCGGTCATGGTCCACGCGACGAACATGGTGGCTTCGTAAAGATTGTTGATGGGACAACGGTCGAGCGAAAAGCCACGCATCAGCATGGCCCCAGTGTGAAAGCCGAACGCGGCCAGCAAGGTGAAATAGTTGAGCCGATTGTGGTGCCGAAGTTCCCGGCGAAGGAGAAAGATCGAGTACGTGGCGCTGATGCCGTAAATCAAAACGGCGACGGCGAAGCAATTGCGATCTGTGAACCCGGACACGGGGCGCAGGCTAAGTCAGAAGTTTGGCGGAGTCCAAGCTTGAGGTTTTGAAGGTGGAGCGAGACTCCGTCGAGCCACCATTCCGAGCGTAGCGAGACGAACGGAGTGAGCATCTTTTCTGAGTGCGGAGATGCTTGCTCCGATCGCGCCTCCTTCGTCGGCCAATGGTGTTCGACGGAGTCTCGCCCCACCGTCTTTTAGTTCGTCGCGCCGCTCTTCTTTGTCTTGTCCGCAGCGGCCGCAGCCTGGCCAGTGACAATTGCGGTCGAGGTCGAAGTGCCGTCAAAGCGCCATTGCAAGTTGCCGTAGTTTACCACCGCGCTGCCGGGCGCGATGACATCCACGGACGGCGCGCGATTGGCGTAGCTCGCGAGCGTGCCATCGCGATTGCCAGCAGTGACGCTGGTCACAAAGGGGTAATTGGCCGGGATGGTTGGAGTTGTGACCGGCTCGTTGCCTGCTGCGACATAAAATCTCACGCCCTGGTCGTAAGAACTTTTCATGGTGTTGTAGAGATAAGTGCTTTCACCATTTCCGCCGAGGCTGAGATTTACCCACTTTGCACCGCCGTTCACCACCACGTAGATGCCTTTGGCGATGTCGAAGGTAGTTGTCGTTTCGCCGCCCTCGCCAAACACATTAAACGGCAGCAATCGCACCGTGGTGGATTTGTCGTCACTCGACATGGCCAGGGATCGCAGAATGATTTCCGCCATCGCGGTGCCGTGGGAGGGCGTGCCATCGCTGGAAGCTCCACTCGCCTCAGTGCCCGGTAAAATGAAGTCGGCGAAGTTGCCGCCTTTGGCGTCCACCGCCGTATCGACCAGACCAACAATGGTGTATTTGCCATCTGCCGGCACGGTGGGATTTAGGCCCAGCGGCTTGCCAGGTGTGCCAAGCGCCTGTGCCGACTCCGGGCGCGCGACATAGTAATTATCGTCCACGCTCTCGACCGACGAATCTCCCTCCAGCGACGCGCGCGCGGTGTCCGCGGCTTTCTCATCTTCGAAACGCAGGCGGTAGGTGTTTTGATCATCGGAGCGCCCGACGATTTTTGCGTCGAGCTTTTTCGCGAGGTCTTCGATCTTTTCTCCCGGCTTGAGGGTCACGATCAGCTCGTTGCCGATGCGATTGGTGCTCCCTTTGGACGCGGCGGCCACCAGTGGCTGAATGGCTCGCGTCGCCTGGTCGCGGGAATTGCGGAACACGAAAAACTTCGAGCGCGAATTGGTGTCGGGGATCAAAGCGTAGCTGTAATTGCCGAGCAGCTTGCGCAACGCCTCGCCCGGTTCCTTCGCGGAGAATCTCGCCGGGATGCGATTCGTAATTCCGGGATCGAGATAAATTTCCCAGCCGGTGGAAGTGGCGACGCGTTGCAGCAATTCGGGAATGGTCCACGTCTCGATGGTCGCATCGACACGGTCGCGGGCGGCGTCCCAGTTGAGCAGATCGGCGGCGCGGCCAGCGACGAGACTCGCGAGGCACAGGGCCACGACTATTGCGGTTTGTTTGCGCCCAATCAGCATGCGCTCAGTATAGCGGCATAAAACTCCGGCGCGATAGAAAGGTTGCGCGCCGGAGCCTCGCGGTTTTCATCAATCGTTTGGCACCCAGCCTTTGCCGGGAATGTACTCGCGACTGCCCGAATGAGTTTTGCATCCGGCGAAAGAAATGACGACCGTCACGATCGCGATGAGTAATACGATTCGCTTCATGTTCTTAGGGTAATCCTGAGTTTGTCATCGCCGCAAGTTTGGCGCATACTACCCGCGAGGTTTTCATGGCGTTCGAATCATTGAAGGGACAACTGCTGTTGGACAACGGCCGTCTGGCCGGTTCGTTTTTTCATCGCACGGTCCTGCTCATCTGTCAGCACGATTCCGACGGCGCTTTCGGTCTGGTGGTGAATCGTCCCACGGGACAGAAAGTCGGCGATGCGCTCCCGGTGAACTTGCCGGAGGCGCTGAAGGTGAATGATCTTTTTCTCGGCGGCCCAGTGCAGCCGCAGGCCTTGAGTTACCTGCACTCGGATCAATTTCTGCCGGATGCGAACGTGATGCCGAACCTGAATCTCGATCACTCGCTGGATGAACTGGTGGATTTGGGCGATTCATTTTCGGCCACGCAGCGCATCAAGGTTTTCGCTGGTTACGCGGGCTGGAGTCCCGGGCAACTCGACGATGAAATGCAGCGCGATACCTGGCTGACCCATCCGGCCTCCGTCGATTTGGTTTTTCACAATCCTCCCGAAGAACTGTGGCCGATGATCCTGAAACAGAAGGGTTGGAAGTACCGGCTGATCGGCCAGCAGCCGGAGGATCTTTCCGCGAATTGAAGGGCGGGGGCCAAGCTTTCTGCACGGCAGCCAGTCATGCGTTCAGGGATTTAGCACGGGCAGAGACTTCAGATTGACCGGCCAGAACGCCCAGTCCCTTCTTGGCACCTTCCCCGCTCAGCAGCGATAGGTGAACAGTAAGGCATGACAATCGTGATACAAGATATGCGAAAGCGGCATTTTTACGCCGGCTCGCAGGAGTGGACAAATGATCCGAAGGAAGCGCTCACTTTTTCCGACACGCGTCATGCGTTGCAATACTGTCGGTTTCACCGATTGAGAGACGTGCGGTTGGTCGTTTTCTTCCGCGACCGAAAAGTCAGTTTGCTTCTCTACGTTCCCGGGTCGAAGTCGCCGGCGCCTGCGGGACGGATCCACACTGCGGAAGTTTGATCTCGTTCCTTCGGCGACTGCGTTCAGCTATTGGCTTGCGGCGCTTTGAATCAGCTTCCAATGGACGCGCGCCACGTCGCCCATGTAATGCGTGGCGCCTGGATCGACCGCCGCTTTCGCGATGTGCTGACGCGCTTTCGCGGCATTCCCAACCGCTTCGAAATAAAGTCCGAGATAGAGATTTGCGTAGAAAAGGGCATCGCGTGATCGGGAGGAAGCCGCGGCGGACGTGACTGCATCGACGTTCCCGGTGTCGGCGTAGAGCGCGTAAATTTCCTGCATGGGCACGCGCCCGTCCGGCCCGATTTTAATCATGGAAGCGCGGGCGTTGGTCACTCCTTGCTCGCGCGCGGCGCAAAGAAAATGCCAGACCGCGTTTTCCACATCGCTGGAATTGACCGTCTGGTGCAGTTCGAACTGCTTACGCCCATCGCTGAATTGCCGCGCGTAATAAAGTGAAATACCCCGTTGCCAGTGATGCGGCGCGCGATCCGGCGACAGTTCGATCACGCGATCGAAATCCGCCACCGACTCTTTGAAGTTGCCCGCCTTGAAGTGGACTTCGCCACGCGTCTGCCAAAGCGAGAGGAACTTCGGCTCCATCTTCAACGCCGCCGAAAGATCGCGAATCGCTTCCGGATAGCGGCGCGCGGAATCGAGCACGCGCGCACGCACGATGAGCGGCTGCGAATTGGTCGGATAGTCCGCGACCGCCTTGTCGCACAGGATCAAAGCGGTAGCAGTGTTGGTTCGCGCGGCGGCGCCAATTTCCCGGAGGACGACCTCCGGACTTTGGGCCGAGAAAACTTTGGCGACCAGACCTAGCGCCAGCAAAACGAAAACAAAGCAGCGCATGGGGTGGGCGTCAGACGATCAAACGCAAGCCGGGACCGAGGCGGGCGTCCGTTACTTCTTCTTGGTAACTTTCTTGATCGCGGCGCTGCCGGCCTTCGTGTCGAGCAGCACGGCCTTGTGCGTCGTCAGCATTTCCTGAACGCTGGCGATGTTGGCCAACTGGGTGGGAGCACGGCGATTGTCGAGGGTACGAAAATGTTTGTAGCTGGCCAGGCGTTTGCCCATCTCAAGAATCTCGATGTGACTATCTTGGAGTTTCCAAATCTGGCCTTTAGCAAGGACCAGGGCAGCAGTTTTTCGGTTCAATTTCATATCAGTCTATTCCCGAGGCGAAGCCCGCGAATCGTCGGAGATAATAGCGGAAAACACGCGTCAGGCAAACAATCATTCAGGCGATTTCGACCGGGCTGGGGTACAAATTGTTCAATTGAATTGCAAGAACGAGCCAGCGCACAGACATCGCGAGAACACGGCTTAACCGGCTGTTTTCAATTCTTTGAACCACGCAGGCTCCGTTGCGATTTGAACGGTCGTTGGGCAAAATCGAGGTTTGCTGCGCGCCGCCCTTGACCACCTTTGCGCACCCGTGCTGGAATACGCTCGAATGAAATCATTTTTGCCTGTGCTCACTCTGGCGTGGCTCGCCCTCGGCGCGCTGGCGGGGGAACTCCAGGATGCGGCGGGCCGCGGTGAAATCGACAAAGTGCGCAGCTTGATTCGGGCGACACCGGCCAACATCAACGTGCGCGACGGAGGAACGACCGCGCTGCATGAAGCCACGCGCGCTGGGCATTTGGAAATCGTGAAATTGCTGGTGGCGAACGGAGCGAATGTGAATGCCACCGATTTCAGCGGACTCACTCCGTTGAAGCTGGCGCTGGGACGCCGAAACGTGGAGGTCGCGGACTTTCTTCGGCAGAATGGCGGATTGGAAAAAGCTCCCACGGCTCCGCGTGTCGTCACCTCGCGTCCTGCGACGCCCGTGGCAAAGGAGCCGCCATCGACCGCAGGCTTGTTCACTACGAATGCGCCGGCCATTCGGTCCAATCCAGATCTCGCCGCCACCAATGTTGCGGCCACGCGGCCAGCGTTGACCAATAAACCGCCCACGGAACGTGAGATGATGCCGGTGATTTTTCCCATTCACGAGGCGGCGCGAATCGGAGATGTCGAGCAGATCAAATCTCTGTTCAAGAACTCGCCGGACCTAATCGATGCGACGGACGAAAAAGGACGAACGCCCCTGCACATCGCCGCTGGCAACAAGCAAGTCACCGCCGTCCAGGTCCTCCTGGGGTTGCGCGCGAAAGTAAACGTGCGCGCGTCGAACGGACAAACACCGCTGCACACGGCCGCTCGCCTGGGCGACGCCGCGATCGCCGGATTGCTCATCACGAATCGCGCCGTGGTGAACGCGCGCGACACCTTTGAAAACACTCCGCTGCTCATCGCCCTTCAATCCTCGAACAGCGAAACCGTGGACAACCCTTTCTTGCCCGGAACCAAATTTGGCGTGACGAATTCCGTGTTGGCCATGCAACGGCAACAGCTCGAAGTCGTGAAGTTGCTGGTGGCGCATCGGGCTGATGTGAATGTCCGAAACCGCGCCGGGGCCACGCCGCTCGTGGAAGCCGTGCGAGTCGGCAACGAGCCTGTCGTGAGCTTATTGATCCAGGCAGGCGCGAATGCAAACGCGAGCGAGGCTGGTTCCGCCACCACACCATTACATCTCGCCGCGTCGCGAGGACAGGCCGGGATCGCGCAAGCATTACTGCGCGGTCGCGCGGTCGTGAACGCAGCGGACGCGCGCGGCGACACACCGCTTTGCTACGCGTTGCGCGAAGGGCGCACCAACACCGTCGCGTTGCTGCGGCAGGCGGGCGGGACCATTGGTCAGTCGCGCCCACTGAATCCCATGGAGAAAAGCCTGGTGGAGTTTTACGAGCGTACGGAAGCGACGCTGCGCGCGGGCAGTCCGTCGGAAAAAAGCCGCGTGTTAATGGCGATGAATCCGACTAAAGGCGACATCGATAAAATGTTTCCCAAGCACGCCGCCAGCGCGTGGAAAGTCGTGGACGATTTCAACCGGCAAATCAAACAGGCATTCACGCGACCCGTGCGCGACGCGGATGTGAGCAAGGAAATCTGGCGCATCCAGCCGGAGCCGCCGAGTCCCGTGACGCAGGAATGGCGCAGTCGCGGCTGGCTCGCGAGTGATCTGCCGATTCTATCGCTGGCGGTGGAAAAGACCGGCGGCACGACTCGGCCGGGCGACTACTGTTTTGTGAACGGGCATTGGGTGCTCGTGCCGCCGTTGAGATCGATCGCAACCCCAGTGGCAGCGGCGGAAATGGGGCGAAGGAAGTAGGAAACTATTCCAGTCCCAGAATGCGCCGGCCTTGTTCCGAGATCATCGATTGATGCCAGGGCGGGTCCCAAACCACTTCGACGTTCGCTTCTTCCACGCCGTCGAGCGCGAGAATTTTCTGCTGAGCGTCGCCCGCAATAACGCCGCCCATGCCGCAACCGGGCGCGGTCAAAGTCATTTTCACATTCACGCGGCTGCTGCCGGTGGGCAGCTTTTCCACGGCGAGATCGTACACGAGACCGAGATCGACGATGTTGACCGGAATCTCAGGGTCGTAGCAGGTGCGCAGGATTTCCCAGAGTTGCTTCTCGTCCACATCGACTGTGGAAGCAGGGATCTTTTTTTCTTCGACGGGCGGCTCCAGGCCAAGCGCGTCAGCATCTTTGCCCGAGATGCGATATAAGCCGCCATGCGCATGGACCGTGAAAGTGCCGCCCAGCGTTTGCGTGATGTCCACCGGCGTGCCCTTGGGCAAGGTGACGGGAGCGCCGTGCGGGATTTGCACCGCTTCGCAATCCCGGGCCAGTTCGAGGGAAGTGACGTTCTGCATACGCGCGAATTTCAACGCTGGCCGCGCGGTTGTAAACCTTGGAATGAGTGCGGGAACGCCACGGGCGCATCCGGATGCACATGGGCGGGAACTCCAATCAACGGCTGCCAGTTTGTAACTGGCAGCAGCCGCCCTGAGTTCAGGATGTGCGAATCTTTTTCTCGCCGCTTTGAAATGAGAACCCGACTGCCCGGTTGCAACCGGCAGCGCGTTGCCAAGGCCGCTTCGCGCAAATGCAACGCCGCCGGGTCCATTCCTTTCCCTGACAGGGTGCAAAATGATCTCTTGAAGAGACGAGATGCTCACAGCACACGACAAAAGCGGAAAAATTTGTTGCACTGAAAGTTTCGATTGGTATATTCCGCGCTCCTTTCCGGGGACACCCTGCGAAAGGACAGCATTTAATCGGCAGGCCGATAACTGACGACTCGACTGGGCGCAGGATTAATGGTCTGACTGCTCCAGGCTGTGACTTGGGAAGGTTATTTTTTTATGCCAGTGAAGACATTTAGACCGCTGACGCCGTCCACGCGATACATCACGATCGCGTCGTACGATGAGATCACGAAGACGAAGCCCGAGAAGAGCCTCGTCGAGATTCGCAAGAAGACCGGCGGTCGTAATCATTACGGACGCGCGACGGCACGCGGCATTGGTGGCGGACACAAGCAGAAGATCCGCACCGTCGATTTCAAGCGGAACAAGCACGGGGTCGAAGCGGCGGTCCTGGCGATCGAATACGATCCGATTCGCACGGCGCGTCTCGCTTTGTTGCAGTACACGGATGGGGAAAAGACTTACATCATCGCCCCGAATGGCTTGGAAGTTGGCGCGAAGGTTATGAGCGGTCCGGAGGCGGTGCCCGTTCTTGGCAATTGCCTTCCGCTGCGGACGATTCCCGTCGGCATTGCGATTCACAACATCGAACTTCATGCGGGCAAAGGCGGACAGATTGTTCGCAGTGCCGGCTCTTCGGCCACGTTGATGTCACGCGATCAAGGTTACGCGCAGATTCGTTTGCCTTCAGGCGAAATTCGCCGCGTGCCGGAAAATTGCTACGCCACCATTGGCCAGGTCGGGAACACGGAACATGAGAATGTCGTTCTCGGCAAAGCGGGCCGCTCGCGTCATCGCGGGATTCGTCCCATTACTCGTGGTGTGGCCCGTAACCCGGTGGACCATCCGAACGGCGGTGGCCAAGGCAAGTCCAAGGGCGGCGGCGGCTGGCAGCAGCTCACCTCACCGTGGGGATTGCAGGCCAAGGGCTTTCGCACGCGCGTTAAGAGCAAGTATTCGAATCGGTTCATCATCGTGCGCCGCGATGGGAAGCCTTTGAAATCACGCTAGAATTTATTTGAAATATGGGTCGCTCGATTAAAAAAGGTCCGTTTGTTGATGGCCACTTGATGGAGAAAATCGTCAAGGCCCGGGACGCCAAGTCCAAGACGCCGATCAAAACATGGTCGCGTCGTTCGATGATCACGCCTGATTTCGTCGGGCTGACGTTCGCCGTCCACAACGGCAAAGTTTTCAACCCGGTGTTCGTCACGGAAAACATGGTCGGGCACCGGCTCGGAGAGTTTTCTTTGACGCGCACGTTCAAGAAACACGGCGCGCACACGGCCAAGGCGGAAGCGAAATAGTATGCAAGTTCAATCCATTACAAAAAACGTCCGCATGTCCGCGCAAAAAATGCGCGAGACCGTGCGCCAGATTCAGGGTTTGTCCGCGCTGCAAGCCCAAGCAGTACTCGCCTACGTGCCGCGCAAGTCGGCGCGCGTCGTGGCGAAGACCCTGAAATCCGCGATCGCGAATGCGGAGAACAACAACGGCGTGAAGCCGGAGACTTTGAAGGTGAAGGAAGCAGTGGCGCAGACGGCACGGAGCCTCAAGCGTTTTACGCCCAAGGCGCGTGGATCGGCCGGGCCGATTATCAAGCGCAGTTGCCACGTGAAAATTGTAGTTTCTGACGAATAGTTATGGGTCAAAAAACAAATCCAATCGGTTTGCGCATGGCAGTCACGAAGGACTGGCGCTCGAAGTGGTACGCACAGAAGAAGGACTTCGGCCGTTTGCTCGCCGAGGACCGCATCATCCGCGAGATCCTGAAGAAGAAGCTGGAGTCGGCGTCGGTGCCCAAGATTTTGATCGAGCGCGCGGCGAACCGTTGCCGCATTACGATTTTGACTGCTCGTCCCGGTGTGGTCATCGGACGCAAAGGCGCTGAGATCGACAAGATCAAGGAAGAGTTGAGCAAGATGACGGGCAAGGAAATTTACGTGGACATCCAGGAAGTGAAATCTCCTGAGACGGACGCGCAACTCGTGGCGGAGAACGTTGCGTTGCAGCTTGAACGACGCGTGTCGTTTCGCCGCGCGATGAAGAAGACGATTCAGATCGCCATGGATTTCGGCGCGGAGGGAATCAAAATCCGTTGTGCCGGCCGTCTTGGTGGCGCGGAAATCGCCCGCGTCGAGCAGTACATGGAAGGCCGCGTGCCGTTGCACACATTGCGCGCGAATATCGATTACGGGTTCGCGGAAGCGAACACGATGTATGGCAAGCTCGGCATCAAGTGCTGGGTTTGCAAAGGCGAGGCCACGAAGAAAGAGATGCGTCAGGAACGTCCGGTGGCGCGTCCGATTGAGCCGCCGCCGGCTCCTGCTGCCCCCGCAGTCCAGCCGGGTGCTTAAGAGTTTTACGAAGTTAGAAAGAGAAATTTTTTATGCCATTACAGCCAGCAAGGGTGAAGTTTCGCAAGATGCACCGGGGCAATCGCGCCGGCCTGGCGTCGCGCGGCAACACGGTGGCCTTCGGGGAGTACGGTTTGATGGCGATGGAGCGCTGCTGGCTCGATACCAAGCAAATCGAAGCGGCTCGCGTCGCGATCAACCGCAACATGAAGCGCCGTGGCAAGATGTGGATCCGCATTTTCCCGCAGAAATCTTACACGAAGAAGCCGTTGGAAACGCGAATGGGCAAAGGCAAAGGCCCGCTGGAATCGTGGGTGGCCGTCATTCGCCCGGCGAACGTTTTGTTCGAAGTGGACGGTGTGCCGGAAGTGCTCGCGCGGGAGTCGCTGCGGCTCGCGGCAACGAAGCTGCCGATTCGCACCAAGATGATTTCGCGGCATCACATGGGATAAATTTTTGCTGGCGCAAGCCGGCAGCACGTTGCGTATGAAGTACACGGAACTCAAAGATTTGACGGCGGAGGAATTAACGGCGAAGAGCCGTGACCTGCGCCAGGAGATTTTCAATTTGCGCCTGCAACAGGCAAGCAGCCAGCTCGAAAAGCCGGGCCGGTTGCGTACGATCCGCCGCGATGTCGCGCGCATCGAAACGAAGATTTCTGAACTGCGGAGCAAAGAAACCGCGAACGCCGCTTAACGAATTTGCTTATGCCAGAGACTGTTGAAACCAAAGTAGAGGCTCGCGGGGTGCGCAAGGAGCGCGTCGGGGAAGTCATCTCGGCGAAGATGGCCAAGACGATCGTGGTGCGGGTCGAGCGGCGTTTTCCGCATCCGCAGTATCGCAAGGTCATTACGGCCTACTCGAAATTTTACGCGCACGACGAGAAGAGCGAAGCCAAGGCGGGTGATCGTGTGCTGATTCAGGAGACGCGCCCGATTTCCAAGCTCAAGCGCTGGCGTCTGGTGGAAGTGGTCGAGCGTGGCGAGCAGATCGCTCCCATCGCGGCCGAAGTGAAGTAGGATTTACAGCTATGCTACAGATTCGTTCGATTTTGGATGTGGCCGACAACACCGGCGCGAAGCGCGCGGCGGCCATCGGGGTGCTGGGACGCAATCAGCGTTATGCCGGTATCGGTGATGTCATCAAGGCGCACATCAAGGAAGCCGCGCCGGATGGCACGGTGAAAAAAGGCGAAGTGGTGGACGCAGTGGTCGTTCGCACCCGGCAGATTATTCGCCGCAACGACGGTTCGTACCTGCGTTTTGATTCCAATGCCATCGTCATCATCGACAAGGAAAACAATCCGCGCGGCACGCGTATCTTCGGCCCGGTGGCCCGCGAACTTCGCGAGAAGAAGTTCATGAAGATTATTTCGCTCGCGCCGGAGGTCATTTGAATATGCAGAAAACTCACGTCAAGAAGGGCGACGAGGTGGTCATCATTGCCGGCTCGAACAAGGGCAAACGCGGCAAAGTGATCGAAGTGCAGCGCGCCAGCCAGCGCATCATTGTGGAAGGCGCTTGCATGATTAAACGCCATGTTAAGAAGAACCAACAGAACCCGAACGGCGCCATTATCGAGCGCGAGGGCACGGTCCACATCTCGAATGTGATGAAGGCGGACCTGTTCGACGCGAGCAAGAAGCGCAAGACGGTCGAACCCGTCGCCGCCTAGGAATTTTGAAAAGGCTTTCGGCGAAATCCGAGAGCGAATGAATAATGAAAGCCAGACTTTACGAAAAATACGTCAACGAAGTGAAACCGGCGCTGAAGGAAAAGCGCGGTTACACGAACGATCACCAGATTCCGAAGCTGGAAAAGATCGTGGTTAACATGGGCATCAACTCATCGGCGGAAAAGGGGGCCATGGAGGATGCGACCAAGGATCTTGCGGCCATCACCGGACAGAAGCCGACCATCAGCAAATCACGGCACGACATCGCGAATTTCAAGCTGCGCGAAGGTTCGCCGATTGGCTGCCGCGTCACGTTGCGCCGGGACGCGATGTATGAATTTCTGGATCGCCTGGTGGCAGCCACGCTGCCGCGCATCCGCGACTTCCGCGGCATCTCGCCCCGGTCGTTCGACGGCCGAGGTAATTACTCGCTCGGTCTGGCGGACCAGTCCGTATTCCCGGAAATCGAACTGGAAAAAGTGAAGCGCCAGCAGGGCATGGACATCACGATCGTGACGTCGGCGCAAACCAACGAAGAAGCGTTTGAACTGCTCAAGGCGATGGGCATGCCGTTCGCGGAGAAGTAAAAAGATTTTATGGCAAAGAAAGCCTGGTTGGAACGGAACAAGAAAAAGCGCGAGACGGTGAAGAAGTACGCCGCAGTTCGCGCTGAATTAAGGGCGAAGAAGGACTACGCGGGCCTCTCGAAGCTGCCCAAGAATGCGAGCCCGACGCGCGTGGTGAACCGCTGCTCGATGAGCGGACGGCGTCACGGCTACATGCGGAAGTTCTCGGCGTCGCGCATGACGTTTCGCGAAGCGGCGTTGAATGGACTGGTCCCAGGAGTGACCAAGGCAAGTTGGTAGAAATTTAAGTTCTCGCGCACGTCGCGCAAGCGAGATGGCGAGGACAGGAGAAAAAAATGACAGACCCGATTTCAGATATGCTCACGCGGATTCGCAACGCCCACGCGGCGCTGCTGCCGACGGTGGAGTTGCCTCATTCGCGGATCAAGGCGGACATCGCCGGCGTCCTGAAGAAGGAAGGCTACCTCAGCGAGGTTGCCGTCGAAGGCAAACCGATCAAGACGATCAAGCTGAAGCTGAAGTACAGCGGCAAGAAGGCCGTGATCGACGGCATCAAGCGTATCAGCACGCCGGGACTGCGTCACTACGTGGGTGCCACGGAAATGCCGCGGGTGCGCAACGGCCTGGGCATCGCGATCGTTTCGACGTCGCAGGGTGTCATGAGCGGCCACGAGGCGCGCAAGAAAAACGTGGGTGGCGAAGTGCTCTGCCACGTCTGGTAATTGAACTTTTGATTTTATGTCACGAATTGGAAAACAGCCGATTACGATTCCCGCCAAGGTCAAGCTGGACGTGAAAGGTTCCCGAGTTTTCGTCGAAGGCCCGAAGGGCAAGCTCGACATGGAGATTCCGCGCCGCACATCGCTGAAGATTGACGCCGGCAGCGTGGTGGTGAGCCGCGATGGCGATGATGCCGAGGCACGCGCCATGCACGGTCTGAGCCGCGCGTTGTTGAACAATCTGGTGCAGGGTGTGAGCGAAGGCTATTCGAAGAAGCTGGAGATCAACGGCGTGGGTTTCAAAGCGGCGGTGCAGGGCAAAGTGGTGAACCTGAGCCTCGGCTATTCGCACCCGATCAATTACGACATCCCGGAACAGATCAAAGTGACCGTGGAGGAAAACACGAAGATCACCATCGAAGGGCCGAACAAACAAGTGGTCGGACAGGTCGCGGCTGAGATTCGTTCCTATTATCCGCCGGAGCCTTACAAGGGCAAGGGTGTGAAGTATTCCGACGAGCGCATCGAGCGTAAGGAAGGCAAGACCGTCCAATAAATTGATTGAGCCGCGGCCAAGTCCGTGGCCTGAAGAACATGACTCCGCAAACCAAGAAACGTCTGAAGCAGTTGCGCCGGTTTCGCATTCGCAAGAAATTGTCCGGCACCAAAGAACGTCCGCGCATGGTCACGACGTTCAGCAACACTCACATTTACGTGCAGTTCATCGACGACAAGGCCGGCGTGACGCTGGCCAGCGCTTCGACCCGGCACAAGGGCCTGCCGGAAAAGTTGGGCGCGAATGTGAAGGGCGCGGCGATTGTCGGGAAAGCGGCGGCGGAAGCAGCCACGAGCAAGGGCATCAAAGCTGTCGTGTTCGACCGCGCCGGCACTCGTTATCATGGGAAGATCAAGGCGCTGGCTGACGCCGCGCGTGAAGCCGGATTGCAATTTTAATCAACTGGAGAAAAACAACTGTGGCAGACGAAATTAAAAAACCAGCCGGCGGCGGTGGAACCGGCAGCGCCAGCTTCGGGGGCGGATTTGGCGGCGGGGGCGGCGGTGGTGGATTTGGCGGCGGCGGTCGTGGCCGTGGCGGCGGCTTTCGCGGTCGTGGCCCGCGCGGTCCGCGTCCGGGCGGCGATCAGGAACTCGGTAGCGACGGCAAGCCGTTGCAGGAGTTGATGGAGAAAGTCGTTTTCATCAATCGTTCCGCAAAAGTTGTGAAGGGCGGACGCCGTTTCAGTTTCAGCGCGCTCGTGGTAGTGGGGGACAAGAAAGGCCGTGTGGGTTTGGGGCTCGGCAAGTCCAACGAAGTCGCGGACGCGATCCGCAAAGGCGGTGAAGGCGCGCGCAATGCGATGGTGCCGGTTTCGCTCAGTGGCGCGACGCTGCCGCACGAAGTTTTCTACGAGTATGGCGGCGCGAAAATTCTGCTTCGTCCGGCTTCTCCCGGAACCGGAGTGATCGCCGGCAAGACGGTCCGCGCGGTGTTGGAATCTGTGGGCTTGAAAGACGTGCTCAGCAAATCACTTGGCTCGAGCAATGCCGCGAACGTGGTGAAAGCGACACTCGGCGCCCTGCGCCAATTGCGTTTGCGCGAGGACATTTACAAGAGCCGCGGGCTCTCGTTGAAGGAAAAGAAAGAACCGCCGACGGAAGCGGTTCCGGTTATCACAGCTTAATTTTCGATTGTTATGCGTTTGCACGATTTGAAACCACGCCCCGGCGCCAAGCATCGCCGCAAGCGTCTCGGTCAGGGTGAATCCAGCGGTCATGGCAAGACTTCAGGACGCGGCGGCAAAGGCCAGACCGCGCGCTCGGGCTCCTCCATTCGTATCGGCTTCGAGGGCGGCCAGATGCCGCTGATCCGTCGTATCCCGAAGCGCGGCTTCAACAACGCGCGGCACACGACCGCTTACGTGCCCGTGAATCTCGAGGCGCTGAATGCATTCGATGATGGCGCGCGTGTCGATGTGGCAGCGATTCGCAACGCCGGCCTGGCGAATGGTCCGGTGAAGCTGATCAAGATTCTCGGGGACGGCGAATTGACTAAAAAGCTCACGATTTCCGCGCACAAGTTCAGCGCTTCGGCCAAGCAGAAGATCGAAGCGGCCGGCGGCACTTGCGAAGTGATTGCGGCCAAAGTCCAAGTCAAGGCCTGAGCAGCATGTTCAAGAAAATCGCCAGCACCTTCGCGAACTGCTTCAAGATCCCGGAACTCAAGTCCCGGATCATCTTCACGTTGATTATCCTCGCCGTGTGCCGCGTGATTTCCATCATTCCAATTCCCGGAATCGATGGCGCGGGGTTGCAGGCATTTTTCGACGCACAGTCGAAGGCGGGCGGCGGCGGTCTGATGGGCATGTACAGCATGTTCACGGGCGGCGCGCTGGAGCGTTGCGCGATCGGCGCGCTGGGCATCATGCCTTACATCAGCGCCACGATTATTATTCAGCTTCTGAGCGCGGTGGTTCCTCGTTTGAGCAAGCTCATGCGTGAGGAAGGCGGCCGGGCGAAGATTGTTCAATACGGCCGTGTTCTGACCTTGCTGCTGTGCATCGGGCAGGGATTGTTCATGACCATCAGTTGGTCCAGGGCCGAAGGTTTTTTCCAGGGCTTTTCGGGTGACCTGTTGATGCCCTACATGCGCGAGCACATGTGGTGGTACTTCATTCAGACCGTCATCATTCTGACGACCGGCACGATGTTGCTGATGTGGTTCGGCGAACAGATTACCGAACGCGGCATCGGCAACGGTGTTTCGCTCGTGATCACGATCGGCATTTTGGCGCGACTGCCCATGGCCGGGCAGGGATTGGTGGACATGTTCAGCCGCACCGGAGACGAAGGAGGCTTCAATCCGTTCTACGCTATCGTGCTGCTGGCGCTGTTGGTGTCCGTCATCGCGGGCGTCATCGCAATCACGCAAGCCCAGCGCAAGGTTCCGGTACAGTACGCGCAGCGGGCCGTGGGGCGCAAAGTTTATCAGGGCGGAACGTCTTTCATGCCGTTGCGTGTGAACTACGCGGGTGTCATGCCGGTGATTTTTGCGAGCGCGATTTTGATGCTCCCGGCCCAGGTGTTCTCCAAAGCGGGTGAGTTTTTCAGCATGCCGTTCCTGACCAAGCTGGCCAACATGCTGTCGGATCGTTCGCCCCTTTACTTGGTCGCTTATGGGCTGATGATTTTGTTCTTCTCGTATTTTTGGGTGGCGACGCAGTTCAACGAATTGCAGATCGCCGATGACCTGAAGAAGTACGGCGGTTACATCCCTGGCGTGCGTCCGGGCCAAGCGACCAGCACATTTCTGCACAACGCCATGAGTCGTATCACGCTGGCTGGCGCGGTATTCCTGACGGTGATCGCGGTGATTCCAATTATTCTCACGACGCGCATGGGCATCCCGGACCCGGTTTCGCAATTTTTTGGCGGCACGGGCATGTTGATTCTGGTTGGTGTGATGCTCGACACGATGCGGCAAATGGAGTCGCACTTGTTGATGCGCCATTACGATGGGTTCCTGAAAAAGGGCCGCATCAAGGGACGTTTCTAAGCGAGGCGGCCGGGCCGGGAATTTCCGGTGCTGGCCGGAGTTCATGATCATTCTCAAAACCGAACGGGATTTGGAGGCGATGCGCCCCGCCGGTTCGGTAGCGGGTGCGGTGCTCGACGAAGTGGCGAGTTTCATCCGCCCCGGAGTGACAACAAAGCAGATCGATGACTTCGCTGCGGACGTGATTAAAAAGCACGGCGCGAAGAGTGCGTTTCTGGGATACCGCAAATATCCGTGCCACGTGTGCATCTCGGTGAACGAAGAAGTGGTGCATGGGCTGGCGAAGGATCGGCGCGTCGAGTTCGGCGACATCGTGAGTCTCGACGTGGGTGTTCGCTACAATGGATTTATCGGCGACACGGCGAAGACGGTGCCGGTGGGCGGATGCGGAGTAGCCGCGCAGCGTTTGTTGGACGTGACGGAGCAGGCGCTCTATGAAGGAATCGCTCAAGCGGTTTCGGGAAATCGTGTCGTTGATATTTCGCGCGCGATTCAGCGCCACGTGGAAAGCCACGGTTACAGCGTTGTGCGGGAATTTGTGGGGCACGGCGTCGGAAAGACGGTTCACGAGGAGCCGCAGATTCCGAACTTTGTAGAGCCAGGGAAAAATACGGCGAAGTTGCGGCCCGGGATGACTTTGGCGATTGAGCCGATGGTGAACGCGGGCCGGCCCGACGTGAAAATCCTGAAAGACGGCTGGACAGTAGTGACGTTGGATGGTCAATTGTCCGCCCATTTTGAGCATACGGTGCTCATTACGGAAGGTGAGCCGGAGATTTTGACGTGCCGGGAAAAGACGCGATCTGCCTTGAAGGCACGGTAGTCGAACTGCTGAGAGAGGCGAAACTCTTTCGGGTGGAGTTGGTGAATGGGCATCGGCTGTTGGGGCACGTATCGGCGAGGCGGCGCGAGGAAGCGCTGGCCTTGAAGCCGGGAGACAAAGTGAATTTGGAAATGTCGCCCTTCGATTTTTCGAAGGGCCGGATAGTTTTTAGAACGGAAACAAAATGAAAGTCCGCGCATCAGTTAAGAAGCTTTGCGAGAACTGCAAAATTATTCGCCGCAAGGGCGTCATTCGTGTCCTGTGCACGAACCGCCGTCATAAACAGCGGCAAGGTTAATCTTATGGCACGTATCATTGGCGTAGAAATTCCGGGCGAGAAGCGCATCGACATTTCGTTGCGCTACATCTTCGGCATCGGTCCGAAGAACGCGGTGGACATCCTCAAGGTCGCGGGCATCGACCCGAGCGTTCGCGCGAAAGATCTCGACGAATCACAGCTCTCGAAGATCGTGCATGCGATCCAAGAGGGCAAATATGTGATCGAAGGCGACCTGCGCCGCGAGCTAGGTATGAATTTGAAGCGCTTGCAAGGCATCAAGTGCTATCGCGGCATCCGCCATTTGCGTGGATTGCCAGTGCGCGGACAGCGCACCTCCACCAATGCGCGCACGCGCAAAGGCCCGCGCAAGACGGTCGGCGTGCAGCGCAATCCAAACGCCAAGACAGGCATTCACTGAGAAATTTGAAGTATGGCTGACGAAACAAAAAAAGCTGAAAAGAGGCCCGCGGCGGCAAAGAAGGAAACGGCAGAGAAGCCGGTCAAGGCCGCTGCTGCTGGCGAAGCCGTGCCGGCTAAGACGAAGAAGCCTGCCGCCGGAGCCGCGGCCGCTGGCGAAGCAAAGCCTGCGGAAGCCGGCATTACGCCGGCGGTTTCCGCGCCGACTGCTGCCGAGTTGCTCGGCGAAGATCCCAACGCCAAAAAGATCGTCAAGGTCAAGGGCGCGAAGAACATTACGTCGGGCGTCGCGAACATTCTCGCCACGTTCAACAACACCCAGGTTTGCATCACCGACATGCAGGGCAACGTGCTCGGATGGTCGAGCGCCGGCCGCGTCGGATTCAAAGGTTCACGCAAGAGCACCGCGTTCGCCGCTCAGCAGGTGGCGCAGGATGCCGCCCGTCAGGCGATGTCGCACGGCATGCGTGAAGTCGAGATTCGCGTGAAGGGTCCTGGCTCGGGCCGTGAATCCGCCATCCGCGCGCTGCAAGCCATTGGCTTGGAAATCAGCGTCATCAAAGACGTGACGCCGATTCCGCACAACGGTTGCCGCCCGCGCAAGAAACGCCGCGTTTAATCCGGCATTTGGAATTCGTCATTCGAAATTAATTTATGGCTCGTTACACTGGTCCTCGCGTTCGCATCAGCCGCCGTTTCGGCGTGCCGATCTTCGGCCCGTCCAAATATCTCGAACGCCGTCCCTACGGTCCCGGCGTGCATGGCCCGAAGTCGCGCCGCAAACACACGGATTACGGTCTCGGTCTCATCGAGAAGCAGAAGCTCCGTTACTACTACGGCCTGATGGAGAAGCAGTTTCGCGGCGTTTATGAAAAAGCGTTGCGCCGCCGCGGTGTGACCGGTGAACAGATGCTGCAGATTTTGGAGACACGTTTGGACAATGTTGTTTTCCACATCGGTTTCGGAAACACACGCGCCCAGGCACGCCAGATGGTTTGCCACGGCCACGTGAAGGTGAACGGACGCAAGGTGAACATCCCGTCGTATGCGCTGAAGGTGAACGACGTGGTCGAAGTGAAGGACACCAACGCTTCCAAGCAGATGGCCACGCGCTCGCTGGAAAGCTCCACGAGCCGCACGGTGCCGGATTGGCTGATGCTCGATAAGACGGCGATGAAGGCCACGGTCATGCGCGTTCCGACGCGCGAAGAAATCCAGCCGATCGCGAACGAGCAGGCCGTCGTCGAATTTTATTCCCGCTAGTAGTGAAATCGGGGTGCTGGAGTTCATCTTCAGTCGTTCCAAAAAAAGACAATTATACGGGCTGGCTCGGCTGCGGGAATGAAGCCGGGCGAGTCAGATTAAAATTGTTGAAAGGATAACATGCCAGTACGTCTAGGTCGGTTTGAAATGCCCAAGCGGTTGGTCAAAGAAGAAGCCACCGCCACACCTCTTTACGCCAAGTTCATGGCCGAGCCGTTTGAAACCGGTTACGGACACACCATTGGCAACTCGCTTCGCCGCGTGCTCCTCAGCTCGCTCGAAGGCGCTGCGATTACGTCCGTGAAATTGGACGGCGCGATGCACGAGTTCACCACCGTCGAAGGCGTTGTCGAAGACGTGACTGACATCGTGTTGAACCTGAAGAGAGTCAAATTCAAGGCCCACACCCGCGAAGAGCAGACCCTGCTCCTGTCTGCGAACAAGGAAGGCCAGGTCACGGCCAAGGACATCGAGCTCAACCAGAATGTTGAGTTGGTGAATCCAGACCAGATCATCTGCACGCTCGACAAGAAGAAGAAGATCGAGATGGAGCTGACGGTGAAGATTGGCCGCGGTTTCCTTTCCGGCGACGAGAACAAAAAGCCGGATCAATCCATCGGCGTCATCGCCATCGACTCGATTTTCTCGCCCGTGACGCGCGTGCGTTACGCGGTAGAGAGCGCCCGTGTCGGCCAGCGCACGGATTACGATCGTTTGCTGATCGAAATTTGGACGGACGGCCGCATTTCTCCTGACGATGCGCTCACGCAGGCATCGGCGATTTTGCAGCATCATCTCGACGTGTTCGTCGGCTACGACAAGAACGCCGTCGAGTTCGAAGAAGCGGAACTGAAGCAGGACGACGACAAGTCGAAGCTCAAGAAGTTGCTCAACATGAGCGTGAACGAAATCGAGTTGAGTGTGCGTGCCGCGAATTGTTTGAACAACGCGAACATCACCACGGTCGGCCAGCTCGCGATGAAGACCGAAGCGGAGATGCTCAAGTACCGCAACTTCGGCAAGAAATCACTCAACGAAATCAAAGACAAACTGCAGGCGCTTGGACTCAGCCTCGGCATGAACATCGATCCGGAATTGCTGGAAGCGCCGAAGGAAGAAAAAGCCCTGACGGCTTAATTGTATGCGACACCTGAAACGAACCGCCAAGTTGGGCCGCACCGGCACACACCGGAATGCGATGCTGGCCAATATGGTTTGCAGCCTGATCATTCACAAACGCATCCAGACCACCGTGGCCAAGGCCAAAGCGGCGCGCTCGGTCGCGGAGAAGATGATCACGCTCGGCAAGAGCGGCACCATCTCGGACCGCCGTCTCGCCGTGGCCCGCCTGCACAACGAGCAGGCGGCGAAGATTCTTTTCACGGAACTCGCGCCGGTCTTCAAAGATCGTCCGGGCGGCTACACCCGCATCATTCGCATGAACGAACGCCAGGGCGACGCCGCCGAGCTTGCGATCCTGGAATGGGTGGATGCGCCCGTCGAAGCCGCGCCCGCGGAACCGAAGAAGGAAGCGAAAGCAACCGAAGCCAAGTCGTAAGCGCGCGCGAAAATGAATTCCCAAGCCCGTCCGCAAGGACGGGCTTTTTTGCTTTCGTAAAGGCCGGGCTTGGAAACGGCGCGCCGCTCGATAACATCGCCCAGTCCCGGACCTGATGCGCACACGCGTTCACGCTGGGATTCAGTGCTATGACCCTATTCATCAAGACCGTGGCCCGAATCGTCCTGCTCCTCTTCGTCGTGGGCGCGCCCGCTTCGTTATCCGCTCAGACCTTCGTCAACTTCGAGGGCAAGCAAACTTCACCGGTGCGCCTGTCGCTGGATGGCTCGCGCTTGTTCGCGGTGAACACGGCAGCCAATCGCCTTTCGGTCTTCGACGTTTCCAATCCCAAGAACCCGATCCTGATCGCGGAGATACCCGTGGGGCTGGAACCCGTTTCGGTAAATCCCGTCAGCAACGACGAAGCTTGGGTCGTGAACGAAGTTTCCGACAGCGTCAGCGTTGTTTCTGTTTCGCAGCACATCGTGACGGACACACTCTACGTGAAGGACGAGCCGGCAGACGTCGTGTTCGCCAATGGCCGCGCCTTTGTCAGCGCATCGCGCAACAACCAGATCGCCGTGTTCGATCTCGCGACGCACGCGAGCATCACGAACATTTCAGTGCTCGGAGAGAACCCGCGCGCGTTGTGCATTAACACCAACGGCACGAAGGTTTACGCGGCGTTCGCGCTCTCCGGGAATCGCACGACGCTCATCCCGTTTCCGCAAGCCCCGCCGCAACCGCCGCCGACCAATCCGAAACTGCCTCCGCCGCCGCAGGTGAGTTTGATTGTGGATGCAGCGGACCCGGCGTGGACGAACGGCGCTAACGCGCCGATCAAATACACGATGCCCGACAACGACATCGTGGAGATCGACACGGCGACGCTGGCCATCACGCGTTATTTTCCGCGCGTCGGGACGGTGAATTTCGCGATCGCCGTCCGTCCGGGCATTGGGCCCGGCAGCGGCGAACTTTACGTGGCGAATACCGATGCGCGAAACCTCACGCACTTCGAGCCGGTCGTTCGCGGCGGTTTCGTGACAAATCAGATCAGCCGGGTGAACGCGAACAGTGGTGCCGTGACTCGGTTCGATTTGAACGCCAGCTTCAGCTACACAAATTTTCCCAATCTCGCCAACCAGTCGAACGCCCTGGCGCAGCCCACTGCCATCGCTTTCGGTCCCAGCGGCGCGAATTTTTTTGTGACGGCGTTCGGTTCGGATCGAGTGGCGCTCGTCGATGCAGATAGCGGCACTATCACAACCCGCATCGATTTGAACCCCAGCGCGCCTGGCTCCATCGCGAACCCGCGCACGATGCGCGGGCCGCGCGGCCTGGCTTTGAAGCCGGGTGCCGCGCTCTATGTGCTCAACCGGATTTCCAATACGCTGACGGTGATCGATCCGAGTACGCGCACGGTGGTGCGCGAGATTTCCGTGGGCAGTTACGATCCGACGCCGCTCGCGATTCGCGAGGGCAGGGGCTTTCTTTACAGCGCGAAACTTTCCGGCGGTGGCTTGGTTTCCTGCGCGTCGTGCCACATCGATGCCGAGATGGATTTGCTCGCGTGGGATCTCGGCAATCCGGGCGGCAATTTGGAAACGAACGCCATCGCCGTCTCCGGTTCGCGCGCTTTGTTCCCGCCGAATGGAGTTGTTTCCAACGTCGTGTTCCATCCTATGAAAGGACCGATGACGACGCAGACCTTGCGCGGCCTCGCCGGAGTGGAGCCGCTGCACTGGCGCGGCGATCGCACGAACTTCACGCACTTCACTGGCGCGTTCGACGGCCTGCTCGGCGGCACGACGCTTTCCGCGGCGGACATGGCGGCGTATCGCACCTTCATCAACACCGTCGTGTTCCAGTCGAATCCAAACCAGAATTTGAACCGCACGCTGCCCGCCACTTTCGGCGGCGGCGATCCTACAGCGGGACGCAATGCATTCATGAGTACCAACTACGGAACGTTGGCGGGCATCATTAACTTGCGTTGCAACACCTGCCACACCGTGCCCACCGGCACCGATCGCGGCTTCACGCCAGCTCAAGCTTTGCAAGAGCCGCAGGATTTCAAAGTGCCGCACTTGCGGAACATTTATCAGAAAATGCGTTTCACGAATGCGCCCGGCGCGCAAAGCCTAATGGGCTTCGGCCTCGCGCACGACGGCATGGATCCGAGTCTCTTCGCTTTTCTGTCGCGTCCGGTGTTCGGCGCGTTTTCCACGGACGCGGTCTTGAAGCGCAACATCAGCGCGTTCGTGCAGTGCTTCGATACGGGCACCGCACCGTCCGTCGGTTACGCGCGCACCATCAACGCTGCGAACGTGAATAGTGCGAGCGTAATCAACGATTGGTCCATGCTTGAGGTGCAAACGAGCGGCGGCACGAATATCGATTTGATCGCAAAGGGAACGATTGATGGGCAACGCCGTGGATTCGTTTTCGTCACCGCCTCGAACTTGTATCGCGCGGACAAGCAATCGATGGCGCCGCTGACACGCGCGGCGCTCGTCACGAAAATTCTGGATGG
>Ga0193753_10001074_pt1 | contig 24254 bp, 20 predicted proteins | sample H1c2metaG_FD_144925 | JGI IMG/M metagenome (GOLD analysis project Ga0193753, IMG submission 144925) | Soil microbial communities from a riparian zone of the East river system, Colorado, United States - H1c2 | ecosystem: Environmental > Terrestrial > Soil > Riparian zone | place: USA: East... | reverse complement strand
GGTCGGCGCCGTGGTGCTGGCGCTCCTGGCACTGGCCGGCGCGGCGGTGGTGACTCTCGACGCCGCCCGCCTGCGCCCCAGCATCGACGTCACGGTCTACTTCGCCCACATCGGCGCGCTCGAGGAGGGCGCCGACGTCCAGGTGGCCGGTCGGGTGATCGGCTCGGTCGAGTCGGTCCAGCTGCTCCCACCCGGCCTGGTGCGCGACCCCGCCCACCCGCTCCACCCCGGCGGGGGCGTGGCGGTCGCCCTTCGCGTCCAGGAGCGCTACGCCGGCTGGGCCGCGCCCAATGGCGAGGTCTTCATCACCGCCAAGGGCGTGCTCGGCGACGCGTACGTCGAGATCGGTCCGCCGGCGGGCGGCGCGGCGCGCACGCGCGGGCTCCAGGACGGCGACCGCCTGCGCGGGATCGATCCGCCGCGGATGGAGCAGGTCGTGCTCAAGAGCTTCCAGAACATGATGCAGTTCCGCCGCCTGCTCGACGACGTGGCCCCGGCCGCGCGCGAGCTGGGCGCGGCGGTGGTGAAGCTGCGCGTGACGCTCGCGATGATCGAGCCGCGACCGGGCGCCTACGCGGCGACCGGAGCGGCGCTCGGCCGGATCGGCGACGAGTGGGGCCGCCTGTCCAGCGGCGTCACGGCCGGGCTGGCCGGCCAGGGGCTCGCCGGCGGCGACGCGGTCCACGCCCTCGGCCAGGCCAGCGCGCTGGTCGGCCGGATCCGCGCCGAGCTGGGCGCGACCGGCGCCGCCCTCGATCTCCTGCTCGCCGACGTCGCGCGGATCCGCGCCCGCCTCCCCGCCGACCTGCGCCAGCGGATCGAGCGGAGCGGGGCGGCCGCCCGCGCCGCGGTGACCCGGCTCGAGGCCGTGGTCGCCACCGCCCAGGAGCTGATCGCGCGGGTCCAGGGCGGCCAGGGCACCGTCGGTGCGCTGCTCAACGACCCGGAGTTCCTCGATGACGCCAAGCAGCTGGGCCGGATCCTGAAGCGCGAGCCGTGGCGCGTCCTCGGCCATCCCCGCCGCGAGGCGCTCGAGAAGGCCGAGTGAGCCGCGCCGGGTGAGACGCGCCGCTACCTGGCCTGGCACGCCGCCATCGGCTCGGCGCAGGCGGTCACCGGGTCGGCGCTCGACATCATGCAGCGCACCACGGCGGAGGCCTCTCGCGACACCGCCGGGTCGGCCGCGTCCATGCACTCGGTGATCGGCGGCAGCGGGTCGCCGGCGCCGAGGTCGATCGACAGGATGCAGCCCATGGTGTCGGCGCACGACGCGTCCCCCTCCCCCACCCACTCGCCGGCCAGGTCCTGGCCGCCCTCGTCGAGGCAGCGCGAGGTGCTCGGGTCGGCCGGGTAGTACGAGCCGATCAGCATGCACATCTCGTCGGTCGAGCGGGCGCCCTGGTAGATGTCGTGGTCCTCGCTGCTGCGGTAGTCGCAGTAGTAGTCGAGGGTGGAGCCGGCCGTCACTCGTAGACCGGGCTCGAACGAGCGGACATCGACGTTGGCCCACGCGTCATTCTCGTAGAACGGCTCGCCGTCGCCGACCCGCGCCGCGTAGCCGATCCCGCGCGCGTGCATGTGCGACTGCACGTTGGCGATGGTGATGTCGTGGTGCACCGGGCAGCGCCAGCGCGCCCTCGACGATCCCTGGGCCGGCACCCGGATGAGCGGGTTGTACAGGAACAGCAGATCACCCTCGGTGACCACCTCGTCCTCGGGGATGGTGTAGACGTTGATGCGCGCCTCCGGCTCGATCGGCTGATCGGAGGCGTTGATGTAGTGCACGTTCATGAGCAGCACGGCGCCGGCGCGGACCGGCATGGCCACCCCGGGCGGGAAGCGCAGCATCGACTCGCCATCGCCGTTCTGCGAGCCGCCGACCAGCTTGGTGATGCGCCAGCCCTGGGTCGCGCCCTGGCTGCAGTCGAACACGCCGCTGGTGTCGACCGCGACGCCGTCCTCGGTGACGGTCGGGATCTGGTCGTAGTCGGTCTCGTAGAGGAGGACGTGGTGGCTGCCCTTCTCGAAGCGGACCTCGTCGCGGGTGACCCACATCTCGCGATCGGGGCCGCGCACGAACAGGCAATGCTCGGCCTCGACGCCGGGCTCGAGGGTGGTGGTCATCTGGAACTGCACGCCCTGGTCCGGCGCGGGCGGCTCGAGGAGGACGTCGTCCGGATCCGGTGACGGATCGGCGTCGTCGCCGTCGAGGCAAGCGACCAGAGAGAGGGACAGGGCGGCGCCGAGCGGGAGCGCGAGGAGGGATCGGTTCATGAATGGATCTCCGACGTGATGACCAGCCGGCGGCGCGGCGCGCCGACAGCCGGACCGATGCCTGCTCGAACACCTCGCCGCGGAGGAGGTGTCCCTGCGACCCGTCGGATTCGCCGCGCGCCCGGCCGCGCCGGATGAGCGCCGGATCAGAGCGCGGCGTCGGGCGGCGCGGCGTCGGGCGGTGCGGCGTCGGGTGGCGCGGCGTCGGGCGGCGCGGCATCCGGCGGTTGCGGTCCGGAATCCGGCTGGTCGGGCGAGCCGTCCGGGGTCGGACCGGCGTCGAAGACCTGCTGCGGCGGGGCATCGGGCTGCGGCGGGACGGCGCCGGTCCCCGCGCACACCGGCGGGTCCGCCGCCAGGTTGCAGACCAGGCCGGGCCCGCACTCGGACGAGGCAAAGCACTCCTCGCCCGCGCCGCGCGGGTCCTCGGAGCTGCACGCCGGGCCGGCGGCGAACATCGCCGCGGCGCACGCCGTCACCAGCCCGAGCTTCCCCCGCACGTGAGCGCCACCATATCACGGCGTGCGCGCGGCTCCGCGGGGCGCCACTCGCCCGCGCCGGCGTCACGTCACCGCGCCGCCGCGAATCGCGCGAAACTACCCACACGCCATGCGACGCCCACCGCCTCATCGCTCGCCGCGCGCCGCCGCCCTGAACGCGGCGACCGCGGCGACCGCGCTGGTCGCCGCGATGATCGTCGTCCTCGCCGCGCCACCCGCCGCCGCCCACGTCGCGCCGTCCGAGCGCGACAACAACCGCTACCTCCTGGTCGCCCCGCTCGCCGACCGCGTCCGCCTGGCCTACACCGTCTACATGGGCCAGGAGCCGGGCCGGCGCGCCCGCCCGCGCATGGACACCGATCACGACGGCGCCATCAGCGAGGCCGAGGCCAGCGCCTACGGCCGCCAGCTCGCCGCCCAGGTCCTGCCTCACCTCTCGCTCGAGGTGGACGGCCAGCCGGTCGCGATCGAGTGGCAGGACATCGACGTCGGCCTCGGCGAGCCCTCGGTCTCGGGCGGCGCCTTTGCGGTCGACCTGGTCGCGTGGATCTGCCTCGACCGGCCGCGCGAGCGACTCTCGCACCGGGTCCGCCTCCACGATCGGTTTCACATCCCGGATCCCGGCGAGACCGAGCTGCGCGCCGAGGAGAGCCCCGGGCTGCGCATCACCCGCTCGGACCTGGGCGGCCCCGAGAGCGCCCGCCCGTCGGTGGTGCGCCTCGACTTCCGCTGGATGGGCGGGCCGGGCCCGGCCGAGAGCCAGGGCTACCTCATGGAGTTCGAGGTCGACCCGTCGCTCGCCACCTTCGACGGCGGCGAGTGCACCGGCGCCAGCGGCGCGGGACCGGGCGGACCCGGCCGGCGCGGGTGGCTGCTCGGCGGCGCCGCCCTCGCGGCGCTCGCCCTCGGTACGCTCGCGGTACGACGGCTCAGAAGATGAACGGGTAGTTCACCGACGCGCCCACCTGGCTGCGCGGGAACTTGGCCCGCCGCACGGCGCTCTCCACGCAGCCGTTCAGGCTGGCGCTGCCGCCGCTCGCGCTGGCGCTCGAGACCGTGCCGGCCGGGCTGATCTTGATCTTGACCGTCACCTTGCCGCCGCCCGGGGCGCGCGAGCCACACGACGACACGCTGCCCTTCACGTTGCCGATGCCCGAGGCGACGTCGCCGCGGCTGGGGCGCTCGGGCAGGCTGGTGTCGACCGCCTCGGACCTCGACGACGACCCGCCCCCGGAGCGCCGGCCGGCCTTGCGGCAGCAGGGCTTGTCCGGCTCGACCAGGCAGGTCACCTCGTCGCAGCCGGAGCTCGCGGTCGGATCCGGTGGAGGCGGCGTGACCGCGACCGGCTTGTGCTCCGGCGGCTTCTCGCGCGGCTCGGACCGGCTGCGCCGCTCGCGCTCCTTGCGCTCCTTGCGCTCGCGCTCGGCCCGCGACGAGCGGGATCCGTCGTTGCCGCCGCTCGCTGCGCCTGCCGCGGTCGCTCCACCCGCCGCGGCCGGCTCACCACCGGCCGGGGTCGCCGCCGGCTCGCCGCCGGCCGGGTTCTGTCCGTCAGGCGGAGGCGACGTCGCGGCGCCGGCTGGCGCGCTGCCCGCCGGCGCGGTCGCCGCCGGCGCGGTCGCCGCGGCGCCTGCCGCCGTGGCCGCGCTATCGCCCGCCGCGGCCGCCGGCTCCTCGACCGCCGCCACCTTCGCCTTGTCGCCGCCGCCCTTGAGGACGATGAGGACCAGCACCGCTGCGGCGATCACCAGCGCCCCGATCAGCGCGACGAGCGCGATCAGCAGGCGATTGTTCACCGTCGGCTGCACGTTGGGCAGGAGCACCGGCGACGCCGACTCGAACGAGCTCTGGCTGAAGACCGGGAGGTCGTCGGCCGATCCGGAGCCGACCGGCCGGCTCGGCGCCTTGGACTCGCCCAGGTAGACCTGCGCCATCGAGCGGATGTCGATGAGCCCCGATCCCTCACTCGGACCGCCGCCACCCGCCGTGGTGACCGGCATCGAGGTCGACGACGTGGACGATGCCGACATCGACGTGGACGAGCTGGAGCTCGAGCTCGACGAGCTGGAGCGTGGCGCGTCGCTGGCCAGCGCCGCCAGGTTGTTGAGCGAGAACAGGACCGAGTTCTCGTTGCGCTGGCCGGTCAGGGTGGAGGTGACCGCCTTGTGCGAGCCGGCCGACACCTGCGCCATGCCCCCGCCATCGCCGCCGGCGAACAGCCCGTCGGCGTCGGCCGCGTCGCTCGAGCCGCCCGAGAGCCCGGGCCCGGCGAACAGGTCCGAGCCGAGACCGGCGTCGTCGCCGGCGCCGTGCGCGGCGAACAGGTCGGCCGGATCGTTGTGGGCGGCGCGCGCGTCGTCATACGCCTCGCCCCCGCCGCCGCCGAACAGGTTGCCGAGCCCGCCCTCGTCGCTCATGGAGCCGGCGGCGGACGCGCCGGACGCGCGGCCACCGGCCACCAGCGCCGCGAACACGTCGACATCGGCCAGCCGCTCCCAGTCGCCGAAGCCCTCGCGCCAGACGTAGCCCTCGCTGTCGACCTCGCCGCGGCGGAAGCGGTCGCGGACCTCCTCCACCGTCATCGGTCCGACCTGCTCCTGATCGATCACCAGGTGCCACACCGCGTCGTCGGCCCCGTTGGCGCCCTCGCCGGACGACCCGGCGTAGTCGAACACCTTGGTCTCCTTCTGGTACGTCGGCGCCGCCGCCTCCGCCGATTCGCTCACCGAGCCGCGAACGACGATGATGTTGCTGCACTTCTTGCAGCGGATCTTGAAGACCTTGCCGCGGACTTTTTCGTCGGCAATCGAGTATTTGGCAGAGCAAGCGTCGCAGACGATCTTCATCGGGAGCCCCCGTGAGCGCGCCCGGCAGCGCGGCACGGTGCCCAGCGCCAGGTTGTTGCTCGAGTATCTCGAGTATAGGAAAGAAGCGCGATCGGGCGCAACTCGGGGACTTGGAACCCCGACGAGGGGTCTCTGTTGGGCTCTTTTCTGACTCTCGCGCGGGGGCCGCGCGAGCCGGGCTCAGGAGGCGTCCGAGGCGAACGGATCGCGGAGCAGGATGGTCTCATCGCGCTCGGCCCCGACCGAGATGAGCCACATCGGCGCCCCGACCAGCCGCTCGATGGTGGCGATGTAGGTCCGTGCCGCCGCCGGCAGGTCCTCGAGCCGGCGGGCCTGGCCGATCGCCTCGTCCCACCCGTCCACCTCGATGAAGTCAGGCTCGGTCCGGGCCAGGTCCTCGCCGTCGAGCGGCGGCTCGTCGAGCGGCGCCCCGTCGAGGCGATACCCGACGCACACGCGGACGCGGCCCCGCCCGCCGACCACGTCGAGCTTGGTCAGCGCGATCCCGTCCAGGCCGTTCACGCGCACCGCCAGGCGCAGCCCGGCGGCGTCGAGCCAGCCGCACCGGCGCGGCCGCCCGGTGGTGGCGCCAAACTCCTGGCCGGCGGCGCGCCACGCCTCGGCGTCGGCCGGGGCCATCTCGGTGGGAAACGGCCCTCCCCCGACCCGCGTGCAGTACGCCTTGCTGATGCCGACCACGCGGTCGATCCGGGTCGGCGCCACCCCGGCCCCGGTGCACGCGCCCCCCGCGATGGTCGACGACGAGGTCACGAACGGATAGGTGCCGTGGTCGATGTCGAGCAGCGTGCCCTGCGCCCCCTCGAACAGCACGTTGTGGCCGGCGCGGATCGCCGCGTCGACCGCGCGCCCCGCATCACCCACCATGGGTCCGAGCTCCTGCCCGGCCCGCTCGGCGTCGGCGACGAGCGCGTCGATCTCGGGCCGGCCCGGGACGGGGCGCCCCCAGTGGGCCAGGACCGGCGCAATCTCCTCGAGGTTCTGGTCGACCAGCTCGCGCAGGCGGGCCGGGCGACCGAGGTCGGCGACGCGCACGCCGCGACGCCCGGCCTTGGACTCGTAGGCCGGGCCGATGCCGCGCCGGGTGGTCCCGATCGCCCCGATCCGCTCCTCGCGGGCCGCCTCCAGCCAGTGGTGGTACGGCAGGATGATGTGCGCGCGCGAGCTGACCAGCAGCTGATCCTCGCCGAGCAGGCCGCGCGCGCGGCACGCGGCGATCTCGTCGAGCAGGACACGCGGATCGATCACCATGCCGTCGCCCAGCACGCAGCGCACGTGCCGGTGGAGCACGCCGGACGGGACCAGGTGGGTGACCAGCTTGTGCCCGCCGATGACCAAGGTGTGGCCGGCGTTGGCGCCGCCGCCGTAGCGCACGACCATCTGGGCGCGCTCGCTCAGGAGGTCGACCACCTTGCCCTTGCCCTCGTCGCCCCACTGGGCGCCGACCACGATCACCACGGCCATCAGTCTCTCCTCGCCTCGCGGGGCGCGGCCGGCAGCGCCAGGCTGGCGCCGTCGCCCATCGCTCGCCGCAGCGCCGCGGCCGAGACCGGCGCGGTCGCGCCGCCCTCGCGGATCCAGTGGGCCGCATCGCGCCCGAGCTCGAGCACGTGCGAGAAGCCGCTCTCGGCGGCGTAGGCGGCCAGCGCGCGCCGGTTGCGCGTGCCCGACAGATCCACCGCGGCGCGGTGCCCGGCCGCGCGCAGCGCCGCGGCCACCCGACCGGCCTCGCGCCGACGATCCTTGACCGCCGCGACCAGGACCCCGTCGGCGCGCGGCGGCAGCGGCAGGCCCGCCTTGCTCTGCGCCTCGGCCATCCCCTCGATGTCGGCGGCGAAGCCGATCGCGCGGGCCGGGTGACCGTAGCGCGCGGCCAGGTGATCGTAGCGCCCGCCGCGCAGCACCGCGTCGCCGGCCCCGGCCACGTAGCCGGCCAGGCGGACGCCGCTGTAGTAGTCGAAGCCGCGCACCTCGCCCAGGTCGAGCGTGATCCCGCCCGGCCCGAGCGCGCGCCCGGCCGCCTCGCCGGTCGCGTCGAGCACCGCCTCGACGCCGTCGACCGCGCGCTTGACCGGCCCGGGCAGGCGCAGCGCGCGCGCGCGGGCCAGCACGTCGGCCGGCTCGCCGAACAGCGTCGGCAGCGCCTCGATGAGGCCGCGCAGCGGGCGGGCCAGCCCCGACGCCGCGCGCGCGACCCCGCCGCGGTCCTTCTTGCGCAGCGCCAGCGCCAGCGCCGCGCGCTGCCCCTCCTCGGCCACCGAGTCGAGCGCGTGGCGGACCAGCGCCACGTGGCCGACCTCGAGCCGCGCCTCCGGGACTCCCGCCGCGGCCAGCGCCGAGGCCGCCACCGCGATCACCTCGGCGTCTCCGTCGGGGCTGCCGGCCCCGTACAGCTCCACGCCGGCCTGGAGGATCTCGCGCTGGCCGCGCGCTCCGGTCGCCATCCGCGCGACCGCGCCCTCGTAGCACAGCCGGATCGGCCCGCGCGCGCCCGCCATGCGGGTGGCGACCAGCCGGGCGACCTGCGGCGTGATGTCGGGGCGGAGCGCGACCACCTCGCCGGTCACCGGCTCGACGAAGCGGATCGCCGCGGCGCGCGCGTCGGCGCCGAGCCCGCGCTCGAGCACGTCGGCGCACTCGAACAGCGGCGTGATGATTCGCTCGAACCCGTACCGCTCGAACTCGCCGAGCAGGCGCTCGGTCAGGGCGCGCCGCCGCGCCGCCGCCGCGGGCAGGAAGTCGCGCACGCCGGCCGGCAGTCGGATGCGCGCGGTGGGAGCGGTCAACATCGGTCGGGTCGCGGCGATCGAGCGGTCGAGGGAGATCGGTCCGGAGGAGCGGCGCGGTCGCCGGCCCCGGCGCTCAGAGGTGCACCACCTGCGCGCTGGTGACCGGTGCCAGCGCGCGGATCTCCGCCACCACTTCGTCGTCGAGGGTCGAATCCACGCACCACAGCTCGAGCGCCACGCCCTTGGCCCGGTCCTGGCCGACGTAGAGGCCGCTGACATTGATGCCGCGGGTGCCGAGCGCGCTGCCGATGACCCCGATCACGCCGGGCTTGTCCTGGTTGTGGACCACCAGGATGGTGCCGGTCGGCGCCGCCTCGACCAGGATGTCGTCGATCTGGATGATGCGCGCCTCGACCCGATCGCCCACGTGATAGAGCGTCCCCTTGACCAGGCGGACCCGGTCGCCGCAGGTCGCCGTCACCTGGATCGCCGCGGCCAGGTCGCGGTCGCGCTCCCGGCGCACCTCGGAGACCTCGATGCCGCGGTCGGCCGCGATGATCGGCGCGTTGATCTCGTTGACCGGCACGGCCAGGAACGGGCGCAGGAGCCCGGCCAGGGTGGCCCGCGCGCAGGCGGCGGCGCCGCGCTCGCCCGGCTCGCCGATCACCTCGACCGCGAGCTTGTCGATGAACGCCTCGCCCTTGCCCTCGCGCGCCATGGCCAGCTGGCCGACCAGCGCGCCCAGCTTGCGGCAGAGATCGAGCCAGGGGGCGAGCTGATCGCGGACCTCGGGCGAGAGCGTCGCGCTGTTGACCGCGTTCCGGATCTCGCCGTGCTCGGCAAAGGCCACGATCTGCTCGGCGACCTCGATCGCGACCTTCTCCTGCGCCTCCTCGGTGGAGGCGCCCAGGTGCGGAGTGCAGACCACTCGCGGGTGGGCGACCAGCTTGCTGCCGGCCGCGGGCGGCTCCTCGACGAACACGTCGAGCGCCGCGCCGGCGATGTGACCCGACTCGAGCGCGGCGAGCAGGGCGTCCTCGTCGACCACGCCGCCGCGCGCCGCGTTGACCACCATCGAGCCGGGCTTCATGCGGGCGAACGCCGCCGCGCCGATCACCCCGCGCGTCTCGCTGGTCAGCGGGGTGTGGACGGTGATGAAGTCGGCGCGCGAGAGGAGCTCGTCGAGGTCGACCAGCTCGACGCCGAGCCGGGCGGCCGCGTCGCGGCCGATGAACGGATCGGACGCCACCACCTTCATCTTCAGGCCCTGGGCCCGGTCGGCCACGATGCGGCCGATGTTGCCGAGGCCGACCACGCCGAGCGTCTTGCCCATGATCTCGACGCCGCTGAACTTGTTCTTCTCCCACTTGCCGGCCTTCATCGAGGCGGTGGCCTGCGGGATGTGGCGGGCCAGCGACATGAGCAGGCACAGGGCATGCTCGGCGGTGGTCACCGCGTTCCCGCTCGGCGCGTTCTCGACGATGATCCCGCGGCGCGACGCGGCGGTCACGTCGATGTTGTCCACGCCGATGCCGGCCCGGCCGATGATCTTGAGCCGCTTGCCGGCCTCGATCACCTCGGCGGTCGCCTTGCTGCGCGAGCGGACCAGGAGGCCGTCGAAGTCGCCGATGACGGCCTTGAGATCGCCCGCGGTGAGGCCGAAGCGGACATCGACCTCGACGGCGGGTGAGGCGGCGAGGATCTCGGCCGCGCGGGGTGACATCTCGTCGGAGATCAGCACTCGGAACTTGTCGGACATGGATCCTCTGGGCGCCTCTGCCGCGGAGTGTGGGCGCGCGCGGCAGGTCGAGTCAAGCATCCGCGGGCGCCGCCCGGACCCGCGCGCGCTCGCTCGAGCGGGCCGCGGCGTTCACTGCAGATCGAACAGCACCGCGCCGATCGACGTGTCGTCGCCCTCGGTGACGGCGATGCCGAACTCCTGGACCGGCTCGGCCAGGAGCGAGTCGCCCTGCGAGTTGACCAGGTCGATGCTGACGTCGTAGGTGCCGAGATCGAGCTCACGGGTACTGGCTCGCGCGGCCACGCAGTTGAACGAGTCGGCCTCGCCGGCCGCCTCGCCCTGGCGGACCAGCTCGATCGAGACCAGCTGGGCGCCGGCCTCGTCGCACGTGGTCTCCACGCCGCCATTGTAGAGCTGCCAGGTCATGCTGATGGTCCCGCGCGGCGGGCGGGCGTCGGGCTCGACCGCGGCGTCGATCGCCCCGTCGTCATCATCATCGTCGTCGCCGCCGCAGGCGCCAAAGGCGCCCACCAGGAGCGCGGCCAGGATCAGTCGCGAAGCGTATCGATACATGCAGGCTCCTTGAACAGCGCGCGGCGACCGCGCCGCGGCGTCCAGTGTATCCCGAGTGCTCGCCGGACTGCGACGCGCGGGCCCACCATCAGGTGCGGGCGCCGCGATCAAGGGACGGCCGCCTCCCCACCGACGAGCTCGGCGCGCGATCGCGCGGCTGCGGTCCGCCACCCGCGCCGCACCAGCCTCCACCAGAAGATCCCGGCTGCCGCCAAGATCTCGGCGGAGAGCCCCAGCCAACCGCCGAACGCGCCCATTCCCATCGCGCGGCCGAGGATCCAGGTGAGCGGCGGGGTCAGCGACCACGCGGCGGTGATCCCGACGATGGCCGGGAAGCGCACGTCGCCGGTGCCGCGCAGGACGCCGCGCGCCACCACGTTGGCGGCGTCGGCCACCTGGAACGCGGCGGCCACGTGGAGGAGCGGCACCGCCGTGGCGATCACCTCGGCGTCATGGGTGAACGCGCGCGCGATCGCCGCCGCGCCGAACGCGAGCACCAGCGTGCAGGCCGCGGTGTAGATGCCGGACAGCCACATGGAGAAGCGCGCCACCTCGAGCACGAGGTCGTCGCGATCGGCGCCGACCGCCTGACCGGCCATGACCGACCCGGCCTCGCCGACCGCGAGCGCGGGCAGGAACGAGAAGTGGATGGTCTGGAGCGCGATCTGGTGGGCCGCCATCTCGGCGGCCGACATCGCCGCGATGAGAAGGGTGAGCAGGAGAAACGAGCCGACCTCGATCAGCATCTGCAGCCCGTTGGGCAGGCCGAGGCGCCACACCTCGACGACCGCGGCGGCGCCGCGGCGGAGCGGCGGCAGGAGCGCGCGGCCGCCCAGGCCGCAAAGGACGGCCGCCTCGACCACGTGGCCGCACACCGCGGCCCACGCCGCGCCAGCCACACCGAGCTCGAGCTGGAAGACGAACAGGTAGCAGAACGCGATGTTGACCAGGTTGGCCGCGATCGAGGCGACCATCGGCGCGCGCGCCTGACCCTGTCCATACAGCGTCTCGCGCATCGCGACGAAGACCAGCATCACCGGCGCGCCGAGGATGCGGACCGCCATGTACGCGGCGGCGGCGCGGCCCACATCCGGGCTGGCGGACAGGTGGGGCAGCGCGAGGGCGACCAGCTGGCCGAGCCCGGCGGTGACGACGCCGAGGCCGAGGGCGATGAGGAGGCCCGCGGCCAGGCAGTCGGCGACGCGCTGGTGGTTGCGGGCGCCGACCGCCTGCGACACGACCACCTTCACCCCGCGCAGGAGGCCGATCGAGAACACGAGCAGGGCGAAGGAGACGACGCCGCCCATGCCGACGCCGGCCAGGGCGGCCCGGCCGAGCCGGCCCACCATCATGCTGTCGACCACGGTCATCGTGCTGTAGGACAGCATCGAGACCGCGATCGGCCACGACAGGCGGCCGAGCTCGGCCAGCGGACGTTCGACCCAGTGGAGATCACTTCGATGGACGCGGAGCATGGAGACCTCGGAGCAGGCGAAGCAGGCGAGACGGCAACGACGAGGACGAAGACGAAGACGAGGACGAAGACAAAAAAAACGGGCCCCGTTTCCGGGGCCCGCGGTGGACTCGATCGAGATTGGCTCTGGCTTCAGGTGACTACTTCACGACCTCGCCTCTGCCTGTCTTCGCGTCGAGCGCCGCGGGCCCACGGCCACGTCAGCCGGCGATCAGCCACCTTGTCGACGGCCACGGTGCCGGTGACGATCGACGAGCTGGAGCAGCGGGCGTTCATGGAAGGGCTCACGTTGACGCGAAGCTTCAGGAGTGCCACGGCCCCGTGCGGCCGTCAATCGCCGAAATCTCCGGCCCCGCTGGTGCGTTGGAACTCTGGTGAACCACTCGGCCCGGCGTCCTCGGCGCGCGCTCGTCTGCTCCCTGACCGTGGCGCTCGTCGCGGTCTTCGCGCTCGTCCACGGCGCGGCCGGCGCCGGTCCGGACCGCCCGCGGGTGATCGGCGTCCACCTGGTCTCCCGCGCCGGCGAAGGCGACGTGGCCGACGATCGACCCAAGCGCGCGCTGGCCCGCGCGCCGTTCGCGCTCCACGCGGTCCTGGCGGTGCGCGACGGCGGGCGAGTGGTCTACTTCACCGACGCCGGGCCGACCATCGTGCTCGCCGGCAAGCGCCACCCCGCCCGCCCGCTGGCCGGGGCGCCGCGCGCCTCGTTCCGGTGGCTGAAGGTCGAGCCGCGGGTCGAGACCCTGTCCAACACCGAGAGCGGCCGCTTCCGCTTCGAGGCGATCGCCTACGGCGAGACCGCGGTCGCCGCGTGGCGCGACAAGCCCACCGTCGCCGCCGACGTTCACCCGACCCTCACCACCGATCGCGGCGACGGTGTCGGCACGATGCGCTTCAAGCTGGTGGCGGTGACCGCGGACGGCACCTTCGCGACGGCGGGCGCCGAGGCACGGCGCGGGCGCGGCTCCGGCGGCCTGTCCGACGCCGTGCTCCGGGTCTCGCTCCGCCGCGACGACTCCTACCTCGGCTTCCTGACCGAGCTCTACGGCCAGCCGTACATCTGGGCCTCGGCCGGCACCTCGAACGCCACCCACCAGAGCGAGCGGCTCGAGGGCGCCGACTGCGCCGACTTCGTCATCTACGGGCGGCGCCGCATGGGCGAGAATCGCGCGTACACCTGGACCGGCGCGCTCCCGCAGGTGACGCGGCTCCTGTCGCGCGGCCGGCCCGGCCCCGACGGCGTGTACGTCGACGAGCGCGGCGCGCCGCTCCCCTTCCCGCGCCCGGGCGACCTCCTGCTCTTCCCGCGCCACGTCGGCGCGCTGGTCGCCGATCGAGGGCGCCCCGGCGTGCTCGACCGGGCCGACATCATGGTGCACGCCTACTTCGCCAGCCCGCGCGAGCAGGCGGTCGGCGAGACCGACTACCGCGACGAACCGGTCGAGGTGCGCCGCTGGCGCTGAGCCCGCGGGTGCAACAGGGTGGAACCGTTTCACCCGGTGACTGACACGCGGCCGCGCGGCCGCCGCGCCCGCGCCGACCACGCGATTGCCTGCACCTGCGGCGCGCGCCGACCTGGCCCCGACCGTGCTTTGCCTCCGTTCGCACCTACGAGGAGGCAGCCGATGAGATGGACTTCGATCGCCACGTGCGCGGTCATCGTGATGGTGAGTGGCTCCGTGGCCGAGGCGGAGCCGAACTACGAGCTGAACCGGATCAAGGGCACCATGGACATGGCCGAGACCCGGTTCAAGGCGGGTGAGCTGGACAGCGCGCGCTTCCAGATGAACGCCCTCAAGGACCTCATCGCCCAGGCGGGCCCCGAGACCAGGGGCGATCCCGAGTTCGCGCGCGTCAAGACGCGCTACAAGACCCTCGACAAGAAGCTGGCCGGCGCCGAGTCCACGGCCGGCGCCGCCGCCGACGCCGAGCAGAAGGCGCGCGACGGCGAGAGCGACCACATCCAGGCCAAGATCAACGAGGACGAGGATCCCGAGAAGGCGGAGGAGTTCGCCCACAGCTGCATGAAGAAGCTGTCCGAGGCGTTCAAGGCGGACCCGAGCCTGCGCGACAAGGAGCTCTCCAGCATGACCGGCAAGGCGATCTACGCCGACTGCAAGGCCCGGGCGGAGAAGGCGCGCAAGTTCAACTCGGGCGAGAGCAAGCAGCGCGCGGCCGAGACCGATCAGGGCAAGGCCGGCATCGCCGGGTTCGACGTCGCCTTCGAGGCGATGAACGACAAGGACCTCGACGCCGAGACCCTGGTCGCCGGCATGGAGGGCGTCGATCAATGCCGCAGCGCCGCCGGCCACCTGACCGGCCTGCTGATGTCCGGCCGCAACCGCAAGCCGTACTACGACGCCGACAAGGAGATGATCACGACCGCGGCCGGCAAGATCTCGCTCAACGACTTCAGCACGCGCTGTCAGGAGATGCAGGTCGAGCTCAGCAAGAAGAAGGCGAAGGGCTGCGGCACCAAGCACGTCAGCGTGCAGCAGGAGCTGATCGGCCGCCGCAGGTGGAGCGAGGTGACCAGGTGGGGCGCCAACCTCTACAAGGTCGTCTCCTGCAAGGAGGTGCCGAAGAAGAGCAAGTTCCCGGGCAGCTCCAAGAAGTACGCCGGCAAGCTGAAGAGCGTCTGCGGCAAGAAGGCCGTCTTCCTCATGGACGACTCGAGCTGGAGGACCTGGGACTCGAACGGCAAGGTCTACCGCTCGATCAGCGGCACCTGCTACGACAAGGGCGCGCTGAACTTCGGCACCACCGCCGCGATCGTCCAGTACTGACCGGATCGACCGCGAGCCGCTACAGCGCCTCGTCCGGGCGGATCGGGTTGATGACCAGGCCGCTGGCGATCTTCGGGTAGAAGAAGGTCGACTTCTGCGGCATGAACTCGCCGGCGTCGGCCACCGCCTTCACCTGATCGACCCGGGTCGGATGCATGAGGAAGGCGACCTGGCCCTCGCCGGCGGCCACTCGCTTGAGCGCCTTGGCGGTGTCCTTGACGTAGTCGATGTTGGTCTGCGCCTCCTGCGCGGCTCGATCGATGCCGAGCGCCTGCTCGAGCACGAGGCCGTGCAGGACCGACACGTCGAGCCCCGACACCGCCGGGGCGCCGCGCACGCCCGCGGTCGCCGGCGACACCGACGCGCGCAGGGCGAGCAGGACGGGGTCGCGCCCGGGGAACGCGGCCACGAAGCTGGGCCGCTGGTGCGACGAGTCGGCCAGCGCGCTCCGCACCTCGGCCGCGTCGAGCGCCGCCCCGACCAGCGGGATCGCCTCGAACCACGGCGCCACCTTGGCCAGGAAATCGTCGGCGCGGAAGTCGGCCAGCCCGGACACCAGCCGGTGGATCGGCAGCACCACCAGCCCGGGGTCGTCCATGTTGCAGAGGAACAGCGTGCCGAACTCGGCCGGCGAGCGCGAGTCCAGCGCTCCGGCGGCGCGCTCGCGCATGCGATCGCGCAGGGCCAGCATGGTCTCGTAGCGGTGGTGGCCGTCGGCGATGTAGAGCTTGAGCGGCGCCAGCGAGCGAGTCACCCGACCGATCGTCTCGGCGTCGTCCACCCGCCACAGCACGTGGCGAGTGCCGTCGGCGGTGGTGCCGTCGAGGGCCGGCGCGTGCCGCTCGGCCGGGGCAAAGGCGCGGTCGGTCTCGCCGGCCGGGTCCGAGTACATGGTGAAGATCTGCGAGAAGTGGGCCTGGGTCGCATCCATCAGCTTCAGCCGGTCCGCCTTGGGACCGCTCAGGGTGCGCTCGTGCGGCAGGACCACCCGCTCGTCGAACCGGTGCAGGCGGACCGCCGCGATGAAGCCGCGCCGGGTGACCGGGCGGCCGCCCAGCTCGGCGCTGGTGAAGATCTGGTGGTAGCGGTAGAGCGCGGGGCGCTGGTCGCGGCGGAGCGCGCCCTCGCCGAGCCACGCGTCGAGCACGCGCGCGGCCTCCTGGTACTTCGCGTCACCCTCACCCTCGGGCAGGATGAGCCGCACGGCGTTGTGCGGGTCGAGCGCCATCAGCTCGCGCCGCTCCGGGTCGTCGATGACGTCGTATGGCGGGGCCAGGACGCGGGAGGTGTCGACCCGGCTGGTGTCGTACAGGATGCCGCGAAACGGTGCGATCTCGGCCATGGCCTGCTTGTATCACACGGGCCGCGGCGCCTTCACTCGCTCGTCGCCGGCGGCTCCGCCAGCTCGATCGCGCCGCGCCGCACCACGCGCACCGCGCCGTCCTCGCCGACCGCGACCACCGTCGACGGAGTCCCGTCGCACACACCGCCGTCCAGGTAGCAGTCCAGCTCGTCGCCGAACACCGCGCGCGCGTCGTCGACGGTCGCGGCCGGCGGCGCGCCCGCCCGGTTGGCGCTGGTCGCCGAGATCGGGCCACCCAGCGCGCGGGCCAGGGCGAGCGCGAGCGGATGGCTCGACACGCGAACGCCGACCCCGCCGCCCGGGCCGACCACCTCCGGCGGAAGCTCCGGCCGCGCCGGCACCACCAGGGTCAGCGGCCCGGGCCAGTGGCGCGCGGCCAGGCGCGCGGCCGCGTCGGGCCACACCCGCGCCAGCGCGCGGGCGTCCTCGATCGCACCGGCGATGAGCGGGAACGGCGAGTCGGCCGGGCGCCCGCGCTTGAGCCAGGTGACCCGGGCCAGCGCGTCCGCCGAGCGCAGGTCGGCAGCCAGGCCGTAGCTGCTCTCGGTCGGCAGGCACACCACCTCGCCGCGCTCGAGCGCCGCCACCGCCCGGCGGATCGCGTCGGCGCCGGCGGGGTCGAGCCCGGCGACGGCGCGATCGATCCGCGCCGCCCGCTCCGCGCCGGGGTCGGAGGTCACTCCTTGTCGCCGGACAGCGACGCGTCGTCGACCAGCACGCGCGCGGCGACCGCCTCGCGCCGGGCCCGCAGCCTCGCGTCGAGCGCCGCGTCCGACAGCGCGAGGATCTGCGCGGCCAGGAGCGCCGAGTTGGCCGCGCCGTCGATCGCCACGGTCGCGACCGGGATCCCGGCCGGCATCTGCACGGTGGCGTAGAGCGCGTCCGCCCCGCCCAGCGGGGTGCGAGCCAGCGGCACCCCGATGACCGGCAGCGTGGTCTGGGCCGCGACCGCGCCGGCGAGGTGGGCGGCGCCGCCCGCCGCGCAGATGAGCACCCGGAAGCCGGCCTCGCGGGCGCCGCGGGCGAACTCCGCGGTCCGCTCCGGCGTGCGATGAGCCGACAGCACGCGGGTCACGTGCGGGATGCGCAGCTCGCCGAGCAGCTCGCTGGCCGGGCGCATCGTGTCCAGGTCGGACTTCGAGCCCATCAGGATTGCAACCACCGGTGGATTCGCCGCGCTCATGTCTTCACCTCGCTGGAATCGCTTCTCGCCCCGATGTCGCGCCGGAACTGCATCCCGTCGAACGAGATGCGCGCCACCGCCTCGTAGGCGCGCTCGCGCGCTCGGCCACGCCATCGCCGAGCGCGGTCACGCCAATGACCCGGCCACTGGCGGTGACCAGGCGCTCACCGACCCGCGCAGTGCCGGCGTGGAACAGGATCACGTCGCCCCCATGCTCCTGGGCCCCCTCGATGACGTCGCCGGTGCGCACCTCGCCCGGATAGCCGCGCGAGGCCAGCACCACGCACACCGCCGCGCGCGCCGACGCCGCCGGGTTGCCGTCGGGCAGCCGCCCGCTGGCCGCGCCGTGCAGCCACGCGCCCAGGTCGGCCTCGAGCCGCGCCGCCACCGGCTGGGTCTCGGGGTCGCCGAAGCGGCAGTTGTACTCGAGGATCCACGGCGCGCCGGTCTCGTCGACCAGGATGCCGGCGTAGAGGACGCCGCGGTAGTCGATGCCCTCGGCGCGCAGGCCGGCCAGGGTCGGGTCCAGGATCTCGCGCTGGACCCGCTCCATGAGCTCGTCGGTCACCCACGCCGGCGGCGACGCCGTCCCCATGCCACCGGTGTTGGGACCCTGGTCGCCGTCGAAGATCGTCTTGTGGTCCTCGACCGGCGGCAGCAGCGCCGAGCGCTCGCCGTCGGCCAGGGCCATGACCGAGACCTCGCGCCCGCGCAGCCGGCGCTCGATCACGACCACGGTGCCGGCCGCGCCGAACCGGCGCTGCTCGAGCATGGCGCGGGCCGCCACGCGTGCCTCGTCCGGCTCGCGGCAGAGGACCACGCCCTTGCCCGCGGCCAGGCCGTCGGCCTTGACCACGACCTCGCCGCCCAGCGCCGCGACCGCGCGCTCGACCGCGTCCATGTCGCCGCACACCCGGAACTCGGCGGTGGGGATGCCGTGCCGGTCGAAGAACTCCTTGGCGAACGCCTTGGAGCCCTCCAGCCTGGCCGCCGCCGCCGACGGACCGAACACGGTCAGCCCGCGCCCGCGCATGCGATCGGCCAGCCCGGCCACCAGTGGCGCCTCGGGGCCGATCACGACCAGATCGACCTGGCGGGCCAGCGCCAGCGCGATGAGCGCATCGTGGTCGTCGGCCGAGAGATCGGCCAGCTCGGCCACCTCGGCCGCCCCCGGGTTGCCGGGCGCCACGATCAGCTCGTGACCGGACGCGGCCAGGCGCCAGCACAGCGCGTGCTCGCGACCGCCGCTGCCCACCACCAGGATCCGCATGCCCGGTCTCCTCAGTGGCGGAAGTGCCGCATCCCGGTGAAGATCATCGCCAGGCCGCGCTCGTCCGCCGCCGCGATGACCTCCTCGTCGCGGATCGAGCCGCCCGGCTGGATGATCGCGGTGGCTCCCGCCTCGGCCAGGACGTCGACCCCGTCTCGGAACGGAAAGAACGCGTCCGACGCGGCCACGCAGCCGTCGAGCGGCAGCGCCGCCTTCAGCCGCGCGATCTTCGCCGAGTCGACCCGCGACATCTGCCCGGCCCCGACCGCCACGGTGCGCGCGCCGCGCCCGTAGACGATCGCGTTCGACTTGACGTGCTTGCAGACCCGCCACGCGAAGTCGAGCCCGGCCAGCTCCTCGCCGCTCGGCGCCCGCCGGGTGACGACCTTGCCGGCCGACGCGCCGACCAGCGCGAAGTCCGCCGACTGGACCAGCAAGCCGCCGCCGACCGAGCGCAGCGTCCAGCCGCGGTCGTCGGGCGACGCCGCCGCCATGTCGCCGACCGCGAGCAGGCGAAGGTTCTTCTTGCCGGCCAGGAGCTCGCGCGCCTCGGCCGAGTAGCCCGGCGCGACCACGCACTCGAGGAACGTCTCGGCCAGCTGGCGGCCGAGCTCGGCGTCCACCTCGCGGTTGACCGCCACGATCCCGCCGAACGCCGACACCGGATCGGTCTCGCGCGCCAGCCGGTACGCCGCGGCCACCCCGCCCCGGTCGCTGGCCACGCCGCACGGGTTGGTGTGCTTGATGATGACCGCGGTCGGCTCGGCGAACTCCAGGCAGAGCGCGAGCGCCGCGTCGCAGTCGAGGATGTTGTTGTACGACAGCGTCTTGCCCTGCAGCACGTCGGCCCCGGCCAGGGTCGGGCGCCGGCTCACGCCGGCCAGCGGCGAGCGCGAGTCGCGGTAGAACGCCGCGCTCTGGTGCGGGTTCTCGCCATAGCGCAGCTCGGCGACCCGCTCCCACTGGAGGGTGAGCGTGGCCGGGAACGGCGCGCGCCCCTCGCCGCCCAGCGACGTCAGGTAGGCCGCGATCGCGCCGTCGTAGGCGGCCGTGTGGGCGAACGCCTTGCAGGCCAGCCGGAAGCGAGTTTCCGGGGAGATCGCGCCGCCGCCCGCCTCCAGCTCGTCGGCGAGCGCGCCGTAGTCGTCCGGATCGACCAGCACCGCGACCCGCTCGTGGTTCTTGGCGGCCGAGCGGATCATCGACGGCCCGCCGATGTCGATGTTCTCGATCGCGTCGGCCGGCGCCACGTCAGGCGCGGCGACCGTGCGCTCGAATGGGTACAGGTTCACCACCACCAGATCGATGGGTTCGATCTCGTGGGCGGCCATCTCGGCGCGGTGCTCGTCGGTCGGCCGGCCGAGCAGCCCGCCGTGGATGCGCGGGTGGAGAGTCTTCACCCTGCCGTCGAGGATCTCGGGCGCGCCGGTGTAGTCCGAGACCTGGACCACCGGCACGCCTCCCTCGGACAGCGCGCGCGCGGTGCCGCCGGTGGACAGGATCTCGACGCCGAGCGCATGCAGGCGCCGGCCGAGGTCCACCAGCCCGCGCTTGTCAGAGACACTGACGAGCGCCCGTCGGAGCGGGGCGCCCGCAGGCGGAGCTTTTGCCATGCGGACTTCTAACAGTCCGCTCCGACACCGTCAATCGCGGGGCCGGGACCCGCCACCGACGGTGGCGACGGTGGCCGCGACGGCGACCGGCTCGGCGATGGAGCCTCCGCCCGGCGCGAACGCGTCCAGCGGCGACGCCGTCTTGAGCTTGAGCAGCCCGCGAACCTCGACCTGGCGGATGCGCTCGCGGGTCAGGTTCATGATCTCGCCCACTTCCTCGAGCGTGATGCCGGAGCGATCGGCGACGTCGAGCGCGCAGGTCTCGTTCATCTCCCACGGCTCGAGGTCGGGGAAGTTGATCTTGATCGACCCCGTCTCTGGATTCACGTCCAGGTAGAGGTGGTGCTTGCACGCCACCCACGGGCACGGGCGGATCTCGCTCTCGCACTCCATGCGGGTGTGCGGGCGCGGGATGTCGACCGGCGGGTTGAGCAGCGCGCCCAGGCGCAGCTCCTCGCGGGTCAGCCGCTTCATCGCGATGGTGCGCGAGCGCGGCCGGGTTCGACGCGAGCGACGCCGGACCTTGCGACTGACCGCCGGTGGCTTGCCGCCTTCCCCCTCGCTCTCGCCCTCCTCGCTGGCGGCGAGCTCGATCATCTCGCCGTCCTCGGATGCCTCCGCGTCGTCTTTGTCCTCGAGCTCTTCGTCGAGTTGAGGGTTCATGGCGTCCTCCTGCCCGGACTGGTCCACCGGCGGGTCGATGGGCCGCATCACAGAAGCTCCTCGGCGCTCCCCGCTGCGCCGCTCCCTCCAAGACTCTCGTCGGTCGGTCGCCCGACCCGGATCGACAGGTCGTCGAGCCGCTTCAGCAGCTCGTCGGCCGAGCGGCGCGCCTCGCCCAGGTCGCGCTTGAACCCCTTGCGCGCCCTGGCGTCGAAGCGCGGCGCCGCGATCTCGACCTCGAAGCGCCCGAACAGGTCGGTCAGACCCTCCTCGAGCGTCTCCAGCAGGTCGCCGAAGCGCAGCACCTCGACCTGGATCTCCTCGATGGTGCGCCCGTCGTCCATGAGGCGTCGCACCGCGTTGATGCGGCGGACCGCCTTGGCCGGGTAGACCCCGAGCGAGCCGCGGTGCTTGCCCTTGCGCCCGATCCGCCGGCTGCGCGGGACCAGGCCGAGCTGGACGTACTTGCGAAACGTCGCCTCGGAGAACTTCAGTCCGCGGCCGGCGAAGAAGTCGACGATCTGCGCGGCGGTGAGGCCCTCGGCGTTCTCGAGCTCGAGCGCGCGCAGCTCCTCGTCGCTGAACAGACCGCGGCGAGTGGAGCCGACCTGACCACCTGATCCCGACGCGCCTCCTCCGCGGCGAGCGCGGTTGGCCGCGACCAGGGAGGCGATGAGAGCCAGCGATCTCGTGTCGCCGCCCTCGTACGAGCGCACGACAGATGTCGGCTCGGTCTCCTGCGCTCCCTGTGGCGTCTTCCCAGTCACGTCGTTCCCCCCAGCGGCCGTGTGGCGCACGCAGGCCACCGCTCGCCCGATGCCATGTCCTCAGCTCGGGATGCGCGCCCTGTGTTGCTCCTCTCCTCGCGCATCCCGCACGGCATCCAGCGAAGCGCTTCTCCCGTGCGCCTTATGAATCGACTGTATTCCACTGAATAGAGTCGGTCAAGAAGAGCCAGCCGAGTGGAATCAAGTTTTTATCTGGGTCTTTGTTCAGGTCCCCCACGCGTTGTGCTACTCCTGTGGCGTGCCGCGATCGCTCGTCGCCGCCCTCGCCGCCGCGCTCGCGTTCTCGTCGGTGTCGACCGCCCTCGCCGACATCGAAGGCGATCGCTTCGAGTCGAGCGCGTGGCGGGTGCGTATGACCGCGCCCAAGAACTGGCAGCTCACCGAGAAGACCGCCTACCCGAACATCCTCCTGCGCATGTCGCGGCGGGCGCCCGACGGAAAGATGCTGCTGTCGGCCGAGCGGCTGGCGCCCGGCGCGACCGCGCTCGTCTACGCCCAGCGCACCGGCGACCTCCTGCGTCAGATGGGCTTCCAGGTCCGCTCGCCCCAGCTCCACTCGTCGACCGGCGCCTACTTCGTCGACTGCGAGTCGCGCGGCGCGTTCCTGCGCCAGGCGTTCCTCGTCACGGGCGGGGTCGGCTACTCGCTCACCCTGTCGGCGCCCGACTACCGGACCCGCAGCCAGCACCTGCGAGCGTTCGACTACGCGCTGCGTTCGCTCCAGATCCTCCGCCCCGGCGAGGGCGAGCCACCTCCGGCAGAGACGCCGGCCCAGCCGTCGTCCGGCCAGGCGGTGCCCACCGGTCAGCCTCCGCCGCCCGACCAGCCGCCACCCACCGTGACTCCGCCGGGGCCCGCCTCCGGTCCCGCGACCCAGGAACCCAAGCCATGAGCAGCGCGTTCTCCAGCCCCGAGGTGGCCGCCGCCGCCCTGCGCCGGGCCGGCTACATCGCCGACCCGTCCATCGCCACCACCCTCTTCCTCGCCGACGCGCTCGACAAGCCGATCCTGGTCGAGGGTCCAGCAGGAGTCGGCAAGACCGAGCTGGCCAAGTCCACCGCCACGGCGCTAGGCACCGAGCTCCTCCGCCTGCAGTGCTACGAGGGCCTCGACGAGGCCAGGACCCTCTACGAGTGGAAGTACGCCAAGCAGCTCCTCTACACCCAGATCCTGCGAGACCACCTGGGCCAGCTACTCGGCGGCGAGACCGACCTGCGCCGCGCCGTCGAGCGCATCGCCGCCCACGAGGACGCCTTCTTCTCCGATCACTTCCTCCAGCCGCGCCCCCTCCTCCAGGCCATCCGGGCCGAGCAGCGAGTGGTGCTGCTCATCGACGAGGTCGACCGAGCCGAGGACGAGCTCGAGGCCTTCTTCCTCGAGGTCCTGGGCGAGATGCAGGTCACCGTGCCCGAGCTGGGCACCCTCCGAGCCCGCCATCGCCCCCTGGTCTTCCTCACCTCCAACGCCACCCGAGAGCTCTCCGACGCCCTCCGCCGCCGCTGCCTCTATCTATCGATGGACTTCCCCAGCCGCGAGCGAGAAGCCGAGATCCTGGCCGTCCGAGTCCCCGAGTCCGCCGCCTCCCTCTCCGCCAAGCTGGCCAGCTTCGTGGCCGGCCTCCGCACCCTCGACCTGAAAAAGCTCCCAAGCGTCTCCGAGACCATCGACTGGGCCCGAGCCCTCGTCGTCCTGGGCATCGATCACCTGGGCCTCGACGAGGTCAACCGCACCCTCCACCTCCTCCTGAAGTACGAGGGCGACCTCGAGCTGGCCCGAGACAAGGCCAAAGCCCTCCTCGAAGCCAGCTAGAGCACCGTCCCCGCCGGGTCTGCGTGAGGCCCCCCCGGCGGCGAAGACGCGAATCCCCGGCCCTCGATCATCGTGAACCGGCACGACACCGACGATCCCGGCAGCGACCAGCGCCCGGCGATCTGACCCGATCACCTCGAAGACAGGTCGAGCCCGCTCGAGGCCACGCGATCGGATCACCAGCCACCCGGCCGTCCGACCACGCCGACCGCGCTGACCGCGCGACGAGACCGAGCGGCGTATCGGCCCACCCGCGGCGCGGTTGCCGAGCAATCGACGCAACGGCCGCCTCGACGCCGACGAAAAAATGTCCGCCGAATCATCGATGCGTCGCGGCCGTGACGCATACCGGCAGACGAGCTCGGCTGCCGGCCTGCCCGCCCACCCGGCCGATCGCTCCCGGCGGACTCGATTCGGCGGACTTCCCGGGCCAGATGGGGCCAGCTCCTCGTCCTCGACCCCGGTGACGAAGCCGACCAGCCCGAGATCGCCAGCCTCGAAGAGGCCGCCGGGATGCCGAACCGCCCCGGGGCAGACGAGGCTCTCCAGGCGAAACCCTGGCCCGCGGATGAGTTCGCCCTGACCAGAGCGAAGCCGGCCGAGCCAATCCTGGAAATCCACTTC
>Ga0193753_10001072_pt1 | contig 24286 bp, 15 predicted proteins | sample H1c2metaG_FD_144925 | JGI IMG/M metagenome (GOLD analysis project Ga0193753, IMG submission 144925) | Soil microbial communities from a riparian zone of the East river system, Colorado, United States - H1c2 | ecosystem: Environmental > Terrestrial > Soil > Riparian zone | place: USA: East... | reverse complement strand
GTGGAATTCGCCGCGCGCTGGTAGTGACAGAATTCGCGCTGGCGATCGTCCTGTTGGTTGGCGCCGGTCTGCTGATCCGAAGCCTATGGTCAGTCGAGAACCTCGATCCGGGATTCCGCCCTGAACGAATTCTTTCGACGCAGCTCTCGATTCCGGATTTCCGCGCCACCACGCAACGCGCCAACCTCTACGAGCAAGTGCTCGAACGGGTTCAATCGATGCCGGGCGTAGAGAGCGCCGGTGTTATCGGTGATCTTTTTATTGGCGGCAACTCAGAACAAATTCTTACCACCGAAGGCGCCGCGCGAGCGATTTCGGAGCCCCTGCGCTTGCGAAGAGACGAGGTCAGCGAGGGATTTTTCAAGACGCTCGGAACTCCGTTGCTCCGAGGGCGTTTCTTCTCGATCGCGGATGGGCCCGATTCTCCGCGCGTGGCGATCGTCAACGAGGCGATGGCGCGGCGAGTGTGGCCCGGGCGCGACCCGCTTGGGAAGAAATTCAAACTTGGCCCTGGCGATTCCAGCAGCTTTTGGTTCACGGTCATCGGAGTCGTCGGTAACATGCGCCGCCAGGGGCTCGAGAACGCTCCTATACCGCAGATGTTCGAGCCGTTGGCGCAGAATCCTTCCCGGCACGCGACGCTGCTCATTAGAACATCTATCGATGATCCACTGAAAATGACCGGAGCGCTCGAAGCGGCTGTTCGCCGAGTAGATAAGCGTGTACCGCTCTACGGCGTAACGACGTTAGAAAACCGGCTCGGCACATTTCTGACGGAGCGCCGCTTCCAGACCTCGCTCTTGATCGGATTCGCGGTAGTGGCGCTCGTATTGGCCGCTATCGGAATCTACGGACTCATCCAGCACTCCATCACGGCCCGCAGACGCGAGATTGGGATCCGCATGGCCGTTGGCGCTCGAGCCGGCCAGATTTTCCGCATGATTCTCGCGGAGGGATTGAGGCTGAGCTTGATTGGTCTAGGACTCGGGCTCGTGGGAGCCGTATGGCTGAGCCAGGCCGGCTCGAGTTTGCTGTTTGGCGTGACCGCCAGCGACCCGTTGACCTTCATGGCTGTTTCGCTATTGCTGACGGCGGTCGCGATCGCAGCCTGCTATTTTCCAGCGCGACGCGCCATGAAGGTTGAGCCGCTCGAGGCGCTGCGGCATGGGTGACTTGAGCCTAGGCAAATCGAGGAGCGTGCTCGCGCGCCCATACTTCGAATGTCTTGGGCGTCTTTCCTGTCACTCGCGCAACGGTGTCTTTGACTAGCGGAGTCCTACCTTCCCGAACCACGCGAAAAGATTCTCCGACGGCCGCGGCCACGTGCGGCGGCACTCCGGCGCGAATGAAATTTTGGACGGCAGTTTCGGTGGACACCTCGACGCATCGGATCGGCTTGCCCAGAATCTCCGCCAGAATGCTCACTTGCTCCGGCACGCTGAGTAACGCGCCGCCGGTGAGCTCGAACACTTCTTCCGGGAGGCCCGGCGTCGTCAGCGCCTTGACAGCGACCGCGGCAATATCCTCTGGCGCGATGGGAGCGAATTTGCCGGCGCCCATTGGGTTGTAAACGACTCCTTCCGTTTTGATCGTGTCGATCCACCGGTAGGCGTTGGTCATGAACCCGCCCGCACGGACGAATTTCGCGGGCAGGGCCGATGCGCGGATCGTGTCTTCCCTATCTTTGTGTAGCTTGCCAATCTGAAACTCAGGCGAGCCCGCGAGGATTGTCGACAGAAACACAATTCTTACGTTTCCCTGCGCCTTCGCGGCCGCGACGAGTTGCACGAATGGCTCTCCATCCGGACCACCACTCATCAGGAACGCGCCCTCCACACCGGCGAAAGCGTTCGCGAACGTGCCGGGTTTCGCGAAATCGCCGATCGCTACTTCCACACGATCGCCCCAACGGGCAACCTTCGCGGCATCGCGCGTAAACACTCGCACCTTTTCGCCGCTCGCCAGGAGTTGAGCGACCACTTCACTCCCTACATTTCCTGTTGCGCCTGTAACCAGATACATTTTTTTACTTCCTTTCGCTCTTACTGATTCGATTCTGCGGCTCTACGCTCCGTGAAACAATAGAAGGATCAGCAACACACTGTTGCTTCAGAAGGACAATCGTGACGGATCTCAACGAACTTCAATACTTTCTCCAAGTCTCTGAGACGCAGAGTTTTACGGTCGCAGCAAAACGTCTTGGCGTGCCTAAATCGAGCGTGAGCCGCGCTATCCAACGGCTAGAGGCGCGGTTGGGAGTTCGGCTGGTGGAAAGGACGACGCGGAGCGTGGCGTTGACCGAGGCAGGCGAAGTTTATCTGGACCGTTGCCAACGAGTGATGGAAGAAGCCGAACAAGCCGACCTGGCAATCGGCGCTCTGCTCGCGAAACCGCGCGGCAGGCTGCGCGTGGGCGCGCCGGTGGCATTCGCACGCTCCATTCTAGGGCCGATTTTGGGAGAGTTTCTGAGCCGCTATCCGGAGTTGCGATTCCACCTGCAACTAGTCAACGGAAACGCCTCTGCTCGCGAGGGAAGTTTCGACGTGGTGATACGGGCCGGGCCGTTAGAGGACTCCGGGCTGTTAGTGAAACCGATCATGCGAATTCGACTGGGAGCATACGCGAGCCCCGCGTATTTCGAGAATCGCGAACTACCGGAGTCGCCGGCGGCGCTTCGCGAACACAGTTGCATCACGACGAGTTGCGGCGCGTTTGGCGAGCCGGGAGATGCGGCGACGTGGCGTTTGCGGCGCGGCACGGAACTAAAAGAAGTCAGAGTGGAGTCGCGCGTCTCGGTGCCCGATCCGACAATGAATCATCAACTCGCGGTGGCTGGAGTTGGGGTGGCGCTGCTCTCTCAATCCATGGTGCGAACGGATGTGGAGCAAGCCCGTTTGGTGCGGATTTTGCCGGAATGGGAGCCTGAGCCGGTCGAGCTTCATGCTTTGTATCCGTCGCGGTTGAACTCTTCGCCGAAGGTACGCGCGTTTCTTCAGTTTCTGCGGGAACGCTCCAGCCGGGGACCACTGCTTCATTCGACGGAACGCAGGAAGCGGACGGCGTAACCGTAGTCCAGTATTCTAGGGAACGAGGGATACCTTTGGTGATTATCAAAACTCTGCTTGCAGCCGCGCTGGGTATGGCTATGATGTCGGCGAGCGCGATGGCCGCGTCGTCGGTATACGACTTCACTCTGAAATCCATTGACGGAAAGCCTATGCCGCTCTCCGATTTCAAAGGAAAGGTAGTGCTGCTGGTGAATGTCGCCAGCAAATGCGGGTACACGCCGCAATACACGGCGCTCGAGGCGCTATACGAGAAGTACAAGGACCGCGACTTTGTCATTGTCGGCGTTCCCGCCAATAATTTCGGCGGCCAGGAGCCGGGCACCAACGAGGAAATCAAGACGTTTTGCAAGTCGAAGTACAGTGTGACTTTTCCGATGATGGGGAAGGTATCGGTGAAGGGCGCGGACCAGACGCCGCTGTATCAGTTCTTGACTGCTTCGGAGACGGATTCCAAGTTTGCCGGCGAGATCAAATGGAATTTCACAAAGTTCCTGGTCAGTAAAGATGGCAAGATTGTGAACCGATTCGAATCGAAAGTCACTCCCGACGATCCCCAAGTGATCGCAGCCGTCGAGCACGAATTGAATTAGCGCCGCCTGCCACCGATGGACTGGGTTCAAGCCTTCTTCGAATGCTCGCTCTCACGTGTGTGGCTAGCGGTGGGTGAACGGCTGGATGCCGACATTCGGCAGTACAACGAACTGTCTCATGGAGATTCCCGGCTCCAGCTAACGAAAGATGACCCGCGCATGGTCATATCGCGGACGAGAGACAAGCCGCCATACGATTCGCCATGGGCGAGCTTAGAGCGGACAGAGAATCATTTGCTGCTCCGCACGGGTACCTCGGCGCATTTGCCCGCGGTAGAAGAAATGCGGCTCGTACCTACCCTCAACCCGGAGGGCGAGTGCCGGTTAAGACGGGGTAATCACGAGCTCGAATTATGGCAGGTGTCGCGGCTGATTCTCGAGCCGCTTATGTTGCGCTGAAGGTACGCGGCTTGGTCCGGTAGAAGCCGATCAAATCCAGATTTACCGGCTTTACACCAAGCTGCCGCAGCATGTTCGTGATCTGGCCGCGATGATGAGTCCCATGATTCACGATGTGCAAAACCATCTGCCAGAGCGGAGTTTCGTACGGCACGCCCGCCAGGGTCCTATAGGACATTTCGCGGAGCCAATCGTTCTCGCTCAATTCCTCTGCCCAGGCGACCATCTTCGCCAGAAGCGCCGTCCAGGCGTCTTGGAGCTCGTAGGTGCATCCGGACGCTTCGTAGTCTCCGAGTTTGCCTGTGGGTTCTCCATTCAGGCGGTCAAGCCAGATGCAATCGGCCTGGTACATATGTACGAGCGTGTCGTAGACGTTCGCGAAAGATCCGCCAAGCGGCTTGACTAATTGATCCGCCGGAAGTGGTACTGTCTCTTCCAAAACCTGGCCGGTGGCCCACTGGTGATAGCGAAGATGGGTAACTCCTAAATTGTCGAGCATTGCTTGATCCTTTACCACTCATACCCAGCGTAATGGATAGTGTGAACGAGGGACGAATTTTTGACTTGTCGAGAGGCGGGCAAAGGTTTCAGTGAAAAAAGTTCTGGAGATTCCGGCCCTGGCGCACGTACGATTTGGTTGCTATGGTCGGGATCATGCCCACACCTGTGAATCCGGCGATCTTCAAGTCGCTATTTGCGAGCATGCGGGCCGACCAGAAGCAACTGAGACGCCGAATTCGCCGCATTCAGAACGTGATCGATAACAAAGCAAGCCACTCCTACCCCTGTCGGGACAAGTCGCGACTATCTCGGCGGGTGATGCGCCCTGCAACGCTGAAGCCCTGGTGGGAATGGCATCGAGTTTCCTTGGCTAGAAATACAATTCTTTGCCTTCCGCCGCCATCGAGCAATATGTGAGTGCGCCGGTCCCATATGCTGGGAATGGGCGACAGAAGGAGTTGGTGCTATGCAGGCTAGATACGTACAGGTAGATAAGGCTGGAGCGCCTCTGAAACTGGTGACGCGGGAAGTTTCCGAGCCAAGAGTAGGGGAGGTGCGGGTGCGCGTGGAAGCTTGCGGAGTTTGTCATAGCGATTCCGCTACCGTCGACGGTCTGTTTCCCTTCATAAGCTATCCCCGTGTGCCTGGTCACGAGATCGTGGGGAAGGTCGAGGCAGTCGGTGATGGTGTGCCGCAGTGGAAGGTGGGTCAGCGCGCGGGTATCGGGTGGTATGGCGGGCACTGCCGCCGTTGCGAACCCTGCCGACGGGGCGATCTCATCGCCTGCCAGAATCCGTTGATTCCTGGACTCATTTACGATGGCGGCTACGCCGATTACGTGGTGGCCCCTACAGAAGCGCTGGTGGCAATTCCCGATTCCCTGAAGAGTGTGGATGCGGCCCCTTTGTTGTGTGCAGGAATTACGACTTTCAACGCATTGCGTAACAGCGCTGCCAAGCCGCCGGACACGGTTGCGATTCTGGGCATGGGAGGCCTCGGGCACCTAGGCGTGCAGTTTGCGGCAAAAATGGGATTCAATACTGTTGCCATCGCACGCGGCGCCGATAAAGAGCAGTTTGCGCATGAACTCGGCGCGCGACACTACATCGACAGCACCGTTACCGACGTGGCTGGAGCTCTACAAAAGCTCGGCGGCGCGAAGGTGATTCTCGCGACAGTGACTGACGCTGATGCGATGTCGGCAGCACTGGGAGGGCTGGGATATTCAGGCGAGTTTGTGATCGTTGGTATTCCCGCTAAGCCGATTCAGGCTGAGGTGCCGGGAATGGTCCTGCAGCGCAAGTCAATTCACGGCTGGCCCAGTGGTACGTCCATCGACTCCGAAGACACGCTCAAGTTCAGCGAGATTACTGGAGTGCTGCCGCTGATAGAAAAATATCCCCTTGAGCGTGCGGCGGAAGCTTACGAACGCATGATGAGCGGCAAGGCGCGCTTTCGCGTGGTGCTCGAAACTGGAGCCTGACGATATTCGGTTAGGTGCTTGAGTCTGTTGGCTCCTCAGGTAGGATTCGAACCTACGACCCTTCGGTTAACAGCCGAAATATAAGGTGAAGCGGCGCTAAGCGACGTGCTTAGGCGACTGAAAAGTCAACAAGACGCCGCTAGTCGCTAGGCAACACTTCGCCTCGCTCGCGACCAAAGTAGTTACAAAGCTGGTGACAGGCTTGCCCAAACGGCCGTTGAGATGTAGCAGCCCACGAGCGGCTGATGTCGGGCGAATTCCTGCAGCCGGACATGAAGCCATCGATATCGCCACGATGCCACCTGGTCTGCTCCTGTTTCCCAAGCGGCTAGCGGAATTAGCGTTTGGAAGATCGTGGCCCAGCATGGGATTCAAGAGTTCCGAGGAATTTTGCTCCTGAACTTCGAAAGTCCGGCATTGTCCGATAATCGCAACCAACTTGGACCGTTGCGATATTGTTAGCAGCGTGCGCACACCACCAAGTATCTGATGTATCCGGGGTTGAAGGCCTACTAAACCACGGGCTCACGCGCAGGTCATCTGGGGGCGCGCTCAGAGGCAAAATTGAATGTCTGAACGCACTTTGCGCGTCGCACTCGTCGCTGGACCTATGTACGATGGGCTCTACGAAACGCTGGCGACTTTCGAAAAAACTGCTGGTGTTCACGTCGAGGTGGCTCACCGTGCTCCGCATCCAGAATTGAACGCCCACCTCGCGTCGCTCGGCCGTGTACCGTACGACCTCGTCAGCACTCACACCAAGTACGCGCCGTCACAGCTTTCCTTCCTTGCGCCGCTGGATGAATATGCGGACCAACTGGATATGGGTCGATTCTACGCACCATTGATCGATCTGGCGAAAATTGGTGGCCGATTGTATGGAATTCCGCGCAACATTGATGTAAAACTGCTGCATTACCGGTCCGATCTCGTCGATCACGCGCCCGCTGATTGGAATGTCCTGATTGAAACCGCGCGCCGGCTTTCGACCGGAGCGCGGACCTACGGCTTCGTTTTCCCCGGATGGAGTCCGGTTTGTTTGGCATGTTTTACGAACTGGCTGAAATGGGCGGAGCAAGCTTGTTCCCTGAATCGAACATTCCTCTGTTAAACAACCAAGGCGGAAGGTGGGCGCTTGAGACCATCCGCGAACTGTACTGTTCGGGTGCGGTTCCAGCGGAAATCACTGGCTGGCACTACGACGAATCGCACCGCTGCTTCCGGGATGGACACGCTGCGATGGTGTGTGATTGACCGGGGTACTACGGTGCCTATCGCGATGGCATGATTTCGAGAGTTAGCGACACATTTCGATTGGCGCGGATGCCTGCGGGGCCCACCGGCATTCACAAAGCTTACGCCGGCTCGCATACCTTGGCGCTCACTCGACGTGGATCCGGTCGAACCGACGCAGTCGCACTGCTTCGTTTTCTGACTTCGCCCGAACAACAACTGACGGAAGCGCGGCGGGGATCGGTTCCGACACGTCCGGCTGTTCTCGCCGAAGTCACTTCAGTCGCCGACGCGGCCGAGGCTGAACGCTGGGAATTGCTCGATCAGGTGATCGCGGCGGGCTTGCTCGCGGGCAACTGCATGTTGCCGATGAAATTCGCTCGCCGCTGGCCATGGGAAAGCGTCTGGCTAGTCTTCAGCATCGTTTCGCTGTTGGTTCTTCCGTGGACGCTGGCTTTTATCATGATCGCGAACCCGTTCGCCGTTTATGCTGCCTTGCCCGCATCCGCTTTCGTGGCTCCCGTTCTTTTTGGAGCGGGATGGGGCGTTGCTCAAATCCTCTTTGGACTATCGATTGCACGTCTGGGGATGGCGTTGGGCTACGCCATCGTGGTCGGCCTCGGTGCGCTTCTCGGAACGCTGATTCCGCTTCTGGTGAAACATTCTGATATTGCCGCTAGCGGCCGTGGCGCGCTGATCTTTGCGGGCGTCGCAGTCATGATATTGGGAATAGTTGTAGTGGCGTGGGCCGGCCGCAAGCGCGAGGGTGTCCATTCCTCGGGCGGGGGCGTTACGCAAAGCACTTACGCCGCCGCGCTAGCGCTCGCTGTCTTGTGTGGTCTTCTTGCGCCCATGCTGAATTATGCATTTGCCTTCGGCGACAGTATCGCCAACGAAGCGGTACGGCTCGGCAACGGTAATGAAGCCGCGGGTTACGCGGTCTGGCCGGTTGCCTTGCTGGGCGGACTCGTGCCGAACGTCGGCTACGCCTGCTTTCTTCTGTGGCGTAACCAGACGTGGAAGAGTTTTCACGGCGCTTGGCGTTCCGATGCCTGGTGTGGAATCGCTATGGGAGCCCTCTGGATGGCCGCGTTCGCCATTTACGGAGTAAGCTCGGTCTATTTGGGAGCGCTCGGAACATCGGCCGGCTGGGCCTTGTTTCAGATTTTCATGATCATGACGGCCAACTGTTCCGGCCTCCTTACCGCCCAGTGGAAGGGCGCTCCGCCATCTGCCAGGTACGGCATGGCAGCAGGTCTCGTGTTACTTTCCACCGCAACGGCGCTGATTGCGCCACGTAGCTGAGACCCTCAATGCGTAGAGCCATCAAATAAGAGGTAAAACCGAACATGAGCATTCAAACCGTCACGCGCCGCTATCTACTGGCCGCGTTGTCAACCGGCCCGCTGCTCACACGCGCAGCCTGGGCCAAGGCGGCTTCCGGCCAGGCTGGAACAGACCGTACAGCCTGGTACCGCGAAGCTAAGTTCGGCATGTTTATCCATTGGGGACCTTATTCGTTGGCCAGCGTGGAAGCGTCCTGGCCCATCATGCGGCCCTCCAAGGAGTTCCCCATCACGGAGGAACAATACCGGTCCTTGCCGCGCCAGTTCAACCCAACGAAGTTCGATCCGCACGCCTGGATCGCGTTAGCTAAATCGGCTCATCAGCGCTACATGGTTTTCACAACCAAGCACCATGATGGCTTCTGCATGTTCGATTCGGCTTATACAGACTACAAAATCACCAACACACCATACAAGAAAGACATCGTCGCTCAACTTGCCGAGGCATGCGGCCGTGAGACGATGCCGCTGGGCTTTTACTATTCACCGCCGGACATGAATCATCCTGCCTTCCGGGACACGTCCAAACTCTCGAGTACGAATTGGAACGGCGAGCCAACACGCGCAGTCTGGCCCACGTATCTCGACTATATGGAGCTGCAATTGCGGGAATTACTCACGCGATATGGCGATGTTGTGCTGATTTGGTTCGACGGCCTCTATAACCAGCGAAAGTTCGATGGAGAGCGCATGCACCGAGCCATCCTGGAAATGCAGCCGCCAACATTGATCAATAACCGGATCGGTATCCCAGGCGACTTCGAAACTCCGGAACAATTCTTACCGGCCAGCATTCCGGTCAAGGGAAAGACTCTGGATTTCAATCATAAAGACACTGGCTCCCAGCCAAACTATGTGCCGGCTCCGGAAGAGTTTCGCCTCTGGGAAACTTGCATGACCATCAACAATACTTGGGCCTACAACAAGAGCGACCGTGATTTCAAATCGTCACAACATCTCATCCGCACGCTGGTGGAGGTTGCAAGCCGGGGCGGCAACTTTCTGTTGAATGTTGGGCCGCAGCCGGATGGAACCATTCAGCCTGAATTTGCCGAGCGTCTCCACGCCATTGGCAAGTGGATGGATCACAATAGCGAATCGATCCATGGCACTACGTATGGTCCAGTGCAAGGTCTGCCCTCCGTGCGCACCACAGCGAAGGGCCGTGATGTATTTATACATGTTTTCGATTGGCCGGCTGCGGCACTGGAGCTAACGGCTGAAAATCTACCCAAGTTCCGCTCGGCTCGTCTGCTGGCCACGGGCCAGTCGCTTGATTTTCACCAGAAGGACAGGCGTCTCACGCTGAAGCTGCCTGCTCAGGCGCCCGATCCCGACGTGAGTGTCATCGCAATGAGGGCGGCTGTTTAGTTGGATAGACTGAGGGCAAATGAACCGTAGAGAATTTCACGCGGCAGTTGCGGGGCTGATCGCCAACACTACCGGATCCTCGCTTTTGGCGAATCATAACACCTTTCGCCCCGAATGGTCGTCGCTCAATCAGCACCAGATCCCGAAATGGTTTCAGGAAGCCAAACTCGGGATCTTCATTCATTGGGGATTGTACTCAGTTCCGGCTTGGGCCCCCACGACTGGTGAGCTCGGCAAAGTGGATAAAGACAAGTGGTTTACTTACAATCCATATGCCGAGTGGTATTTAAATTCGCTACGAATAGTCGGCTCTCCCACACAGAAACATCACGTCGAGACGTATGGCCGAAACTTCGACTATTACCGCTTCAAGGAAGCATTCGACAAAGAGAATCAGGCGTGGCATCCGGACAATTGGGCCAAATTATTTGAGCAGACAGGCGCGCGCTACGTTGTACTAACCACCAAGCATCACGACGGCTTCCGGTTATGGTCTTCGGATGTAAACAATCCCAAAGCGGCGCGCGAAAAGATCACGGCAAAACGCGACTTGGTTGGCGAGTTAACTCAAGCGGTTAGAGCGCGGAACATGAAAATGGGCCTGTATTACTCGGGCGGATTGGATTGGACCTTTACGAACGAGCCAATTCGCAGCGAGCAAGATCTTTACGCGCGCGTTCCGCAATCGGTCGAATATGCCAAATACACAGATGCTCATTGGCGCGAATTGATTAAGCGCTACCAACCGGCCGTGCTGTGGAACGATATCAGTTATCCCAAAGCCGGTGAAATTCCAAACCTGTTCGCTGAATACTACAACGCGGTTCCGGATGGAGTTATCAACAATCGATTTGGAGTGCAGTTCGCGGATTACACCACGCCCGAATATTCAAAGTACGACAAGATCACGCCGAAGAAGTGGGAGGCCTGCCGCGGGCTGGGCTTCAGCTTTGGATATAACCGCGCGGAAGGGCCGGAGCAGGTCATCGCGCCGGATAAGCTTGTGGCGCTGCTCGTGGACATCGTCAGCAAGAATGGCAATCTTCTTCTAAACGTAGGACCGCGCCCGGACGGCACGATTTCGGATATTCAGCTTGACCGGCTGCAGAAGCTGGGCGCTTGGCTTCGAGGGAATGGCGAAGGTATCTTTGGATCGCGCCCGTGGCAGCAAGCCGCGGCTAAGACGAACGACGGAACCGATATTCGTTTCACGCAGAAAGGCGATGCCCTATATGTGTTTTTCCTGGCTCGACCGGGAGGAAGCAAGTTAACCATTCCTGGCGTGCTGGGAGAAGCAGGTACAAAAGCGGAAATATTAGGCGGCTCTTCGGCTGTCTCGGTAACCACGGGAAACAGCGGGATGGTGCTGGAGACGAAGAATGCCTTTCCTCCGGATCTAGCGATCACAGCCAAGATCACGCCCCTGCCGCGCATCCGAAGCTAAGCTTTTGAGAATGGCCGCTGCCATGGGAACCAGGCACGCCGCATTGCTGGCCGCCGTCGCTTTTGCAATTGGTGTTTTGGCGTTGACAGCCCTCCCTGCCGGGAACAGTTCGAGTCGGCAGTTTGTCGATGTGACGAACCGCTCGAAAATCGCTTTTTTCAATCACGCAAGTCACACGTCGCGCAAATATCTTCCAGAGACGATGGTCGGCGGCGTCGCGATGCTTGACTACAACAAGGACGGCCTTCTCGATCTCTTTTTCGTAAACGGCGCGGAATTAAAAGATCCTATGCCGCGCTCGACCGCTCCGGATAAGAACGATCCAAAATATTGGAACCGTCTTTATCGCAACAACGGAGACGGAACATTCACGGATGTCACCGCAAGCGCTGGCGTAAAGGGTGAAGGCTTTGGCATGGGAGTCGCAGCCGGCGACTACGACAATGATGGGTTTCCCGATCTGTACGTCACGGCCGTGGGTCACAACACCCTGTATCACAATAACGGCGACGGAACGTTTACCGATGTAACAAAGAGTGCGGGCGTCGAAGGTGGCGGCTGGTCTGCTGGAGCGATGTTTGTCGATTACGATCGCGATGGTCTGCTGGATCTTTTCGTCTCACGCTATCTAACATGGGACTTCTCGACAGATGTGTTCTGCGGGCAAACTAAGCCTGGGTTTCGCGCCTATTGTCATCCGGATCAATTTCCTCCGATCACTCACCTTTTGTTCCACAATGAGGGGCACGGCCGTTTTCGAGATGTTTCGGAGGAGAGCGGAATCGCAAAGTCACCGGGTAAAGGCTTGGGCGTGGCGTTCAATGACTTCGACCGCGATGGCTGGCCCGACATTCTTGTGGCGAACGATTCAGTTCCACAGCAACTGTTTCACAATCTGAAGAACGGCAAATTCGAAGAAGTAGGCGCCACGGTGGGGGTTGCCTATGACGAGGATGGAAATGCCTTCTCCGGCATGGGTCTCGATTTCGCCGATCTCGATAATGATGGTTGGCCGGACGTGTTTGTGAATGCTCTGGCAAAGCAAAAATATGCGTTGTTTCACAATCATTCCGGCGCTTTCGAATATGACTCCGGACGCACCGGGCTGGGAGCGGCGAGCGTGGCGCACTCCGGCTGGGGCGCGAAGTTCGTTGATTACGATAACGACGGCCTGAAAGATCTTTTCATAGCGCAAGGTCACGTTATGGATAACATTGAACTCACGCAGCCAGACGTCAGATATTTTGAGCCGCCGTTGCTGCTGCGGAACGTTTGGCCTTTATTTGTCGATGCTTCGAAGTGGAGCGGACCGGTCTTCAGCAAGCCGCTCGCCGCACGCGGAGCGGCCTTTGGCTATCTGGCCAATGATGGCTTGCTTGCTGTCGCGATGAATTGCAACGAACAGCAGGCGATTCTACTAGCGATGACAGCGAGTTCGAACCACTGGCTGATCGTGGATACGGTCGGAACACGCAGCAACCGTGATGGGATCGGGGCGCAACTGCGTCTCGTGACGGAGGATGGGAAGGACCAATACGGGCTAGTCAGCGCAGCAGGAAGTTACTTGTCGGCCAGTGACAGAAGGGTGCATTTCGGATTGGGCAATAAGAACGTCGCGAAGCGGCTGGAAATTCATTGGCCAAGCGGCCTCACTCAAACGCTCACGAACGTGAAAGCGGATCAAATTCTGGTGCTCCGGGAAGGGACACAATAATTCAATATGCGCTGCTCCGCGGTAGGTTCGTGTCTCGTGATGGTGTTCGCCGCGGGTCAGCTCATGGGGCAGGATTCGGATACGATCGTACTCAAAAACAACGATCAAAAATTCACGCTCCTGTCGCAGATTGAGGACCCGCCGGAAGCAGCAGCGTTCCTGGCGCTTCTTGGGACACATGAACCGCAGGCGCGCTACGAGCTTGCCACTACGTTTTTGAAGCTCTATCCCAAATCGTGGCTTCTCCCGCAGGCATATGCCGTCGTAGCCGGAAGCGCGGTCGACTTAGGAAAAAATCAAGAGGCGCTCGAGGCTGGCCGTTTTTCGCTTCGCCTGGTTCCCGAAAATCCGTCGCTTCTCATTTTGCTGGCAAATATCGAGGCGCAGCAAAGTCTGTTCGACCGCGCGATTGAAGACGCAAGCGATGCGCTCGAATACTTGGATGACATCGAGCGGCCGCCCAACATGAGCCAAACGGAATGGGATGGGCTCAGGCCACAAATGAATGCTTCGGCGTATTTCGCGCGCGCAAGAGCCGAAGCGGATCGCGCGTTGGCGCCAAACGGCCCAACTGATGCACCAGGCCTGCGGCGGGCGCTGGAGGATCTGAACAACGCCGCGGCTTGGAACGGAGACGACACTGAAGTGTTCTATCTAAGGGCCATCGTCGAGCTGCAACTCGGCAAGAAAAGCGAAGCAGCCTCAGATCTGACCGTTGTGTCCGGGAGACCGAATCCCTTACAGGCGAAAGCGAAAAAGATCTTATTACTCCTGGCCCGAGGCACACCTATAGATGCGTTCGTGAAGACATTGCCTGCCCCGGCAATTGATGCGGCGCGCCGGAAAACGCAATCACTGGATTATGCGGACGTGTTGGCAGAAGGTTATGTAGGCCCCGAGGCTTGCAAAAATTGTCACGCGAGTGAATATAAGACCTGGCAAAAAACTGGAATGGCGAGAATGCTTCGGCCGTACCAGCGCGAAAACGTCTTGGGAAACTTCTCGCCGGGAACGGAATACGAGGAGAGCGAGACAGCCCACATTCGCATGGGTTCGGACAAGCGGCCCTACTTTGAAGTTTTGAACAACGGGAAATGGCAGCGCTTTTATGTCGACTATACGATCGGCTCAAAGTGGCAACAGGGTTACGCCACAAAGCTGCCCGATGGCCGCTTGCAAGTGCTTCCCATTGAGTACAACCTGCTTCAGAGAAAATGGATTAACTATTGGAAAATGATCGATCCGCCCGGAAGCCCACGAGCGGTAATAGAGGATTTTCCGAAGCTGACATCGGCCACGAACTACCAACAGAATTGCGCGCTTTGCCACACCAGTCAATTGAAGCTGGATCGTGCCTCGCCCAATTCACCGGAGCACGCCGTCTATCTTCAGCCCGGAATCGACTGCGAAATGTGTCACGGACCCGCTGCATGGCACGTCAAGCGAGCCGCGAAGGGCAACCTGGAGCACCGGGACGCCGCCCAGCCGCCGTTCGATTTCCGGAAGGCGAACAATCGAGACGCAGTGCGCGTATGCGCCCAGTGCCACCGTCAAAGCGCCGTGCGTGAAATTGGTGAGGGTGGCGAGATGAACTATTCGGTAGAACGAACTTCCGTCCGAAAGACGTGGCTGCGATCCTACGATGCCTTTTCAAGAAAGGCCTTTTACAAGGACGGACGGTTTCGGGAAACGACCTTCATTGTGGAGGACTTCACGCGTTCCGCTTGTTATCGCCGGGGAACGGCGCAATGCGCGACGTGCCATTCCCCGCATGAAGCAGACTTCGAGAGCAACCTGACCTCTTTGAAATACAAGAACAATCCAAATGAGATGTGCCTGCCGTGCCATCAGCAATACCGCAACCGCATTGCGGAACATAGCCATCACGCGGCAAACACGGAGGCCAGTCAATGTGTGTCTTGTCACATGCCGCGCATTGTCAATTCTCTTCTTTTCAAAGCACGATCGCACCAGATCGAGATTCCGTCCGCGGATTTGACCGAGCGCTTCGGTCAAGCGGAGAGTCCCAATGCCTGCCTGACGTGCCACCTCGGGAAAGGCGTGAGCTGGGCGAAGGAGCAACTTACCGCATGGCGGCGCTAAGCCGGTATCTACCGGTTCTTGCCAGCCTGGCGGCACTCATGAGCGCCCAGCCAGCCCGCGACGGATATGTCGGCTCGAAGGTTTGCTACGGTTGCCACACCGGTATCTATCGGTCATTCGAAAAGACCGGCATGGGCCGTTCCATGACAATGGCGAGCGAATGGAAACCCGATAACCTGCCGGCTGAAGCGGCGCTGGTCAGGCCTGGAAGTTCGCGCACTTTCGCGGTATCTCACAACCAATCGGGCTGGCATCAAAGCGAGTCGGAGCCGGGCGTTTTTACGGTGGAACACCAACTCAAATATTCGGTAGGCTCCGGAGTCAATGGAGTCACCTTTCTGATCCAGCGCGGCGCCTATCTTTTCCAAGCCCCTCTTTCGTACTACGCAAAGACGCGGCAATGGGATTTTTCGCCGGGGTATGAGCAGGTGGATCTCGGCTTCAACCGCGTGGTCCCCGAAGAATGCATTAACTGTCACGCCGGCCGGCCCCTGCCATTGGAAAAGAAGCCAGGCGCCTATGCCGATCCGCCTTTCCAGGAATTGGCGATAGGCTGTGAGAATTGTCACGGACCCGGAGAACGACACGTCAAGTCGCTGGGAAAGCAAGCCGGCTCCATTGTGAATCCGGCAAAGCTAAGGCCGCGGCTGGCGGAAAACATCTGCATGAATTGTCATCAAGGTGGAGACGCTCGATTACTTCAACCCGGGAAGACCTATCGAGATTTTCATCCGGGAGATTGGCTGTTCGACACAGCAGTGATTCTGAAGCAACCAGCGCAAACCAGCGAGCAGCGGGAGGCGGATCTGCTGCAGCATTCCTCCGCAATGCAGGCGAGCCGTTGTTTCCGCGAAAGCAATGGAAAACTCGGCTGCATGACTTGCCACGATCCGCATGTGCAACCGGGGCAGCCGGAAGCAGCCGCTTACTATCGCGCCAGATGTCTCACCTGCCACAGCGAGCAAAGCTGCAGTTTGCCATTGAAGGCCCGGGTGGAACAAAAGCCGCCGGACGATTGTGCCGGATGCCATATGGCCAAGCGAAAGGTCACCCAAATTTCGCACTCCGCCTTGACAAACCACCGCATCACGGCGCGGGAAGGGGAACCACTTCCGCCGGTCGCCGAAAAGCAAATAGACGGTCTCGTCGTGGTGAATCCGTCGCCGGGGCGCTCGATTCAGCTTTCCAAGGTGCTGCTGCTGCGAGCCTATCAGGAGCTGTCGTCCCGGAATGCAGCCTACCGGCAGCGCTATTTGGACTTACTTGACGAACTGAGCAAGGCTCAGCCGCAGGACTCTTTTGTGCAAGCGGCCCTCGGCCACAAAGCGTTCGCCGAAGACAAGTTGGACGAAGCCGTCGCGCATTTCACGCTCGCCCTGCCGCTCGGCGACGCCGCCATCTACCTCGAAATGGGCCAGGCGCTGGCCAAGCTCGGACGTAACAACGAAGCGCTAGAGTATCTGACAAAGGGTGTTGAAACGGATCCATACAACGCCGTCATGCAAAAAACGCTGATACTTCAGTACATCAATTTGAAGTCGTACCCCGAGGCACGGCAGCGCATGAAGCAATACGTTGATACTTTCCCGGAAGATTCATTCATGCGAAGCTTGCTTGTCCGCGTGAGCAAATGACTGCGCCCGTCTGCAGGAACATTGCGTTGGCAGTCGCGCTTTGCGGCTTTCCGTCCGCGGGTTTGGCACAGTGTTCTGGTCCGCCGGAGCTTGCGGCTGCGATCAAGAAATCACCAACTACCGAGGCATACAGCGCGCTGGGCGCTTGGTTTGCGCAAAACAAGAAGCTAGAATGCGCACTACCCGTTTTTGAACATGCAGTCAAACTCAGTCCCACTTCCTGGGAAGCTCATTTCAACTATGGGCTGGCTTTGATGGACGGCCAGGAACCTGAGAGCGCCGCAACTGAATTTCAGCAGGCAGTGAAGTACAAACCGGATTCGCAAAGGGCCCACAACGCCTTGGCCCTGGCGCTACAAACCGCCGGGCGTTTGGACGAGGCCGAGAGCGAATTCAATAAATCCCTGCAACTGAATCCCCTCTCATCCGACACGCTGGAACGTTTGGGCGAACTCTACTCAGTGGAGCGGCGCTACAACGCAGCCATCCAAAAGTTGCAGCAAGCCAGCAAGCTGACACCGGCCGATCCGAATTTAAAAATTGAATTGGCGGTGGCCTACTCAAACAACGGCGATTCAAAAGAGGCAATCAAAATTCTTTCCGATCTGACTCTGGCCGATCCGAAACTTGCCCAAGTTCACTTCAACCTTGCGACCGTCTACGCGAACGACAAGCAGTTTCGCGAGGCAGCGCAGGAGTACGCCGCGGCGCTCAGGCTTGAACCGGACAACGATGTCGCGCGTTTGTCGCTGGCAAAAGCTTACGCCAGCATCGCCGATTTTCAGAGCGCGCTTCCTAACGCAAACGAATACGTGGCGCGCCGGCCCGGCGATTACGAAGGGCACTATCTGCTCGGGAATGTCTATCGAGGTTTGGCGCAATACGCCGATTCTGAGCGGGAATTGAGCCGCGCGGTTGCATTCGGCAAAAACGAATACGGACCGGAGTACGACCTCGGCTTTGTGCTGTCCAAGGAGGGCAGGCCGAAGGAAGCGTTGCCACATTTGCAGCGGGCAATTGAAATCCGGCCCGATTCCGCGGAAGCGCGATTCCAGATCGCAAATGTGCTCAAAGCTTTGAATCTGCCGGCCGAAGCCAGCAAAGAATTGGGCGAATTCCGCCAGCAAAAGCAACAATCGGTAGATGGCAATATCGCTGCGGCTGCCGGTAACGATGCCAACCGGCTGTTGTCCCAAGGCGATCCTAAGTTGGCAGCGGAGCGCTATCGGAACGCACTGGCTCTCGATCCCAAGAATGCCAAAACCTGGTTTAATTTCTCGATTGCGCTGGGAGAGTTGGGGCAGAGAGCCGAGCAACGGGACGCACTTGAAAAGGCGATTCAGTTCGACCCGTCCCTCGCCATGGCCCATAACCAGCTCGGTCTTCTGGAGGCGGGCGACGGTAACGAGGCGCGAGCGGAAAACCATTTCAAGAGGGCGCTTGCTTTGGATCCCCAGTCGGCGGACGCCGAGAGTAATCTGGGCACGCTCTATGGCAGAACGGGTCGAATCCAAGAAGCGGAGATGCTGCTTCGAAAGGCCATCGAAGACAATCCCAAGCTAGTGGAAGCTTCTCTGAATCTGGGATTGATTCTGGCTAGCCAAGGCCGTCTGGCGGAGGCTGAAACCCACCTGCTGATGGCAATACAACTGGCTCCCGCAAATCCCACCACCGCGAGCGCACTCGGGATGGTTGAGAACAAACTACAGAAGTCGGATTTAGCCATTCGGCACTTTGAGAAGGCCGTCGAACTAAAGCCGCAATCCCCGGAAGTTCATTTGAATCTCGGCATCGCCCTAGCGGACCGCTATCAGATGGACAAGGCATTGAAAGAGTTCACCACGGCAGAGAATTTGGCGCCGGAAACCGCAGCCCCGCGCTATAACCGCGGAAGATTGCTGGTGGACCTCCACCGCTATGAAGACGCGGTGCCCGAGCTGAAACTGGCGTGTGAACGAGGACCGAAGTTTGCCGGATCGTTTTATTTGCTCGGGCTTGCCGAAACCAAGCTGGGGAATTACGAACAGGCAGTGAGCGCGTTTACCAGGTTCCTGCAGTTGGAGCCACGGAATGCCGATGCCTACTTTCTTGCAGGCCAGGCTTTGCAGAGGCTGGGACGCACGGCCGAGGCCATCGAGTACTGGAAAAAAGCGGTGGCCGCGGACGCCAATCAGACCGAGGCTCTGTACAACCTCTGGCGAACTCTGGCCAAGTCAAATTCTCCCGAAGCAACAGCCTATGCTGCGCGCTTCAAGCTGGCCCAAAAAGAGAAGCAGATCACTGGGCAGGCCGGGACGCTGGGGAATTTTGCGCTCGCTTCCGCCAACCGCGGCGATTATCAACAAGCTATCTCCCAATTCCAGGAAGCGGTTCAGGAATGTGGCAATTGTCAGTCCCGCGCCGACCTCTTTAAAGACTTGGGCTTGATCGAGTGTAAGAGCGGGGACATCCAACATGGTGAAGAGCATCTGCTCATTGCGAAATCATTGAGGCCGAACGATCCCGATATCACGAAAGCGCTGGATGTCGTGAACCGTGTCCGAATCGCCGGAGCAGCCGGCAAATAGAGCACAATCTGCGCACTACCAGCGACTACAACTAACGGAGGATTGACACGTCGGCAAAAATGTGTTGCGAGCCTGAGACGATTGTGATAACGTAACGGCACTTGCCTGCAGCTTGTTCTGACTGGCGGTGAGCTCGCAAAACGGGAGAACCATGTCACGCTTCTTTTCGCGACGTAGCACCTCAACCACTTCTTTCTTAGCCTTTCTCGTCCTATCGACGCTTCTCGTTCCATCTGCAGTCTACTCGCAGCAGTCCTCTGCCAGCATCAACGGGACGATAAAAGATTCGACGGGCGCGGTGGTCGAAGCAGCGATTATCACGATTACTAACATAGACACCTCCGTTGCGCGCAGCAGCACGACCAATTCTGCCGGCAATTATGTTTTTGTCGACGTCTTGCCGGCGACTTACTCGATCAAAATCTCGAAGGTTGGCTTCGGTTCGGTAACGCAACAAAGGGTTACACTGAGCGTGAATCAGACCGCCACCTACGATTTCACTCTCGCGGTTGGGGCGACGCAGCAGTCCATCACTGTCGAAGCATCCGCCGTAGCTATTGAGGCTTCTACTTCCGAACTCGGAACCGTCATCAACGAGCAAGCGGTGAAGGACCTTCCTCTAAATGGCCGCAACTTCACTCAATTGTTGACCCTCACCCCAGGAGCCAGTCCTGTTAGCGTGGCGCAGAACTCCGGCGGTGGCGGCGGCTTTGCTGGTAACGCCGTAGGCTCCTTCTCGTTTCCCGCGCTCAACGGCCAACGTAACCGCAGCAACATGTTTCTGATGGATGGTGTCGTCAACCTGGGGTCGTTCATAGGTAACTACAACATTTCGCCCGTCATCGACACGGTGCAAGAATTCAAGGTTCAATCCCACAACGATCTGGCGGAGTTTGGACAAGCTCCGGGTGGAATTGTGAATGTGGTCACCAAGTCCGGAACCAATGCCTTCCACGGCAGCGTGTGGGAATTTTTGAGGAACGAAAAGCTCGATGCGCGTAACTTCTTTGTTGCCCAACGCAATCCCCTGAGACAGAATCAATTTGGCGTAGCCGGCGGCGGTCCGGTTTGGATTCCAAAAGTCTATAACGGAAAGAACCGCACCTTCTTCTACGGAGGCTATGAAGGCTACCGTCAGAGTCAGGCAACGCAAAGCGCCGGCCTTGCTCCTACCGGGGCGCAATTGGGCGGGGATTTCAGCGGAATCAGCAACACAATATACAACCCTGCGACGGTCATCCCAGCACCTGGTGGCGGATACACTGCCACCGCGTTCCCGGGAAATATGATACCGGCCGCTAGCCTGAATCCGATTGCGGTCCTATACGCCAAAACGATTTTTCCCGTCGGTAATCCGGTCAAGAGCGGTACTAACTACGCCGACACGACGCCTACGCGGCTGGAACAGGATAGCTATCAAATCCGGGTCGATCAAACGTTTGGCGAACACGATAGCCTCTTTGGCCGGATCTCGCACTATAATGAGCCCCAAACCGGATCGGGTGGTTATCCCGGAGTTACCAGCTTCTCTAATAACTATGGATGGAATGGCGTCTTTCATGAGACGCACACCTTCGGCCCCACCGCTGTGCTGGATGGCTTTTTCGGGCGCAACGTAGGTAATGCCGATACGGGCCGGACGGTGCCGAAGGCGCCCAGCGGCTTTGCGAACCAGTTGATACAGGCCGGCGTCTCGTCTAACTTCATCGGTAATTTTCAGGGAGGACAAGGCCCATTTATTCCTGGAATGACAATCCCCGGTTACCTTCAAGGGAACGGTGGTGGAGGGACCGTGCAGAATACGCAGTACGCCGATAACTGGGCCTTTGGCGGCGGTTTCACCAAAATTATCGGCAGGCATACCATCAAAATCGGCGTCAATTTCAGCACCAACAATACGATCTCTCCCATATACAATACGTCGGATTCGTTCGCGGCAACGCAAACGCAAAACCCCGCGAGTCCTACCAATACGGGCGACGCGCTGGCCTCGTTTTTGTTAGGTGTTCCGGATAGCGCCAGCAGAAGAAACGTGCTCGAAACCGAGCATGGCGGCTGGGTGAACGGCGCGTACATACAGGACCAATTCAAGATCAATTCCCGGCTTACCCTGAACCTGGGCCTCCGTTGGGATGTTACTCTCTGGCCCATTTACGGTCAAGCGCCCGCCCCGGATGCCTACGTGGGCGATCTCAATCTGAATGACGGAACATGGATTCTCGCCAACGTGCCTGGGCCTTGCACTGCAACCCAGGGCTTTCCTTGCATTCCAGGTGGAACACTCCCGGCCCACGTAGTGGTTACGTCCGCTTCTAATCACTCCATCTACAAGAACGATCACGGCAACTGGCAGCCTCGTGCCGGTTTGGCCTACCGGTTGACGGACAAGACTGCCTTCCGCATGGGCTACGGCCGCTTCTATGACAATTGGAACTCGATTATTCAATTGGCCCAAAACTATGAAGGAACGTGGCCGGACGTCGGACAGCTCATCGCCAACAACCTGAACCATGCGGGTGGCGTCAAAGGCACCATCAGTGATCCCTTCGGCCTGGGTTCGGGCGGCGTCGTTTATCCGGCCGCCACGCCGTTTCTAAGTGCGGGTTTTGTCAATTGGTATGTCGATCCAAGCGACTACAAAATACCCTATTCGGATCAGTGGAACGTCGGAATCGAGCAACAGTTGGGAGGAAACACAGTCCTCTCTCTCGCCTACGTCGGTGCTCATGACTTGCGTCTCAACCAGGGCGGACAAGGGAACACCGCAACCATTGCGGCGCCCGGAGATGCCGCAACCGTAGCCAGCCGGCGGCCCTATCCGTACATCACACCCACGTTCTATGACCGGAGCGTCGGGCAGAGCAAATACAACGCCTTCCAGTTCCGGTTACAACAGCGGGCGAATCACGGCTTGACATACATCGTGTCTTACACGCGCTCGAAATCAATGGATGTCGGTTGCTCAGGTAGCTTTGGCGCGGAGGGTTGTGAGATTCAGTTCCCCTATCAGACCAACCTGGACCGAAGTGTTTCGGGATTCGATTTGCCGAACATATTCTCCGGCAGCTTTATATACGATGTACCGGTTGGCAAGGGCAAGACATTCAGCACGAACAACAGATTTGCCGATTACGTCATCGGGAACTGGCAAGTCGGCGGCATTCTAAGCCTGCATTCGGGAACGCCGTTCGATGTAACGGTGAGCAACGGAGATACAGCCAACACCGGGAACGGTACGGAACGGGCAAATCTCTTAAACTCCAATATTTATGCGCAAAACCAGGATCCCACCGTATATTTGAATACTGCAGCCTTCGGTGTACCGGCTAACTTCACTTACGGAAATCTTGGCCGCAATAGCCTAAGAACTAATTCGTTCAAGAACTTGGATTTGTCCTTGACGCGCCGATTCCCAATCAAGGACCGAGTCAATTTTGAATTCCGGGCGGACGCTTTTAATATTAGTAACTCGGTGATATTTGATAGCCCTCAACACACATTGGGGAATGCCAACTTCGGGATCATCACAGCCACGGCCCCCAACACGAATCCACGGCAGATCCAGTTCTCATTGAAATTCAACTTCTGAAACTCTGGCTGCTACTCGTTCTGTTTACCGCTGGCGTTCCTGGAAATGCCCAGCCCGGCGCAGGACGGCACTACGTAGGCCCTGAGACGTGCGCCCTGTGTCACAAGGAGATCGCAACCAGCCAGAGCAAAACGCCGATGGCAGAAACCTGGCAAGGCGCTTTTACCGATTGGCTGCCGCGTAATTTCGATTCTCATGTAACGGAGCCGCCCGATCCTCAAGCCACTTACAACGTTTCACGTCAAGGCAATCAAATGGCGTGGACTACGTCCCTGCCGGAGATGCCTGTAACGACGCTTCCAATAGAGATAATCATGGGAGGCCGAAGGCACGGCCTAGGGTTCCTCACGCGAATTGAACAGCTCGGGGGCTTCGCTTTGCAGCGGCCGGCGCTGATTCAAAGCCGCTATGAATGGAGCTTCACAGGCCAAGCACTTGTACTGGCGCCTGGCTGCGCTCCTCAAAAACCGCGCTCCTGGGAGACCGGCTTCGGGATTGTTCTGAGTCCTACCTTTGAAGCGAGATGTCTTGCATGCCATGGGCAACCGGGTTCGGCGGGTTCAGGGAAGCAGGGGGGCGTACGCTGCGAGAGTTGCCATGGTCCCGGATCGGAACATCTCCTGGCCATCGCCAAACACAGTCCGTCACGTGCCATCGTCAATCCCAAGAGACTGGGTATCGAAGAAAGCATAGCAATTTGCGCGCAGTGTCATGTTGGCCTTACCAAGTTTTCGGACCCCTCGCCTGACGATCTGCTGGTGGCCAACCAAGTGCGTGCTCTCACGAGTTCCGAATGTTTTATTCAGAGCGGCAAAGCGTTCGCGTGTACGGCGTGCCACAACCCGCACGGCGATTCTACGGACGCAGCCGCGCGTTCGATAGCAGTCTGCTTGAGTTGCCACGCGGCGATTACGAAGCCGCACGCCGCCATCTGCCCTGTCAACGCGACCGCCAACTGTCTGGGCTGCCACATGCCGGCGGTGGAGATGGGCCCGCTGCATTTGGTGGATCATCTGATTCGCGTGCATCCCGAGCAGGGAGTCACGGCCGCGGCACAGAAGCAAGCGCGGCGTTCGCAAATCCGGCCCTTGCGCGAATTTTTGAAGATCATTGTCATGAACAGCCGCGAACAAGGAGAGAAAGCCGAGCGCCGGCTGGCGAACGGGGAAGACTTCTACGATGTCGCGAGAGAGATTTCCACGGATCCAAGTGCGCCGATTGGTGGCTACCTGGGGCCAAAGTGG
>Ga0193753_10001071_pt1 | contig 24315 bp, 17 predicted proteins | sample H1c2metaG_FD_144925 | JGI IMG/M metagenome (GOLD analysis project Ga0193753, IMG submission 144925) | Soil microbial communities from a riparian zone of the East river system, Colorado, United States - H1c2 | ecosystem: Environmental > Terrestrial > Soil > Riparian zone | place: USA: East... | reverse complement strand
CCTGTTCAGCTACGCCGCGCTTCGCTTACAAGGCGTTCTGCCGCTGAACCCACAACACTTCGGCGCCAAACAGATGACGCCCGACCTCGCGTTCAACACCGCGATGTCGTTCACGACGAACACCAACTGGCAGAGCTACTCGCCGGAAGTGACCGTCTCGTACTTCTCGAACATGGTCGCGCTCGCGATCCACAACTGGGCGTCGGCCGCAGTCGGCATCGCGATCGCGATCGCAGTGATCCGCGGCTTCGCACACAAGAGCGCCGACGGCATCGGTAACTTCTGGGCCGACGCCGTGCGCGCGACGCTTTACGTGCTGCTTCCGATCGCGTTCATCGGCGCAATCGTGTTCGTCGCGATCGGCGTCCCCCAAAACTTCGACGCGTACACGATCGCGCACACGCTCGAAGGCGCGACGCAGACGATCGCGCAAGGCCCAGTCGCGTCCCAAGAGATCATCAAACAGCTCGGCACGAACGGTGGTGGCTTCTTCAACGTCAACTCGGCGCACCCGTTCGAAAACCCTTCCCCGCTCTCGAACTTCTTCACGCTCGTGCTGATCTGGTCGATCCCCGCCGCGATCACCCACACCTTCGGCAAGATGGTCGGCAACCCGAAGCAAGGCTGGGCGATCTTCGGCGCGATGAGCGCGCTCGCCTTGGTGGGCATCCTGATTTGCACCAGCGCCGAGCAAGCCGGAACCCCGCACCTCGCCCACGCCGGCATTCAAACACAAGCCACCGCGTTGCAAGCGGGTGGCAACCTGGAAGGCAAAGAGACGCGCTTCGGCAACGCGGGCTCCGCGTTGTTCGCCGCGGTCACGACCGGCGCTTCGTGCGGCGCAGTGAACTCGATGCACGACAGCCTCACGCCGATCGGTGGCCTCGTGCCGCTGTTCAACATGCTCACCGGCGAAGTCGTGTTCGGCGGCGTCGGCGCAGGCTTGTACGGCATGCTGATGTTTGCGGTGCTCGCCGTGTTCATCGCCGGGCTGATGGTCGGCCGCACACCCGAATACGTCGGCAAGAAGATCGAAAAGTTCGAAGTGCAGATGGCGATGCTCGCAATGCTCGTGTGTTGCGCCAGCGTGCTCGGCTTCACCGCTATCTCGAGCGTGGTTCACCTGCCGAAGGAAGGCTTTTGGGCCGCGCTCAACACCTGGCCCGGCAGCGCCTACGGCGGCAGCGATAGCGTGTACGGCCCCGCAACCGGCAACCTCAACAACACAGGGCCGCACGGCTTCAGCGAGATTTTCTACGCGTACGCATCCGGCACCGCGAACAACGGTTCCGCGTTCGCGGGCATCACCGCGAACACGCCTTGGTACAACACCACGCTCGCGCTCGCGATGATGTTCGGCCGCTTCATGATGATCGTGCCCCTGCTCGCGATGGCAGGCGCACTCGCGCAGAAGAAGAGCGTGCCCGCGTCGTCTGGAACGTTCCCTACCGACACCACCACGTTTGCGACCTTGCTCGTCGGCATCGTGGTCATCGTCGGCGCACTGACCTATTTCCCCGGCCTCGCACTCGGCCCGATCGTCGAGCACTTCAAAATGCTCGCGCTCGCGACGCACTGAGAGAGAAAGTGTCATGACTGCAGAACCCAAACGGCAGCTTGCGGAGCCCGCGTCCGCGTATCCATCGATCGCGCCCGCACCCACTCAAACTCAGGCGCCACGACATTCCGTTCGCCCCAAGAACGCCCCTCGAGCGTTGTTCGAAGGGCACATCGTTAGACGCGCCATTCGCGATGCCTTCGTCAAACTCGACCCGCGCGTTGTCGCTAAGAACCCTGTGATGTTCGTAGTTGAAGTCGGCAGCGCCGTTACCAGCTATTTCTGGATTCGGGGGGTGATCAGCGGCGCTGCCGACAACCTCTTCATCGGGCAAGTCAGCGCGTGGTTGTGGTTCACCGTGTTATTTGCAAACTTTGCCGAAGCCATGGCCGAAGGCCGCGGCAAAGCCCAAGCCGACTCCCTGCGAAAAGCCAAAACCGACACGGTCGCACGCAGGCTCATCCGCGGCGCCGATCGCGAAGAACGCATCCCGGCGCCACAACTCGCGAAAGGCGACGTCTTCGTCTGCGAAGCGGGCGACGTGATCGCTGCCGACGGCGAGATCATCGATGGCATCGCGAGCGTCGACGAGTCCGCGATCACCGGTGAGTCTGCCCCAGTCATCCGCGAGAGTGGCGGCGACCGCAGCGCAGTCACCGGCGGCACCAAGGTGCTGTCCGACCGCATCGTCGTACGCGTCACGCAAGACCCCGGGCACAGCTTCCTCGACCGCATGATCGCACTCGTCGAAGGCGCCAAACGCCAAAAGACGCCAAACGAGATCGCGCTCTCGATCCTGCTCGCCGGCCTGACGATCATCTTCTTACTCGCGACGGTGACACTGCTGCCGTTCGCACAATACGCCGCCGGCGACACTCACAACGTTCCGAGCATTCCAGTGTTGGTCGCCCTCCTCGTCTGCCTGATCCCGACGACGATCGGCGGCCTGTTGAGCGCGATCGGGATCGCCGGCATGGACCGCGTGATGCAACACAACGTGCTCGCGATGAGCGGTAAAGCCGTCGAAGCGGCCGGCGACGTGAACACGCTGCTACTCGACAAGACCGGTACGATCACGCTCGGCAATCGCCAAGCGACGGACTTCTACCCAGCCAACGGCGTCCGCACCGAGGAGCTCGCACGCGTCGCGCAACTCGCATCACTCGCCGACGAAACCCCGGAAGGCCGCAGCATCGTCGTGCTCGCCAAGGATCGACACGGCCTGGCCGGGCGCGAGCTCGGCGACCTCCACGGCGCGCAATTCGTCGAATTCACAGCACAGACGCGCATGAGCGGCGTCGACTACGCCGGCAAGCAAATCCGAAAGGGCGCCGCCGACAGCATCAAGCGCTTCGTCGAATCGAACGGCGGGAGTTATCCCTCCGACGTGCAAGCCACCGTCGAACGCGTCAGTCGCGAAGGTGGCACACCGCTCGTCGTCTCCGAGAGCGCGCGCGTGCTCGGCGTCGTTCACCTGAAGGACGTCGTCAAAGGAGGCATCCGCCAGCGCTTCGCGCAGCTGCGCGAGATGGGCATCAAGACCGTGATGATCACCGGCGACAATCCGCTGACGGCTGCAGCGATCGCGGCCGAATCGGGCGTCGACGACTTTTTGGCGGAAGCCACGCCCGAGATGAAGCTCGCGTTCATTCGGCAGGAACAAGCCGGCGGTCGCTTGGTCGCGATGACGGGCGACGGCACGAACGACGCTCCCGCGCTTGCGCAGGCAGACGTCGGCGTCGCGATGAACACGGGGACACAAGCAGCGAAGGAGGCCGGCAACATGGTCGACCTCGACTCCAATCCGACGAAGCTGATCGAAGTCGTCGAGATCGGCAAACAAATGCTGATGACGCGCGGCTCGCTCACGACGTTCAGCATCGCGAACGACGTCGCCAAGTACTTCGCGATCATTCCCGCGATGTTCTTCGTCACCTATCCCGCGCTCGGCAAGCTCAACTTCATGGGCTTGTCGAACCCGCAATCCGCCGTGCTCGCAGCCGTGATCTTCAACGCGCTGATCATCATCGCGCTGATCCCGCTCGCGCTGCGCGGCGTCTCGTACCGCCCGTCGAACGCCGTCGCAGTGTTGCGGCGCAACCTGCTGGTCTACGGCGTCGGGGGCGTGATCGCGCCGTTCCCGGCGATCTGGCTCATCGATCGTTTACTCGTCGCGTTGAGGCTCGCCTGATCATGGAACACCTTCGTCCCGCACTTCTTCTCACTGGGTTTTTCGTCGTCGTCACCGGGCTCGCATTCCCGGTCGCGATCTGGGGCATCGGCAGCGTGACATTCCCCTCGCAAGCGAAAGGCAGCCTGATTCGCGATGCACACGGCGCCGTGATCGGGTCCGCGCTGATCGGTCAGGCGTTCGCGAAACCCGAGTACTTCCACCCGCGCCCGTCCGCGGCAGGCACCGGCTACGACGCGGCCAACTCGAGCGGCACGAACCTCGGGCCGACGAGCGACAAGCTCATCCACGGCATCCCGGACGACCCTGCGACCAAAGACGTCGACGAATCGTACGCCGGCTTCGTCGATCTCGCGAAAGCCTATCGCGCGGAAAACGGCCTTGCTCCCGATACCGTGATCCCCGCGGATGCTGCGACGCGTTCCGCAAGCGGCTTGGACCCCGACATCAGCCCTGCAAACGCCGAGCTGCAAGTCGCACGTGTCGCGAAGGCACGCGGCCTCGCACCGGAACAAGTGCAAACCATCGTCGCGGCCAACACGACCGGGCGAACGCTCGGCGTGTTCGGGGAACCGCGCGTCAACGTGTTAGGCCTGAACCTCGCACTCGACTCGTTCGAGTGAGACACTGGTGACTGCCCTGAATGCCGAACGATCGTCCAGACCCCGACGAGCTCTTGCGTCGGATGAACGAGGCTGAGGCGCGAGCCAGCCGCGGCAAGCTCCGGATCTTTTTCGGCTTTGCGCCCGGCGTGGGAAAGACCTACCGGATGCTTCAGGTCGCGCGCGATCTCGCGACCGAGCACAAGTTGGACGTGGTCGTCGGCATCGTCGAAACGCACCAGCGTCCCGAGACGATGGCGATGGCCGACGGCCTCGCACAGCTGCCGCGCAAGTCGATCGCGTATCGCGGCCGCGTGCTCGAAGAGCTCGACCTCGACGCCGCGCTCGCGCGTAAGCCGAAGCTGCTGCTCGTCGACGAGCTCGCGCACACCAACGTGCCGGGCTCGAGACACGCCAAGCGCTGGCAAGACGTCGTCGAGCTGCTCGAAGCCGGCATCGACGTCGCTCAAGCTTTCAACGTTCAGCACGTCGAAAGCTTGAACGACGTCGTCTCGCAGATCACCGGCGTGCAAGTGCGAGAGACCGTGCCGGACAGCATTCTCGATCGCGCCGATGCGATCGAGGTCGTCGACATCGCGCCGGAAGATCTGTTGCAGCGCCTCAAAGAAGGCAAGGTCTACGTGCCGGAGCAAGCCGAGCGCGCGATCGAACACTTCTTCCAGCGCGGCAATCTACTCGCGCTTCGCGAGCTCGCGCTCCGACGCACGGCGCAGCACGTCGATGAAGACGTCCAGGAGTACCGCGCGGAACACGGAGTCGCCGTGACGTGGCCCGCGGGCGAACGCATCTTGGTGTGCGTCGGTCCTGCGCCGAGCTCGGGGCGATTGATCCGTTCCGCCGCGCGCATGGCTGCAGGCTTGCGTTGCCCGTGGGTCGCCGCCTACGTCGAGCGCTCCGGGTTCACCATGAGTGACGCAGATCGCGAGCGGCTCGAAGCGCACCTGCGCGTCGTCGAATCGCTCGGCGGCAGCGTCACGCGGCTTGCGGGCACACGCATCTCCGAAGCGATCTTGAGCTACGCGCGGCGCGCCAACGTCACGCGCATCATCATCGGCAAGCCGACACATTCGCTACTTCGCGATCGGCTGCGCGGATCGCTGCTCGATGAAGTGGTTCGTGGCAGCGGTGACATCGATGTGCACGTGATTCGCGGCACCGACGGCGTGGAGCCGCGTGTACCCGATCCGAGTCGCGCGCGCGCGCAGCCAACGCTAGCCCACTACGTGTTTGCTGCGCTGGTGGTCGGCGCCGGTGCAGGCGTTGCCGCGCTGCTGCGAGCGGCGCTCCAGTTGCCGGATCCGGAGATGCTGTTTCTGATCTCCGTGATGCTGACGGCGATGTTGTGGGGCCGCGGTCCTTCGCTGTTTGCTGCCGCGCTGAGCGTCGCCTGTTACGATTTTTTCTTTGTCCCGCCGTATTACGACTTCGAGATTTCGGATCAGCGCTACCTCCTCACGTTCCTGACGATGTTCGGAGTCGGCTTCCTGTTGAGCGAGCTCGCGGGGCGACTCAAACGGCAAGAACGCGATGCAGTGTCGCGCGAGGAGCGAACGGCGGTGCTGTACACGCTCAGTCGCGACCTGGCGGTGGCAGACGAACCGGCGAAGATCGCGAAAGTCGCGGCCCGACAAGCGGCGGACATCTTCTCGGCGCGCGCGGTAGTCCTCCAGCCGGATGCGAAAGGCGAGCTGCGCGCGGTCGCGGCCTGGCCCGCCGACACGGCGCTGGATACGAAAGACCTGACCGTCGCGAAGTGGTCGCTCGAGCATGCGGAGCTCGCGGGGTTGGGGACGGATACACTTCCGTGCTCTGCGACCCTCTGCGCGCCTCTGCGGGTCGAAAATGCGATCGGTGTGCTCGCACTCGTGCCGGTGGAAAAGGTCGCGTTGCGCGCCGAGCAGCGCGCATTTCTCGATGTGTTTTGCCGGCAGATCGCGGTTGCGCTCGAACGCGTTCGGCTCGCCTCGGAAGCGCGTGCTTCGGCGGTGCGCGCTAAGACCGAGGAGATGCGGTCGTCGCTGCTGTCGGCCGTGTCGCACGACTTGCGGACGCCTCTCGGCTCGATCACCGGTGCCGCGACGTCGTTACGTGACGATCCAGGCTTGAGTGACGCAACGCGGGTCGAGCTAGTCGACTCGATCGTCGGTGAAGCTGCGCGGCTCGAACGCCTGGTCGCGAATCTGCTCGACATGACGCGCCTCGAGTCCGGTGCGATTTCGCTGCGGCGCGATTGGGTTCCGCTCGACGAGAGCATCGGCTCGGCACTGACGCGTTTGGAAGATCGGCTCGGCACTCGTCAAGTGAGCGTGCGGCTGCCGCCCGACCTGCCGCTGCTGCTCGTCGATCCGGTGTTGCTCGAGCAACTCTTCTTGAACCTGCTCGAGAACTCCGCGAAGTACACGCCGCCGGGCTCGCCGATCGAAATCACGGCGGTGCGACGAGGCGAAAACGTCGAAATCGAAGTGATCGATCACGGGCCGGGGCTTCCACCCGGAAGCGAAGAAAAAGTCTTCACGAAGTTCTTTCGCGGCGCGCACGCAGGCGTAGCCGGAGCAGGCCTGGGCTTGGCGATCGCGCGCGGCATCGTCGAAGCGCACGGCGGCTCGATTCGCACAGAGCACCGCCCGAGCGCGGGGGCCGTCTTCAGCCTCACGATCCCCATCGGCGGAGAGCCTCCGGTGGTTCCACAAAGCGAAGGTGCGCCGGCATGACGCAGGACGGCGCGACAGTGTTGGTCGTCGAAGATGAGCCGCAGATGCGGAAGTTCATTCGCGCGTCGCTGTCTTCGCACGGCTACAAGATCATCGAAGCCGAGCGCGCGAGCGAAGCGCTCATGCTCGCGACCAGTCACAATCCGGAGCTCATTCTGCTCGACCTCGGCTTGCCGGATGGCGATGGCATCAGCCTCACGAAGCAAATGCGCGAGTGGAGCCGGGTGCCCATCATCGTGATCTCGGCGCGCGGTCGCGAGGATGACAAAGTCGCGGCGCTCGATGCAGGCGCCGATGACTATCTGACCAAGCCGTTCGGAGTGAACGAGCTACTCGCGCGCATGCGCGTCGCGCAGCGCCATGCCAACACGGCCGATACGACGCCGGCGCAGGTCTTCGAATTCGGCGAGCTGCGCATCGATCTCACGCGGCGTGAAGTCACGCGCGCGAACGAGCCGCTGCATTTAACACCGATCGAATACAAGTTGCTCGTGCTGCTGGCACGGCACGCGGGCAAAGTGTTGACGCACCGGCAAATATTGAAAGAAGTTTGGGGGCCGACCCACGCATCTCATACGCATTACGTGCGCGTGCAGATGGCCGAGCTGCGCAAAAAAGTCGAAGTCGATCCATCACGGCCGAGATTGCTAGTGACCGAGCCCGGCGTCGGGTATCGATTGCGCGATCGCACGTGAAGCGCTTCGTCGGCTGAGAGTGCCGGTGGTATAAGCCCGGCTCACTCTAACGGAGGAGCACAAGATGCCCAATCTCGACAAGGCTGTTTTGAACACGGTGGTGTGGGCAGATCTAGGAACGCCGGACGTCGACAAAGCGCGCGCGTTTTACGGCGAGCTGCTCGGCTGGTCGTTCGAAGGTGGCGATCCGAACATGGCGTTCTATACGACGGGCCTGCGCGAGGGCCGCCGGGTCGCAGCGATGTGGAAGAAGACACCCGAACTGCCCGGACCATCGGCGTGGTGTATTTACTTCGGCACCGACAGCGCGGATGAGACTGAAAAGAAAGTCAAAGCCGCCGGCGGTCAAACCGTGCAAGCGCCGATGGACGTGATGGAGTACGGGCGCATGGCGATCTTCAGCGATCCGACCGGCGCTATCTTCGGGGTCTGGCAACCCAAGTCGCACACCGGCTCGCAAGTGATCGACGAACCAGGCGCGATGGCGTGGCACGAAGTGTACACGCGCGATGCGAAGAAGGCGGGCGAGTTCTACTCGAGCGTGTTCGGCCTGAAGCTGCAAAAGATGGACGGCGGCGGCATGGAGTATTGGACGATGCATCGAGCCGACGACGCCCCCGACACCCAGAACGCGGTCGCGGGCTTGATGCAGATGGGTCCGCAGTTCCCGCAAGAAGTTCCTTCGCACTGGAACACGTACTTTGCGGTGAGCGACACCGACGCGTCGGCGAAGAAGTTGCAGCAACTCGGCGGGCAGGTTCGTCAGCCGCCGTTCGATACGCCGTACGGTCGGATGAGCGCAGTTGTAGATCCGTTCGGCGCCGAGTTCTGTTTGATCGAGCCGAAGGGTTGACGGCGGCTGCCGCTGGCGGCGGCGAGGGGCAGAACCTCGCTGCTGCCGCGCGACCGTTATGGTGCGGCGACGACCTTGTTGCGGCCGCCTCGCTTCGCCTCGTACAGCGCAGCGTCCGCACGTTCCATCAGAGTGGGAGCCTCCTGAGGCGTAGCCGCGCCGACCGGGATCGTGGCCACGCCGAAGCTCGCTGTCACGCGAAAGTTCGCGACCGGCGCCGACATCTCGACTTGCTCTAGCGCCGTGCGAATCCGCTCCGCCGCGATCTTCGCGCCGTCGATCGCACTGCCGGGCAGCAGTGCAACGAACTCTTCACCACCCCAGCGCGCGGCCAAGTCGCCGTTTCGCAGCGTGCTGCGGAGCACTTCCGCGAGCCGGGTCAGGACGACATCGCCGACTGCGTGCCCGTAGGTGTCGTTGACCGACTTGAAGTGATCGACATCCAAGATCAAAACCGAGAGCGGCTGCGACGTACGTTGTGCACGTGAGAGATCGCGCCGGAGCGCGTCCACGAACACGCGGCGGTTCGCCAAACCCGTGAGCGAATCCGTGCCGGCCAATCGCGACAGCTCATCGTTCACGTGGCGAAGCTGAGTCGTCAGTTGCTCCTTTTCGGAGACGAGCTGCTCGAGCTGATGCAGCAAGCGCTCGTACGTCCGATTCATGTCGACGAGGCGGCGATTCGCGTCTTGCACCAGAGACTCGAGGCTCTCCTGGGTGGGCAGCTCTCGATTGAACGCCGACGCAGTCTCCGACACGAGCTCGGGAACACGCGCGAGAATGCCTTCGACGGCCGCCAGCGGCACACCGATCGCCTTCGCGGCGGCGAACGCATCTTCACGGCCGCGCTCGAGATCGGCCGCTTCGAATGCGCCGGCAATGCGTTCCGCAGCCCAACCGACGCGGACCAACGTACCGGTCGCCGGAGGCGCCGGGGCGTGATGGTGGAGGACCGCATCGCCCATCTCCGTGGGCAGCTTGAAGCTACGCGCCAGCGCGGCGCCAATGTGCATGTGTTCTTGTCTTCCGCACGCGCGCTCGTACGCCGGGCGGTGTGCCGAGGGCATGCGCGCGATCTCACCACTCACGGCCAGCTCGGTTCGCGCGCCGTGAAGGATGCCGATCTCGAGAAACAAACCCATCGTGAAGAACTCATCCAAGCTGCGTTCACCGATCGCTTCGGCGATCAGCCGAGCCGCGACGGCGCGGCGGAGCGAGTTCGCGAGCAACACTGCGCCGTCTTCACCGACCGGAACCATGTCGCTGACGACGAGGCTCAGCGCGAGGTTGCGTAAGCCGCGGACTCCAATGAGCTTGCAGGCTTGGGTGACGTCCGAGACCTGGCGCGACATTCCGAATGCGCCACTGTTGACCGTCGCGACGACGCGAGCGGCGAATCCGGGGTCACTACCAGCGAGACGCGCGAGCGTCGCGAAGTCGACATCTTCGTTGAGCGCTTCCTGAACGATGCGCGCTGCGACGACCGCCAGAGGCTTACTCGGCTCGCGCTTCGAGGGCTTCGCCACTTCCGCTAGCATAACCGCTCTCGTCGACTGCATGCGCTGGAGCGGATGCGCGTCGCGCGTCTACATTGGCTCACCAAACAATCCGGCGAAGTCCGCAAAGCAGCAATCTTTTCACGACTTACGAAGGTCGGCAGCCGTAGGCGGCGGCGAGGTGCGCAGTCTCGCGGCCGTCACCAGCAGAGCAAAACCTGCAACTGCAACCAATACCCACACGGCGTGCGCGGCTGCGCTCTCCACGAGCGCCGGGATCTGCGAGCCCGCTCCGAACGCGCGTTCGAGGATCCATCCCGTGCTCGCGAGGACGCCGAAGCCAGCGCCCGGCACACGCAACCACGTGTAACGCGGGCTTCGACTGGCAAGCAGGAGCCACGGCATCACGAGCAGCACGATGACGAGCTGCATCGTTTCGATCCCGAGGTTGAAGCCGAACAGCGCGAGCGCGAGCGAACGACCGTCGAAACCAAAGCCGAGCAAGTCGCGCGCGAACGCCAAGCCGTGCACGAGCCCGAAGCCAGCTGCGACGAACATCTCGCGGCCGGCGAACACCGGACGAAACGCGTGGATCGCCGAGACTAAGATCGAGAACGCGATCAGCACCTCGACCGGTTGCGGCGGCAGCGCCGCGCCGTGCACGGCCCCTGCGATCAACGTCAGCGAATGCCCGATGGTGAACGCAGTCACGATGCCGAACGTCACGCGCAGGCTTTGCCAGACGGATCTCGGGCCCGCCCAGCGTCGATCGCGCGCACAGAGCGGCGCAGGCAAGAGCAACATCAGCAAAAACAGCAAGTGGTCAGTACCCTGCTGAATGTGCGAGAGCCCGAGCTTGAACACGGTCGCAAAGCCTTGGGCGAAACCACCGGGCGCACGTTCGATCGCGATCGAACGCCGGCCCCAGTGCAACGTGCCATACAGCTTGGGCTCTTCGCCGAGTTGACCCGCCTCGAGGTCGCGACGCACGAACACGTAAGTCTCGTGCGTCGACACGCGCTCCGTCACGCCGTCGTAGCGGAGCTCGATCTTGCGTGTGGTAGCACCCGCCGGCGCGCGGGCGCTCGCGGTCACGGTGATCAGGTTGTCGGTTCCGAGCGATACCGCTTCGATCGAGAGCTCGAACGGAGAAGCAGCACCGGGAGCACGCACACTCAAATGGTCGCGCACGTAGTCGCCGAGCTCGCGCGCGTCTGCGGGATCGATCTGCCAATCCTTCAGCTTCACGAGCTTGCCGCGGGCGAACGAGAGCTCCTCGAGCGGGACGCGAACCTCGAGTGCAACCGCGCGCGACCCAAAGTCGACGTACAGCGCGGTGCGGCGAATGTGGTGTGCGTAGGCGGCAGGCGTTGGTGCGAGTACAAAAATCGCCACCAACGCCGCGACCAGACGCATCACTTCTCGAGCTTGCTCTTCTCGCCGTTCCCGAGCAACTCCGGCAGCGGCGAGCTCCCCGCACCCAGCCTCGAGATCGAATCGAGGTGATGCAGCAGAAACGCCCGATTGTCCGTCACCGACAAGTTCTGGAGCTCGAGCGCGCCGATCCGGTCCGCCGGTGAAAACGCGGGCTCTTCGGTACGTTCCATCGACAGCTTGTCCGGCGCGTAGGCCATGTAGTCCGCGCTCGTCTGAAGAATCGTATAGTCATCGCCGCGCCGGAGCTCGATCTCGACCGCACCGGTCACACTCGGCGCGACCCAACGCGTGAGCGCGTCCTTGATCAGCATCGCCTCGGCATCGAACCACTTGCCCTCGTACAAGATGCGCCCGAGGCGGCGCCCCAGCGTGAAGTACAGGTCGAGCGTGTTCTCGTTGTGAATCGCCGAGAGCAACCGCTCGTAGGCGATGTGCAGCAGCGCCATGCCCGGGGCTTCGTAGATGCCGCGGCTCTTTGCGTCGATCACACGGTTCTCGATCTGATCGCTCGTCCCGAGCCCATGCCGCCCACCGATGCGATTCGCCGCGAGCACGACATCGATCAACGTCGTGAAACGCTCGCCGCCGATAGCGACCGGCCGCCCGCGCTCGAACTCGACCGTCACCGTCTCCGCTTCGACCTTCGCCTCCTTCTTCCAATGAGCGACGGTCATGATCGGATCGACGATGTGCAAGCCCTTGTTCAGATGCTCGAGATCCTTCGCCTCGTGCGTCGCCCCGAGCACGTTCGCGTCCGTGCTGTAGGCCTTCTCGGCGGACATCGTGTAGGGCAACCCGACAGTCTGCAGATAGTCGCTCATTTCCTTGCGACCCCCGAACGCGTCCACGAACGCCTGGTCGAGCCACGGCTTGTAGATCTTCAGCTCGGGGTTCGCGAGGATGCCGTAGCGGTAGAAGCGCTGGATGTCGTTGCCCTTGTGCGTGCTGCCGTCTCCGAACACGTGCACGTCGTCCTCGCGCATCGCGCGAATGATCGAAGTCGCCGTCACGGCGCGGCCGAGCGGCGTCGTGTTGAAGTACTTCTTCCCGCCCGTCGAGAGGTGAAACGCACCGCACTGAATCGCGATCACGCCTTCGCGCGCGAGCGCTTCCCGGCAGTCGATCAGCCGCGCGGCCTGGGCCCCGTGCTCGAGCGCGATCGGAGGAATCGTCGCTGGATCCTTCTCGTCGGGCTGTGCCAAGTCCGCGGTGTACGCGTGGACGTCCATGCCCTGGCGCGCCAGCCAGGCGACGGCACAGCGCGTGTCGAGCCCTCCTGAAAACGCGATACCGAGGCGAGTCCCTTTGGGCGGCAGTGAACGGTAAATCCGGCTCATGACGGGCGGGTAGGTATCACGAGCGCGCAAAACTCGCTAGCCGCGCTTTTTCTGCGGGTTCTTGAGGCCTGTCCCGAGCTTGTTCCGCACTTCGCGCAGCACGCGTGGCGCCAGCTCCGATTCGTAGCGCGCGATGTACTGCTTCACGGCCTTGGGGTCTTTTCGCGACAGCTCGCGCAGTGCCCATGACATCGCTTTCACGACCATGTCTTCGCGGTCGCTTCGCAGCAGGTCGCAGACCGCGAGTGTCCGCGTCGTATCGCCGCGCCCGCCCCGCGCCGTGTTGTTGAGCGCGACGGTGGCGACGAGCGCGGAACGGCGGCGCCAGTGATCTTGCGAGCGTGCCCAGCGCGCGATCTCCGCATCAGTGACTCGGCCCACACGCCACGCCGGACCGAGCAAGTATGTTGCGAATGGGTCCACGTGGTGCCACTCGCTGTTCCCTTTTCCGAGTCGATTGAGCCACGCCGCGGACAGCTGCGACGCTGCCTCGGTATGAAAGTGGACGAGCTCGTGCGCGAACCAGCGCGAGCATCGTCCTTCGACCACCAGTGTTTCCGCGAGTGTCAGAACCTGTGTCCCCGGAAGCGCGCGTAACTCACGTGAAATCTCACGCCGTAGCCTGCGAAGTGTCGCGACCGACCTGTTGGGTAACTTGCGCATGCGAGCTTCGAGGTCGGCGAGGCGCTCGGGCGTGGACAATCCACCGGACGGCGCGACCCCCCGGCGTTGCACTGCCCGCTTTTTTTGAAGCGTTGTCATGACTGTTAGACTTTCCGTCTGCCGCCCTCAGCTTCCGAACACTCTCGGCCGTTAGGGACGGATTTACTTGTGTACGAGTCAAACCGAGCTTAGAAACACACGGCTACTTAGAACTAGCTCTATAAACCATCGACTACGAACCTATGGGCAGGTTCGGTTGGAGAGATCCGCGATGAGACTGAAACTAGCCACGGCTGGAGTACTTTTCTTGTGTCTTGCCGCATGGGCGTGTGGCGATGACGACGACGAACCGAAAGACGCTGGCGCAGATGCCAGTAAGACCAAAGACGCCGGAGACGAGACCGATTCGGGCAAGCCCGACTCCGGAAAACCTCAGACTCCGGCCGAACGCGGCAAATACCTCGTCGAAGCGATCGGCGCCTGTGGCGACTGTCACACGCCGCGGTTGCAGACCGGCGGATTCGACACTGCAAAGGCGCTCGCTGGCGTCGATTGTTTCATCGACGCCGATCCGACGAAGGACGACTTCGGCTGTCTGAGCTCGCGCAACCTGACGAATCACGAGACCGGGTTGAAGAACCGCAGCGATCAAGAAGTGAAAGACATGTTCATGAAGGGCGAGCGCCCAGACGGGAAGTATCTGCATCCCGTGATGCCGTACTACGTGCTCGGCAACATGAGCGATGAGGACGCCGACGCGATCGTTGCGTTCTTGCGCACAGTCGAACCGGTCGACCACATGGTGAAGGCGAACCAAGCGCCGTTCCTCCCGCCGGACGCTCCGGCGCCGATCGTGCCGAAGGACAAGCTGCCGAAGCCGTCCGCGAGCTACAGCGACAAAACGGCTGCAATGCGCGGCATGTACTTGGCCGCGAACATCGGCGTCTGCATGGAGTGCCACACCGGTCGCGACGAGATGGGTGGCTTCCTCGTCGACAAGCTGTTCCAAGGTGGCAATCGTTTCGGGCGCGACGAGCTCGGACTTCCGCCGGCGTTCCCCGAGGCGATTTACTCGTCGAACATCACGCCGCACGAGACTGGCATCAAGGGCTACACGGTCGACACCATCGTGGCTGCGATCAAGAAGGGCGTCGACAAAGACAAGAAGCCGTTGTGCCCGCCGATGCCGGCCGGCCCGATGGGCGCGTTCGCTGACATCACCGACAGCGACGCGCGCGACATCGCGCACTACCTGCTGTCGTTGGCGCCGAAGGACAACATGATCCCGGCGACGTGCGACGTGCCGATGGGCATGCCGACCGAGGACGGGGGCATCTAATGCGGTGGGGTAGTTGGGCGCGTGCGCTCGAGGGTGCAATTTGTATCAATGTGCTCCTCAGCGGAATGGCGTGTGATGATGACGCCAAGGGCGGCGCGCCCAAACCCCGCGATTCTGGTTCGAACCTGGACCCTACCGATGCCGCAGTTTCGGATGCAGCAGCTGACGGCGGCGATCCGAGCCACGTCAGTTGGCTGCCGCCGATCGTGAAATACCCGGACGCGAAGTCGACCGAAACGTTTCGGTTGTCACAAACCGGCCTCTACCGGGATCTGGCTGCGAAAGAGCTCGCGCCGGATCTGATCGAGTACGAGCCCGAGTACAAGTTATGGAGCGACGGCGCGGAGAAGCGTCGTTGGCTTCGGCTGCCTCCCGGAACCGCGATCGACTCGAGCGACATGGACCACTGGGTGTTCCCGGTGGGCACGATGTTCTTCAAAGAGTTCAGCCTCGCTGGGAAGCGCCTCGAAACCCGCCTCATCGCGCGGCTCGGGCCGAAGCCCGACGACTACTTCATGGGTGCGTTCGTCTGGAACGAGGACGAAACCGATGCAGTGTTCGAGCGCGAAGGCGAGTCGAACGTACGCGGGACCGAGCACGACGTGCCTGAAACGAAGCGCTGCTTCACCTGTCACAACGGAGACAAGGGCCGTGCGCTCGGCTACTCCGCGGTGCAGCAGCCGGCTGCGAAAGCTCTGCTCAGCGATCCGCCGAGCGAACCTTACGTCGTGCCGGGTGACGACGTGGCGCGCCAGGCGCTCGGGTATCTGCACGCGAACTGCGGCAACTGTCACAACCCGAACGGCACTTCGCGGACCGACACGAACCTCACGCTGCGACTCGAGGTAAGTGAGCATTCGGTCGAAGACACCGGCATTTACAAAAGCGGCGTCCGCGTCGATTTGGATCACTGGATGCACAAAGGCTTCAAACTTCGGATCGCCCCTGGCGACTCCGGCGCGAGCGCCGTGTTGGCTCGCATGAAGTCGCGTATTAAGGATGACGCGATGCCGCCGTTCGCGAGCGAGTTAGTCGACGAAACTGGGGTCGAGCTCGTGGAGAAGTGGATCGATTCGCTCCCCAAAGCCGGCGATTGACCGCGCTTACACTCCGCAGCTCCGGTTCATCGGCCGACTCGCACCCACGATTCTGGCCAGCCGCGCTCGCGACAGGCGCGACTCGCTGAGACCGTTTTGGGGTCGTTAGGGTACTAGTGCACAGAGGTGTCCGCTGCGCAGGGTCTCGACATGGTCGCGAGTTGCATTCCTCGCGGCCTTAGGCTGCCAAGGGCAGATCGACAATACAGGGGAATTTCCGAGTGGGTCCAAGGCAGCACTCCCGGGGTCGCCTACGGCTGCGAGCTCGCCGCGCGGCACACCCGGACCACCAGGTAGCAAACCTGACACATCCGGCGATGGTGCAGCTGGCGCGAGTGGAAGCAGCCCCGGCAGTGTCCCGAGCGATCTGTGTGCTGGGGTAACCGACGTCGCCTCCGTTCCGTTGCGACGCCTGACCAAGACCGAATACGAGCGTGTCGTCGCCGACGTGTTCGGGGTCACAGGGTCGGTCGGCTCTGGTTTGGCGCCGGACGAACGCATCGATGGCGTCTTCGCGAGCAACATCTCGAGCCCGGTCGCGGTCGTCCAGTTGAGGCAGTTCTTGGATGCCGCCGAGAGCATCTCGAGCAAGCTGAAGCTCGACACGCTGAACACGTGCGACCGCGCGAAACTGGGCGATGACGCCTGTGCGAAGCAGTTCATCGCCACGGTCGGCCGCCGCGCGTATCGCCGCCCGCTCGACAAGAGCGAGTCCGATCGCTACGCGACGCTGTTCGCCGCCGAGTCGAAGGTCGAAGGCTACGAACCGGGACTGCGCCTGGTCGTGCAGGCGATGCTGCAGTCGCCGCACCTGCTCTATCACCTCGAGCTGGACGATCCGAACAAGACCGTGCCGAACGGCGTCGCGCGCTTGCCCGGCTACGCGCTCGCATCCCGCTTGTCGTTTTTTATCTGGAGTAGCGCGCCGGACGACGCGCTGCTCGACGCAGCTGGGAGCGGCGGGCTCGACACCGACGCTGGCGTGTTGAAGGAAGCGAAACGTCTGCTTGCAGACGCGCGTGCGCGGAACGGAATCCAGTCCTTCCACGAGCAGTGGCTGGGCCTGTTGAAGCTCGACAGCGCAAGTCGCGAGCAAAAACTGTTTCCGGAGTGGACGCCGGAGCTCGTGACTGCGATTCGCGACGAGACGGCGAGTTTTGCGGACTACGTGATTCGCAACCAGACCGGCGACCTGCCGACATTGCTCGGTGCGAGCTATTCGTTTCCGACCGGCCCGGGCTTGAAGCTGCGCGGCGTGATGTCGGTGCCGGCGGACGGCAAGGTCGACATGGCGGCCGATCACGCGGTTGGCTTGCTCACGCAACCCGCGTTTCTTGCCGCCCACGCGCACAGCAATCAGACGTCGCCGATCCTTCGCGGTCGCGCACTTCGCGAGCGTTTGTTCTGCCAGCCGCTTCCCGATCCTCCGCCCGATGTCGCTGCGGTTCCGCCCCCACTCGAGCCGGGCCTCACGACACGCGAACGTTACGCCGCGCACCGCACTGCGGGGACGTCTTGCGTGAGCTGCCACAGCTTGATCGACGATCTCGGTTTCGCGCTCGAGCACTTCGATCCGATCGGCCGCTTCCGCGAAACCGAGGAAGGCAAGCCGATCGACGCGACCGGCATGCTGCGTCAGACGGACGTCGATGGCGACATGGACGGTGCACGCGCGCTCGCCGATCGGATGAGCGAGAGCGAACAAGTCAGCCGTTGCTACGCGAAACAATGGTTCCGTTTCGCGATCGGCCGCGGCGAGTCTGAGGCCGACAAGTGCGCGCTGCAGCGCGTCGAAGAGGCGTTTGCAAAAGGCGGCTCCATTCGCGACATGTTGATCGCGATCACCTCGAGCGATTCGTTCGTACGCGAGAGGAGAGAGAACTGATGGGCGCCGGACGGATTCTCTGGTCGCGGCGCGAGTTGCTCGCGAGCCTCGGTGCGAGCGCAGCACTTGCGCCGTTTGTGCCTCTGCTAAACGCGAGCGGGCAAGAAGCCACGACGCCGAAGCGGCTCGTGTTGTTCTTCACGCCGCACGGCACGGTTTGGAACAACTGGCGGCCGACCGGTTCCGGCACGGACTTTCGGCTGTCGCGAATCCTGACCTCGCTTGCACCGGTGCAAAAGAAGATCGTGGTGATCGACGGGATGGGCGTCCACGATGACGGCGTCGGCGCGCCACACACGAAGGGTCCGGCGCTGTTGTGGACGGCTTCGTCGCTGCGCGACGATGGCAAGTTCCAACGCGAAGACTGCTCCGGTGGTTGCTCGTTCGGCTGGAACAGCGGGCCGTCATTCGATCAGGTGCTCGCGACACGCTTCGCCGGCACGACGAAGTTCAACTCCTACGAGTTCGGCGTGTCGACCGGTGGCGGCCAGCCGGGCTCGCACATGATCTACTCCGGCGATAGTAAGCCAGTGCCGCCGCGGCAAGATCCGGTTGCGGCTTGGGACGAGCTGTTTGCGGATGCGGCGCGGCCCGCGACTGAGACCGATAGGCTGCGCACGAAGCGTCAGCTCACGATCGACTTGTTGAACGGAGAGCTGGCTTCGCTCGAGACGCGGGTTGCGAGCGCGGATCGGCCCAAGGTCCAAGCGCATCGCGAAGCGTTGCATCAGCTCGAGACGCAGCTGGCCGGGTCGGTCGTGCAGTGCACGACGCCGGGCAAGCCCGTCGCGTCCGAGAAGCCGAAGGACCAAGCGGACGCGATGCCGTGGACGACGGATCGGCAGCTCGATCTGATGGTCGCCGCGTTCACGTGCGATCTGACGCGCATCGCGTCGTTTCAGCTGCGTCCTGGCGAGAACGACGGCTATCCGTACCGCTTCATCGGCGTCAACGACGAACATCACCTCACGTCGCACGATACCGGTGCGGCCGCGCAAGAGACGCTCACGAAGATCTACACTTGGTACGCCGAGCGATTTGCGTCGTTGGTGATGAAGCTCGATGCGATCCCCGAGGGCGCGGGCACGATGCTCGACAACACGCTCGTGATCTGGGGAAGTGAAATCGGCACTGGCTCGAGCCACGACTTCAAGAACGTACCTTTCATCGTCGCGGGCGGTGGGGCACACGGCGTAATGGGTGGCCAGTTCATGAAGGTCGCCAATGGCACGATGCACAATCGTTTGATCGTGAGCGCGATGCGTTACATGGGCGCGAGCGACGTCGACAAGTTCGGATCGCTCGACAAAGAGACGGGCACACTCGTCGGCCTCGGCATTTGAGCTCGCGAGCTCCGAGCTTCGCCGCAGCCAGATCACGATCCCTGAGTGAGTCAGCCGCCACTCAACTCGCAGTCGCCGCCGATCGGACCTGTACCCTTGTTGCAGTTCCCGTCGATGCACTGCGTGAGCCAACGGTCGTAACGCTGCTCGTAACAGTTGCGAGCGGGAAGATCCCTTCGGAGTGCGGTGCGGATGCTCTTCACGATCGCGGGCAGACGCAGACCGTCACTGAAGCTCTCGGCGAGCTGACGGAGCGGGGCTTGGCCGTCGTGGGCGAGGAGCGCGGCAAACGCGTAGCGAGTCGAAGGTTCGGCGAGCCCGTGTTTGATGCGCTTCCAAGCGGCCAGATCGCGAAGCTTCGCGAGTGCGATCGCGCCGGCCGCCGCGCGTGCGGGCCGACCGTCGGCCATCATTGCGGCGAGCACACTCCGAACGGCCGGTGTCTTTTGGGACAAGCTCGCGAGGATCAGCGCAGCGTTGTCGCGCGCTCGCGTGCTCGGCGGGCGGTCGAGGACGCGATCGAGCGCCGCCACCAGCTGCTGCCGGTCGGCACCAGCGGTTCGGTCCGCGAGTTGGTAGTACGTGTCGCGCAGCTTGCTGTCGAGCAGTGATTGGGTGCTGCCGGTCGAGGCGTCGTTCACGTCCGCGAGTGTTCGAACGACGAACCCGAGTGCCGCGATGAGCTGCATGCGTTCGGTATGCGTGAGGGCGGGAAGGCCGTCGACGCGGCCCCAGGCGGCGAGCTCGACGAAGGTGTCGACGGCTTCGAACACGACCTCGGGATCGAACCGTTCGAACCTCGGGCCTTCGCTCGGCGACATGATGTAGCGGTCGAACAGCTCGGTCTTCGCCCGTTCGAAGTCGAGCGCCGCGCGACGTAGCTCTGCCGGAGTTTGGACCGGCGCGTGCAGGCTCGCGGCTTCGCGCGCGCCGCGCCGGTCCGTCATCGTTTCGCTGATCACGCGCAGCGATTTGTCGGCGGAACGCATGCGGTCTTGGAACTTGCCGAGCGCATCGTGCCAGCCGAGCGCCTCCGTGTACTTCGCTTGCAGGTCCAGGTAGGAGCTGATGCCGAGCGCACCGAGGACCAAGGTGAGCACACTGACGATCGGCGCGATGCGCTTCGTGATGAGCGCGAGTGCGGCGTCGACACGTTCTTGCACGCCGGCGGCGATGCGGTTCGCATTGCTGACCGTCGCTTCGGCGCGTGCCTCGGCTTGCTCGAGCGTTCGCGTCGAGACTTGTTCGGTGCGTTGATAGAGGGTCTTGACGGTTTCGAGCTCCACGCGAACTGCCGCGTGCACGTTCGCGTAGGCCGCGCGATACACCTTGTCGGCGAGTTCGGTCACCGTACTGTCGGTCCGGCGCACGCGAGAGGCGAGCTCGGTGAGCAGCTTGCGCGACATCGGCGTCGTCAGCCGTGCGAGCACGGTTTCGCTGTCGAGCTCGAGGATCTCCGCGGTGTCGACCGCGATTGCGCTGGCAGATCGCGGAGCGCCGTCGATCAGCGACATCTCGCCGAAGTAGTCGCACTTCTTGAACTCGCACAGCCGCACGAACTCCGAGCCGGGCGAGTCGAGCACGGCTTCGACGACACCCGACGCGACGATCAAGAGCGAGCGACTCACGTCACCCTTGCGCACGATCATCGCGCCCTTCGGATAAGTCTTCAGTGTTGCGGCTGAAGCGAGTGCGGCGAGTGCGTCCTCGTCGAGCTCCTCGAAAAGTGTCACCTGACGCAACAGACGCAGTTTGGGATCGAGCGCGCGAGCGTCGCTCCGCGTGTGCGCGCGCGCCGCCTCGGTCCAATCCAGCTGTTCGGAGTTGGCTGCCATGTGTCCCCTTACCTAAGAGTGGACACTCGAAATGGGAGCCATACGTGAGCTCGTTCACTTCCGGCTGCGTACTAGCGAGAAATCCAGCCGTCAGATCACGCTTAGTCGGGGTAGTCCGATGTGCGAGCGCTAGTCGTCGATCGCTTCGCCGTCCCAGTAATCCTTAGTCGCACCTTTGTCGTAGATCTCTTTGAACGCGCGAACCATGATCTTGTTCGAGTCGGTGTAGACCGCGACCTCGTTCGGATTGTGCTCGCCGATCACGAGGTACTTGGCGGGTGCATCAGTTTCGTTGATCAAGCAGTGACCTTCTCGCTGGCCGGCGGGGAAGCAGACGTAGTCGCCCGGCTTCATCGGGTAGCGTTTGTCGCCGAGGCGCAACGTCACGGCGCCTTCGAGCAGCAAGACGTGTTCTTCCTCGAACAAGTGATAGTGCGCTGGGCACGAGTGTTTGCCCGGCTGCAGCTCTTCGATCAGCACACCGACGTGGTACGGGCGGCCGTACTGCTCCGTCAGGTGCCGCACGCGCCCCATGAAGCGGCCGCGCCCCCACTCCTGCCAGGGAGTTTCCTCGACTGAAACGGGCCCGCGCACTTCCAGGCTGGGAGATTTTTCGTCGTTCGAGCTGGTCATGCCTCGAGATGTAATCCCGCTGGGTTTCCGGCGCAGCACCGAGTTTTCTCTGGTATGGCTCGGGCATGAGCGACGTCATATTTCGCCGCGACGGCACGCAGCTTTTGCCTGAACCCGATGCGTGTGGACCGTGGAGCGCCGACCGGATGCACGGTGGGCCTGTGTTCGGCTTGATCGCGCGCGCGGTCGAAGCGGTAGTGCCCGATCCCGGTCTGGTTGCGACGCGCTTCACGTTCGACCTGTTTCGTGCGGTCCCGCTCGTGCCGCTCGAGGTGCAGGCGAACGTCGTGCGGCAAAGTAGCCGGTTGTGTCTGGTGCACGCGGCAGTGCGCGCGAATGGCGAGGAGTTCGTCAGCGCGAGTGTGCTGCTGCTACGCGAGGGCGAAGCGGACCAAGCGGGCGAAGCACAGCATGCTGCGAACACGCCCGCCGGGCCGGAAGGCCTTGAGACTGAAACGCTGATGCGTACGGGTCGAGGTGCGCCGCCGAACCTACGGGCGGGTTATCACGTCCGCGTCGAGACGCGATGGCCGCCGCGCTCGAAGAGCGAGCCGCTGGCGATTTGGTTTCGAATGCCGCTTGCGCTCGTCGAAGGTGAGGAGCCGACGGCGTTGCAGCGTGCGGTGCAGCTATCCGACTTCGCGAATGCGGTCGCGTCGATCGCACAGCGCGACCGGGGTGCGGCTCCGGTGCCGTTCATCAACGTCGACGCGACGCTGTACTTCTCGCGCCGGCCGTCGGGTGAGTGGTTTTGCTTGCAAGAGCAGAGCGTCGCGGCCGCGCGCGGGATCAGCGTGGCGACGTGCGCGCTGTACGACGAGCGTGGTCTCTGCGGCCGTGTGGCGCAGGGGCGGCTTGCTAACAGCAGCAAGCGAAGCGCCGCTGCAATGGGCTCCTCGAGCAGCTAACGCGAGTATCCCGCGAACGACCCGCGAAAACCCATCCTCTTCGCCAAGCACACGTTCGCGCTCAAAATTGGCGCAGTTGATGCTTCGATCAACCCCATGGATCAACCGCTCTGGCAGATCTTGTTCAACATCGGGCTGATAGGCTTCGTCGCCCGGCGCGCTGCGTTCGGGCTCGCGCTGCATGCGGACCGCACTCACCCGGCACTGTGGGGCGTTTACGTCGCGCTCTGCCTCGTGTGTGCGTTCGCGGGCGTCGCGATCCTGTTTAGCCGTCGCTGGGTCATCGCCGGTCTGGTCGCACTCGTCGGCGCGTACACCGTGACGACGTTCGTCGAGCTCGGCATCGGCGACGTCGCCCCGCCGGCGGCTCTGCTGGCAGAGCTTGCAGTCGCGCTCGCAGGCGGCGCCGCGCTGCTCGTGCTGGCGATCAAGACGCCGCCGGAGCCTTCCCCCCGCTGAGGTCTGGCTGAGGTCTGACGGCGGCGTGCAGCCGACAGCGGCTAGTACGCCAGCCCGCGATTGGTGCGCGCCGCCGTGATCTTCGTCTTCAGCTGCGAGACGCCGCTGTCCCACTCGGACACGCTCGGCGCGCGCTTTACGCCCGCAGTCTCCATCACGAACGGCCGGATTTGCGCGGTCCAGGCGGCCAGCTTTTCCTGAACCTTCGCGTCCGCGAACGGTCCGTTGATGAACGCGGTGACCTCGCGGTCGTAGTCGGCGCGCCAGCTCAGGAAGTGTTTGACCATCGGATCGCACGACGGCGGCGTCTGCGGGTCGTACATCGCGGGCCTTACGCACGTGCACGCGGCTTGGGCAGTCCAAGCGGGCTGCACGCGAATCCACGGGGTTGCGTCGAACGCGAGATCGAGATCCCAGGGGATCAACCAGAACCGAGCGGCTTCTTCCGCTTGGTACCAGTAGAAGTTGTGACTCGTGCCGGGATAGTTCGGACTGTTCGCATCACAATAGAAGTGGAACATGCCGTCGTCGTTCACGATCACTCGGTCGACTGCGACGTAGCGCATCATGTACGCGCGATCGATGAACTGCTCGGTCGCTTCTGCGCTCGTCTGCACCGCACGCTGGAAGTCGAGCATTGCAGTTACGACTGGCGCTTCCGAGTTCGACTCGAGCGAGTTCACGTACTCGCTTTCGGTGCGCATCGAGACCCACGCCTCTTTGTAGACGTTGCCCTCCCCGCCTTCTCCGAAGCGAGCGCGCGTGAAGCGCCCGTCGATCTGCTCGACCGCGATGAAGACCCCTTCGAGCTGGCCGTTGATGAGCACCTTCGCGTGCATCGCGCGCGGCGCGACGACCTTGCTGTCGCGAAACAGGCTGTAGCCCAAGCGGTCGCGCATCAGCGACGCGTCTTGGATCATCGCGTGGAAGTTCAGCTTCTTCAGGCCGTAGAAGCGAAGCTCTGGGTCGACTTCATCGAAGCCGAGCTTGATCGAACACTTGCCCGACTTCGGATCCCCAAACCCGCCGGTCGTGCACGGCGCTTTGAATGAGCCGGACGAGCCCTTGTAACGCATTTGGAATGGGCCGTAGCTCGCGCCCTCGAACTCGAGCCGTGCCGGAACCCATTGTTCGGCGGACGGCTTCAGATCGATCGTCGCGAGGTCGGCCGGTGCGACGACGATGTTGTACGTGCGAACCGTCGACTGATCGAACAGGTAGGCGGCTTCGTCGGTCGAGTGTTCGATCAAGC
>Ga0193753_10001070_pt1 | contig 24337 bp, 23 predicted proteins | sample H1c2metaG_FD_144925 | JGI IMG/M metagenome (GOLD analysis project Ga0193753, IMG submission 144925) | Soil microbial communities from a riparian zone of the East river system, Colorado, United States - H1c2 | ecosystem: Environmental > Terrestrial > Soil > Riparian zone | place: USA: East... | reverse complement strand
CGGTCGACCTCCTCGCCGCAGGCCAGCCCGTCCGCCTCGGCCCGCTCCTCACCGCGTCCCACGCCTCCCTGCGCGACGACTTCGAGGTGAGCTGCGCCGAGCTCGACCTCGGCGTGGAAAGCGCGCTCGCCGCCGGCGCCCTCGGCGCCCGCATGATGGGCGGCGGCTTCGGCGGCTCGCTCATCGCCCTGGTCACGGAGCCGGCCGCCCCCGCGATCGAGGAGGCCATCCACGCCGCGTTCGCCGCCGCCGGCCACGCCCGGCCGAGCTACTTTCGCGCGGTGCCCTCGGCCGGCGCGCGCCGCCTGACGATGTAGCTTGCGATCAGAGCTCGCCGGTCTCGCCGGGTACGACGACCTGGCGGGCTCGTCGCTCGCCCTCGACCCAGCCGATCTCCTGGGCCAGCTCCTTGGCCTCGCGCAGGCTCGAGGAGGTGATCGGCGAGAAGCTTTCGGTCGGTCGGGCGCCGTCGAGGAGGAGCTCGGCGGTGCCGCGGCGGTCGCCCAGGCGCCTCATCTCGGCGATCGCCTGGTCGCGGAGCTCGTGGGCTCGACGGCGGTCGCCGAGTTGCTCGAGCAGGCCGGCCAGCATCGACTGGATGCGCGCGGTCCCGACCCTCGCGCCGACGCGCTGGGCGTGGCGGAGCGCGTGGTTGCCGACCTCGACCGCGCGGTCGCGCCGGCCCTCGAGCGCGTGGAGCTGGGCCAGCCGGTAGAGCATTCGCCAGAGCGCGCCCGGCCCGTCGTGGGCTCGCCCGCCCTCGCCGCCGGTGACCAGGTCGACGCCCTCCTCGAGCTCGGTCACCGCCTCGGCGGCCAGCGACTCGCGCAGGTGGGTGGTCGCCATGTCGAGGTAGAGGTCGCAGATGAGGTCGCGCTGGCCGTTCACGATGGCCAGCCCGATCCCCTCGCGCAGCGCGCCGGCCGCGCCGGCGTGATCGCCCTCGGAGCTGGCCAGGTGGGCGGCCGCGCGCAGCACCTGGGCCTGCAGCGCGCGCGAGTCGCGGCAGTGGGCGCGGACCTCGTCGATGAGGCCGCGGGCCAGGCCGAGCTCGCCGCCGACCCGCAGCTGCTCGGCCAGCTTGACCGCGATGCCGACGAACTGGGCCTGCAGGGACGGCTCGTCGTCGCTGAGCATGAGCTGGCGGGCCGCCCGCAGGGCCCGCTGGTACAGGCGGCGGGCGCCCCCGTCGTCGAGCTCGTGGACCGCGTCGTCCCCGGCGAGTGACAGGAGCTGGGCCGCGCGCCCGATCGCGCCGCACATGTCGTGATGGTGACCGAGCACCGCGGCGTCCGCGCCGATCTGCTCGAGCACGCCGGCGGCCAGCTCGTGCAGGTCGCGTCGCACCAGCGCCGGGGTCGCGTCGTACACCACGTCGCGCAGGAGCGCCGAGGCGAAGCCAACCTCGTCGGGGCTGCCACCGTCGCGCAGGATGCCGCGCGCCACCAGCACCGACAGCGCCTGGCGCAGCTGCGCCTCCTCCGGCTCGTGGACGATCGCCCGCAGCACGCGCAGCGGCGCCTGGACACCGATCACCGCGATCGCCTGGCACACCACCTTGGCCGCCTGCGGCAGGTGATCGATCCGCGAAGTGAGCAGGTCGGCCAGCCCGGCCGGGGCGCTGCCCGGTGACCCGCCCTCGACCACGTAGCGCAGGAGCTGGTTGATGTGGCCGGGCATGCCGCCGCAGGCGAGGGCGAGCTGCTCCGCGCCCGGCTGGTCGTCGCCCAGCTCGCGCGCGTGCTCGCGGAGGCTCACCACCAGCTGCTCGAGCGCGGGCGAGTCGAGCGGGCCCAGCTCGATCCGGCCGAGCGACGGCGGCCACATGTCGGCCAGCGCCGGCTCGTTGCTGATCATGATGCGCAGCGAGCCGTGCCCGCGCGCCCACTCGATCACCCGCCGGATCGCCTCCTGGCTGGGGTGATCGTAGAGGTCGACGTCCTCCAGCACCACCGCCAGCGGGGCGCGCTCGGCCGCGCCGGTGAACAGGCGGTTGAGCGACGCCAGGATCTCGCGCCGCCGCACCGACGGCTCCAGCTGCCAGAGCGGGCCCTCGATGCCGAGCAGCTCGGTCACCGCCGGCACGTCGCGCGCCGACAGCCCGATCTGCTCCAGCGACCCGGTCAGCCGCTCGTTGCGGCCGGTCGGCTCCAGCCCGAGCACGTCGCGCACCGCGCCGCGCAGCGGGTAGAACGGGCGGAACAGGCCGGTCGGATCCGGACGCGCGATCGCCACGCGCAGGCCGTGGGGGGCCAGGCGGGCGAGCGCCTCCTCGATGAGCCGGCTGCGGCCCGCCCCGCGCGGACCGACCAGCTGGAGCGCGTTGTCGCCCCCGCTGCCGCCGAGGAAGTCGACCAGCCGGGCCAGCTCCTGGTCGCGCCCGACCAGCGGCAACCACAGGCTCGCGCTGCCGAGGTCGTTCTCGGTGCGCGACACCACCTGCACGCTCTCGTCGTCCGGCAGAAAGCCGGTGCGCGACTCGAGCCCCGGTCGCAGCGTGGCCGGAACCGGCCGGGTCCCCTCGGCCACGCTGGTCCGCGACGCGTGCACGGCCGCGCCGGTCACCACGTCGGGCGGCGGGGTCGGCACCCCGAACGCGGTCTCGGCGTGGCCGATGCTGATCTCGTCGAGCATGATGAGCTCGGGGCTGATCTGGTGGCGCGGGTGTCCGCAGTCGGGGCAAAACTTGAACGACAGCGGGCTCGAGGCGCCGCACGCGGGGCACGGCCCGACCGCCGCGCCCGGGTCGCTGCGGTGGCCGACCACCTTCATGAGCGCGACGCGGAACTCGGTCGCGCTGGCGAACCGCCGCCCGGGGTGCTTGGACAGCGCGCGCAGCGCCGACTCCTCCAGGATCGGATCGATGGTCAGGTCGGGGCGGCGCAGGCTGGGCGGGATCGGCGCCTCGGTCAGGTGGCGGCGGAGGACGTCCATCGAGCTGCCTCCGGCGAACGGGGTCGATCCGGTCAGGAGCTCGTACAGCACCACGCCGACCGAGTAGAGGTCGCTGGCGAAGGTCGGCTCCTCGCCCTGGATCACCTCGGGCGCCATGTACTCGGGCGTGCCGCAGATGGTCCGCTCGGTCGAGCGAGTCTCCCGCCCGATCAGGCGGGCGATGCCGAAGTCCACCACCTTGACCAGGTCCCAGTCGCCACGCCGCCGCTCGACCACCACGTTGTCGGCCTTGAGGTCGGCGTGGATGACGCCGGCCTCGTGCGCCTCCTCCAGGCCGGCCAGGATCTGCCCGACCAGGTCCGCCACCCGCGACGGGCGCAGCGTCTCGCTGTGCAGCACCTGGTTGAGGGTCGGCCCGCGCAGGAACTCCATGACCAGGTAGAGCAGGCCGTCGTCGGTCTGGCCGTAGTCGATGACCGAGACCGTGTTGGGGTGGTTGAGGCGCGACGCGGCCAGCGCCTCGTCGTGGAAGCGGTCGACGAAGCGCGGGTCGCGGGTCAGCTCCGGGCGCAGGATCTTGATCGCGACGGTGCGGCCGAGCGCGAGCTGGTCCGCCTGATAGACGGTGCCCGACGCGCCGGTGCCGACGCAGCGGCGCAGGCAGAACTTGCCCGCCATGACCCGCCCGATCAGCGCGTCCGCTGTCGCGATTTCGTCCACCGTCACCAGACCTTCCGGGGTCGCGCGCCCGCCCCGCCCCCTACACTCGCTCGAGGATCGCCGCGATTCCCTGCCCGACGCCGATGCACATCGTGGCCAGGCCGTAGCGCTCGCCGCGCGCCGCCAGCTCGCGCGCCAGGGTCAGGATCAGCCGCGCGCCCGACGCGCCGAGCGGGTGCCCGATCGCGATCGCGCCGCCGTTGACGTTGACCGTGTCCGGGTCGAGCCCGAGCTCGCGGATGCAGGGCACCGCCTGGGCCGCGAACGCCTCGTTGACCTCGCTGAGCGCGATGTCCCTGGCGGCGAGGCCGGCCCGCTCCAGCGCCTTGCGCGAGGCGGGGATCGGGCCGAGCCCCATGTACGACACCTCGACCCCGGCCGCGGCCGAGCCGACGTAGCGGGCCAGCGGGCGCAGCCCGAGCTCGCTGGCGGCGCTCTCGCTCGCGATCAGCATCGCGCAGGCGCCGTCGTTCAGGCCGGACGAGTTGCCGGCGGTGACGGTGCCGCCCTTCTGGAACGCGGGCGACAGCGCGGCCAGCTTCTCGGCGGTGGTGTCGGGGCGGGGGTGCTCGTCGCGGTCGACCAGGATCGGCGCGCCCGACTTGCGGTCGGTGCCGACCTGGATCGGCGCGATCTCCTGGGCCAGGCGGCCGGACTCGAGGGCCGCCCCGGCGCGCCGCTGCGAGCGCAGGGCCAGCGCGTCCTGCTCGGCGCGGGTGACGCCGCACCGCTCGGCCACCTTCTCGGCGGTGACCCCGAGCGCGAGCGTCCCGTGGGTCGCCTCCATGCGCGGGTTGACCATGCGCCAGCCGAGCGTGGTGTCGTACATGGTCTGGTTGCCGCGCGCGAACCCGCCCTCCGGCTTGGGCGTGACCCACGGCGCGCGGGTCATCTGCTCGACCCCGCCGGCGATGACCAGATCGGCCTCGCCCGACTGGATGAGGCGCGCGGCGTCGGCGAACGCCTGCATCCCGGATCCGCACAGGCGATTGACCGTGATCCCCGGGACCGAGACCGGCAGCCCGCCCAGCAGGAGGCCCATGCGCGCCACGTTGCGGTTGTCCTCGCCGGCCTGGTTGGCGCAGCCGGCGATGACGTCGTCGATCCGCTCGCCGGGGACGCCGGTGCGCTGGAGCAGCGCGGCGATGACGTGGCCGAGCAGGTCGTCGGCCCGCACCGAGGCCAGCGCACCGCCGTGGCGGCCGAACGGGGTGCGCAGTCCGTCGATCAGAAAGGCGGCCCGACTGCCCGCGCGTTCAGGTTGGCGGGCGCCGGCGCCTCCCGGAGTCGTCTCACCACGCGAGGTCATGCGGCGGACACTAGCATGCTGAAGGAAGCCTATCTTGGCACGGCTCGGGCCGGGGCGAGCGACTCCATGTGCCGCGCAAGCAGGCGAAACCGTGGATTCGGAGGCGGGTTCGAACCGGCCGGTCCCTTGACCGCGCTGGGGTTGGGTGGTTGGGTAGGAGGCGCATGATCGAGCCCGATGGCACCCCCGCCGCCGACGCCGAAGTCACTGCCGCTGCACCGCCGCCGCCGCCCGCCTCGGTCACCAGCTCGCGCGCCGCGGTGTCGCTCGAGTCGGTCGAGGCGACCATCGCGGCGCTGACCGAGATCGACGAGACCGGCGACAAGCGGACCATGAACCGCATGGCGCGCCGGCTCGGCAAGGAGCAGCCGGCCCTGCTGCGCCGGGCGGGCGGGCTCAAGGACAAGCACGGCGACGCGGTGGGCGAGGCGGCGGTCTTCTACAGCACGCTGGTGTGGGCGATCTTCGACCGCCACACCGAGCGGGCCCCGCGCCTGACCGGCAGCAACATCGAGCAGGCCGGCAAGGTGCTCGAGGAGGAGCGGGCGGCGGTCGACGGGCTGGCCGACCGGCCGATCCACGAGCGAATCCCGCCCGGGCTGGCCGGGCGCCAGCCGCACCTGTGCGCCAAGCTGAGCGAGCTCCTGGCCGAGGACGTGCGCACCGAGGCGATGACCGCCGAGTGCGCCGAGATCATCTTCCCGCCCACCCAGACCATCGTCGAGGCGTTCGACGCCGCGGTCGACGGCCGCCGCCCCGGTGAGCGAGTCGGCCCGATCGTGCGCGAGACGGCCAAGGTCGGCCGCAACGACCCGTGTCCGTGCGGCTCCGGCAAGAAGTACAAGAAGTGCCACGAGGGCAGCGCGCTGCCCTGACCCGGCGCCTTCGCTACAGCTCGATCAGAACGTGCAGCGGATCCACGGCCCGGCCGTGAACGGAAACGCCGCGTCGTAGTGGACGTGGGCCACGTACCAGAGGGTCACGTCCTGGCCATCGATCGGCTCGTCACCGACGTAGGCGGCCGGGAACGGCTGGGCCCCGGCCGCGCTGCGCGGCGTGTAAGGCGGCCACTCGCCGTCGTGGTAGCGGATCGCGAACAGCTCGGCGTCCTCCCAGTGGTGGGGGCGGATGGCGATCTGCCCGCCGGACGCGTTGTCGACCTGGCGCCACACGCTGCCGTCCTCGGCCGCCTCGCCGGCGGCCAGCCAGCCCTCCTTGTCGACCCGGGTCCAGTGCCCGTGCTCGAAGTGCTCGAGCGCGTCGTCCATGGCGCCGTCGATGTCGAAGTCGAACCGCCAGTGCGGGTGGTAGGTGTGGGCGTCGTGGAGGCCGCCACCGCCGTGGATGGTGAGCCACGGCGCCATGCGCCCGTCCTCGTGGAACCGCCACATCTGGGTGAAGCGAAACGGCCCGCTGGCGAAGTCGGCGGACAGCTCGAAGCCGCCCTTGAAGTCGCTCTTGCGGATGCCGCCGACCAGGTTGCGGACCCCGAGCGGGGTCCAGAACGGGCCGTGCGCCTCGCCGCCCGACTCCTCCTCGACCGACAGGACCTGGCGCTCGTGGTCGATCGTGACGTACGGCAGCGAGCCCTCCCACAGGACCCGCCGGCCCGCGTAGCTGGCCAGGTAGATCATGAGGCCAGCCGACTCGGTGACCTTCCAGTGGACCTTCCAGTCCGACTGCTCGATGGCGTTGTTCATCGCTCTCACCATTGATCCGCGGGGACCACGTCGGTGACCTGGCGATCGACCAGGTCCACCACCGCGACCAGCGACGGGCGCTCGCCCGGCTGGCCGAACAGGACCGCGGCGCTGCGCCGCGAGTAGGCCAGGTCGGCGTCGCGCCGGCTCCAGTAGTGCATCGCGGCCTGCGGCTGATCGCCGAGGCCGAGCTCGCGCTTGACCCGCTCGTCGCGCAGCGCGGTCTGCACCGCGATGGTCTCCTCCTCGCGGGCCAGCGCCGGCTGCGACTGGCTGATCTGGAGGTGGGCCACCGCGCTGTGGTCGAGGTCGATGAGCGAGTCGACCGTGCGGTCGGAGGAGTAGTCGAACGCCACCACCCGGGCCAGGCGCAGGCCGAACAGCGGGTGGGGCGGCTTCAACACGAGCGGCTCGGCGGCCACGACCCGGTAGCGGGCCACCTTGGCCATGTTGGCCAGGCGGCGATCCTCGGTCAGGATGCGGAGCGCGTCGGCCCGCTCTCCCTCGGACAGCGGCTCGAACAGGGCCGGGTCGACCGCCATGACCTGGGCCCGGCGGGTGGCGCGCGCGGCGCCGGGCTTGCTTCCTCGGGCCGCGGGGCGGGCCGCCGGCCGGGGTGACGCCGACTTGGTCGCGGCCTTGGTCTGGGCGGTCCGGCTGGACTGATTCGACTTGCCCCCCGAGGACTTGCGCGTCGTGCGGGCCGACCGCGCCGGGGCCTTGCCCGCTTTCCTGGCAGCCTTCATGGCGCGCACTATACACGCGGGACGTGACGGCGACGCCGGTCGTGCGCGGCGCAGATCGAAGCGCCGAGGCATGCGTTCAAATTGCCCATGTCGCTGGATCTCAAGACCTTCGGACTTCGGCTGGCCGCCCTCGGCGCGGCCGCATGCAGCTCTGCCTACGCGGTTCGCTCCCCGTCGGACGAGGGGGCGCTGGTCACCGTCAGCCAGCCGCTGGCCCGGTCGCCTTACGACGTCGAGCTGATCGGCTCCGACGGCCGCCCGCTCGATGGAGGCGGCCGCTTCTACGTGCTCGGCCAGGCCGGCGACCGCTACTCGATCCGCGTGGTCAACCCGACCCAGCGCCGGGTCGAGGCGCTCGTCTCGGTGGACGGGCTCGACGTCATCGACGGCGAGACCGCCGACTTCGCCACCAAGCGCGGCTACGTGGTCCCGCCCGGCGGCGACCTGGTGGTCGACGGGTTCCGGATGTCAGCCACCCAGGTGGCGGCGTTCCGCTTCTCGTCGGTCGACGCGTCGTACGCCGAGCGCAAGGGCAAGGGCCGCAACGTCGGCGTCATCGGCGTGGCCATCTTCGAGGAGAAGGTGGAGCCGCAGATGATCGCGCCGGAGCCGTCGCCGTCGCCGCCGACCAGCTGGCACGGGTCCGACGAGGAGGCGCGCGACAGCGTCGGGTCGAGCGCTGGTGCGGCGGCGCCGCGCCCGTCCTCGCCGCCGGCCGATCCGGGCAGCAGGATCGGCGGCACTGGTGACGTGGCCAAGTCGGAGGCGGCTCCGTCGAAGGAGCCGACCCGCCGGTTCGACGGCGACGACCGCGGCGGCGAGGCGAGCCGCCCGGCCGAGAAGAAGGGGCGCGCGGGCCTGGGCACCGAGTGGGGCGAGGAGCGCTACTCGGCGGTCGACTTCACCAGCTTCGTGCGCGCCAGCCAGACCGTCCCGACCGCGATCGCCGAGCTCCGCTACAACGACGTCGAGGGGCTGCGCGCGCTCGGCGTGCTGATCCAGGCCGCCCCGGACCACAACGAGCTGTACCAGCGCGAGACCGCCGATCCGTTCCCGGCCGCGCGCGGCTTCGCGACCCCGCCGCAGTGACGGCCCGGTGACGACGTGCGCGGCGGGTCAGCCGCCGCGCACGCTTCGGTTTCGGCCACCCTTCTTGGCGGCGTAGAGCGCCTCGTCGGCGCGGGCCACGAGGGTGGCCGCCGTGTCTCCCGCCACCCACGCGGCGACCCCGATGCTGGCGGTGAAGCGAAGGGAGCTCTCGCCGTCGATGGCCCAGTCGTGGCGGGCCAGCTCCTTCAGCATCGAGTGGGCCTTGCGGTGGGCGATGCGGAGCGCGGCCGAGGGCAGGAGGATCGCGATCTCCTCGCCGCCCCAGCGGGCCACCATGTCGCCGCGCCGCACCTTCGAGCGGCAGAAGCCGACGAAGCCGACCAGGACGCGGTCGCCGACCGGATGGCCGTGAGTGTCGTTGATCGCCTTGAAATGATCGAGGTCGGCCATGAGCAGCGCGAAGCCCTGGCCGCCGGCCGCCGACAGCTCGATGAGGCGGGCCAGCTCGGCGTCGAACGCGGCGCGGTTGGCGGCGCCGGTCAGTGGATCGGTGGCGGCGGCGACCCGGGCGCTCTCGACGTCGCGCCGGAGGGTGTCGACCTCGCGGTTGAGCTCGACGTTGCGGGCCACGTCCTGGGCCTGCTTGTCGGCCACCTGGCGGCGCAGCTCGGTCACCTCGTGGGAGATGGCCCGGCGCACGCGGACCAGATCCTCCAGCTGGATGACCTGCTCGAGGCGCGCGCTGCGGTCGAGCAGCCGCGCGTTGAATACGTCGTCGACGTCGGTCAGCGAGGACAGGCCGTCGCGGAGGAGGTGGATGATCCGGTAGAGCTCGGCGTCGCGGTGCTCGAGGTACCGGCGCTCGCGGCCGGCGAACTCGAGGGTCTCGAGGCTGCGCCGGGCCACGGAGTCGGCCAGCTCGGCCGGCGGCGCCTCGGCGCGGACGGCGGCCAGGGTGTCGTCGAGCGAGCGCTTCAGCTCCGGGGCGCCGATCTCGTCCACGTCGAGCGCGAGCGCCTTGACGCATGCGATGAAGGACGCGGTCGCGTCGGCCAGGACCAGGCCGCGCGCGCGCGCGCGCCGCAGATCCTCCGAGACCTGGCCGAGCTCGCGGCGTTCACGCAGACCGGCCAGGATCGCCATCCATGGCTGGATCGGCCGGGTCGGGCCATCCCTTGACGTCTGACGTCTGGCCTGTGGCCGATCGGGCGGCTGGCTCGGTGGCCCACGCGGGGTGCTACCCGCCGTCGGTCAGCGAGCGGTCCATCTCCAGCTGGTGGAGGTCGATGCGCTCGAAGCCGAGCGCGGCGATCGCCTCGGGGCTGAAGTCCTCGGGCACCACCGGCGGGATCTCCCACTCGGCCTGGGGGTGGATGGCCTGGATGGCGGCCAGGAGGCGGCGGGCCAGGCCCTGGCGGCGCGCGCCCGGGCGCACGTAGAGGGGGCGGACCGCGATGCGCAGCGGCGACGGGTTGATGCAGGCAAACGCGTCGACCCCGAGGGCGTGGACCTCGAGGGGTGCGCCCGCGGCGACCACGGTGTGAGGCGAGAGCTGCCACGGCCAGGGCCGCTCCGGCTCGGCGGCCAGGGCGCTGGCCAGCTCCTCGAAATCGGCCAGGCGGTGATCGGCGGCCGCGCGGGCCTCGAGCGCGGGGCGCCGGTAGCCGAACAGGCGGCGACGGGTGACGAAGCCGGCCGACTCGTACAGCGCGACCGCCGCGCGATTGGCGCCGAAGACCTCGAGGAGCAAGCGGTGGGCGCCGGCGGCGCGGGCGGCGTCGGCGCCTCCGTCGAGCAGCGCGCGCCCGAGGCCGAGCCCGCGGTGGCGGGCGGCGACGCCCATGGCGGCGACCCGGGCGCGCCGGCCGCGCATGGCCAGGAAGCACAGCCCGGCCGGTTCGCCGTCGACCACGATGATGCGGCTCAGGTGGAGATCGATCTGCTCGCAGCGGATGCGAACCGCGAGCGCCTCGAGCGGCTGCGAGATCGGCACCAGGTAGCCCTCGAAGCTGGCGGCGAAGAGGTCGACCAGCTGCTCGAGGCTGAGCTGCGCCGCGCTGTGCAGGCTGGCGGGGCCGGGGCGGTGGCGACCGTCCATGCGAATCACCGGGCGAGGGAGGGGAAGAGGTCGCGGATGCCGCCGACCACGAACTCGACGGCGATCGCGGCGAGCAGGAGGCCCATCACGCGCTCGGCCACGTTCATGCTGGTGCGGGTGAGGAACCGCTCGGCCAGGATCGCCGAGCGCATCAGCAGCCAGGCGACCGCGCAGGTGATCAGGATGGCGATGAACACCGCGACGGTGCGGACCGGCTGCCAGGCGGCGCGGCTCATCAGCACCATGACGGTCGCGATCGAGCCGGGCCCGGCCAGCATCGGGATCGCCACCGGGATGATGGCGACGTCCTCCTTGGCGGCGCTCTCGGCCTGCTCCTCCTCGGTGGAGCGGGTGCGGGCCGGCTGCGCGCGCATCATGTCGATGCTGGTGAGGAACAGGAGCAGCCCGCCGGCGATCTTGAAGGCGCCCAGGCTGATGCCGAACGCGGCGAAGATGAAGCCGCCGGCCAGGGCGAACAGCGCGAGCGTGGCGAAGGCCATGAGGGACGCGCGCGCGGCGGTCTCGCGCCGCTTGGCGACCGAGTCGCCGGCGGTGATGGAGAGGAAGATCGGCACGACCAGGAGCGGATCGACCACGAAGAACACCGCCGACAGGGCGACCAGGCAGAAGCTGAGGTCCTGGGAGCTCATCGCGGGAGAGGCTCGAGCGGCGCGGGCGCGGCGAGACCCAGCCGATCGACGAAGGTGACGTTGGCGTCGACCGGATCGCGGGCGGTGCGGCAGGCGTTGGCCGGGGCGTCGCGGTCGGCGCGGCCGAGCGCCACACCGAAGAGGACGACCTGGTCCGCCGGGATGCCGAGCTCGCGGCGGAGCGCGGCCGGGTAGGCGGCGAGCGACGCCATCGGGCAGGTATCGATGCCGAGCGCGGCGGCGGCGCTGAGCAGGAAGCCGAGCCACACGCCGACGTCGAGGGTGCCGTACTGATCGAGGGCTCGATCGCGCGCGACCACCGCCACGTGCGGCGCGTCGAACAGCTCGTAGTTGCGCAGCCACGCCCCGTAGCGGCTCTCCTTGTCGTCGCGCGCGATCCCCATCGCGGCGTAGAGGGCGTGCCCGCAGGCCCGGCGGTGAGTGAGGTACGGCTCCGGGTACGTCCCGGGGAACGGCACCTCGGGCGCCGGCAGCGCGGCGCGAGCCGCGGCGAGCAGGGCGGCGGACAGCGCGGCGGTCGCGGGCGGCGAGGTGACCCAGACCCGCCAGGGCTGGATGTTGCACCACGACGGAGCGCGCTGGGCCATCGCGAACAGGCGTCGAAGCTCCGGCTCCGGGATCGGCTCCGGGCGGAACGCGCGCGCGCTGCGGCGCTCGTCGAACGCCGCGGCCAGCTCGTCGGCGACGCTCACGGCGCGGCGCTGTCCGGCACGCCGCGCAGGTCGAGGAAGCGATAGATGCCGGTGGTGTGGCCGTCGGAGAAGTGGATGTTGAGGCCGTAGTTGCCGACCAGGCTCATGGTCGTCACCGTGATGGCCTGGGGCACGCTGGCGTCGTCGAGGATGCGCTCGCCGGTGACCTCCGAGCGACACATGGCGCAGGCGCAGCGCAGGCGAAGGTCGCGAGCGCTGATCTCCTGCTCGGCGCCCTCCTCCCAGACGAAGCGGACTCGATCCTTGCCGAGTCCGACGATCTCGAGCGGCATGGGCATGACTACTCATAGTAAGGTGCGCACCCCGTGTCCAGCCGACCCCGACCACCACGCCCCGCGCCCCCGCGCGGCAAGCCAGCCAGCCGCGACGGCGGACCGCGCCAGGCCGCCGGCGGAACAGGCGGCGGCCGCGGCCCAGGAGCCGGCGGCAAGCCGGCCGGGACCCGACGCCCGGCGCCCAGCCGGGGAGAGCGGCGCGACGGGATGCTCGGCGATCGCGATCGCGATCGCGAGAAGCGCGATGTGAATCCACGTGGGCCGGGCGCGGCCGGTGGTCGTGATGATGCGCGCGGCGGCGAGCGGCGCGGTACGGGCGCGCGCGGCGGCGGGTCGACTGGCGGCAGGCGCGACTCCGCGCCGCGACCCTCGGGGCCCAACCGGGCGGCGCGGCGCGATGGGATGTTCGGCGGTCGCGATGGGGATCGGGATCGCGACAAGCGCGATGTGAATCCACGTGGGCCGGGCGCGGCCGGTGGTCGCGGTGATGCGCGCGGCGGCGAGCGGCGCGGTACGGGCGCGCGCGGCGGCGGGCCGGCTGGCGGCAGGCGCGACTCAGCGGCGCGACACTCGGGCCCCAACCGGGCGGAGCGGCGGGCGCAGATGTTCGGCGATCGCGATGGCGATCGCGACAAGCGCGATGTGGACCCACGTGGGTCGGGCGCGGCCGGTGGTGGCGATGACGAGCGCGGCGGTGAGCCGCGCGCTCGGGGCGCGCGCGGCGGGGCGGCAGCCAGCGACAAGCGCGACGTCGGAGGCCCGCCGGGCCTCAACCGGGCGCAGCGGCGCGCGCTGATGTTCGGCGATCGCCAGCAGGGCGTTGTGGACCCGGGTGGGTCGGGCTCGGCCGGTGCCGCCGAGGATGCGCGTGGCGGCGAGCCGCGCGCTCCGGGCGCGCGCGGTGTGGCAGCCGGCAGCAAGCGCTTCATCGGGGCGCGCAAGCCCCCCAGTCGGGCAGAGCGGCGCGCCGTCATGTTCGGCGACCGGAATCGCGATCGCGAGAAGCGCGATGCGGACCCACAGGGGCCGCGCGTGGTCGGCCCTGGCGATGGCGACCCGGGCCGTGAGCGAGGCGGTTCCGGCGAGCGCGGCGGTGGTTCAACCGGCGGCGAGCGCGACCCCGGTGCCCGCGGCGCCAGCGCCAGCAGCGGCCAGGGCGAGCTCGGTCCGCGCGGCCCCGGAGCCCGTCGCGGCGAGCGCGATCGCGGTGCCCGCGGCGCCAGGGCCAGCAGCGGCGAGGGTCAGCTCGGTCCGCGCGGCCCCGGAGCTCGTCGCGGCGAGCGCGACTTCGGTGCCCGCGGTGCCAGGGCGAGCAGCGGCGAGGGCGAGCTCGGTCCGCGCGGCACCAGCGCCAGCGGCGGGGAGCACGAGCTCGGTGCGCGTGGCCCCGGAGCTCGTCGCGGCGAGCGCGACTTCGGTGCCCGCGGCGCCAGCGCCGGCAGCGGCGAGCGCGACTTCGGTGCCCGCGGCACCAGCGCCAGCAGCGGCAAGCGCGACTTCGGTGCCCACGGCGCCAGCAGCGGCGAGCGCGAGCTCGGTCCGCGCGGCCCCGGAGCCCGTCGCGGCGAGCGCGACTTCGGTGCCCGCGGCGCCAGGGCCAGCAGCGGCGAGCGCGAGCTCGGTGCCCGCGGCGGCGCACCCGGCGCCGCGCGCCGCGGCTTCGTCCCCCGCTCGGGGGTCGATCGCGGCGACCGCGATGTTCAAACCGGCGATCGCCGTGGCGAGACCGGGCGGCGCGGGGTCGACCCACGTGGGCCGCGTGCCGGCGGCGATCGCCAGGGCGGAGGCGGCGCAGGGCCTCGCGGCCCCGGAGCCGGTGGCCGCCGTCCTGACGGTGGCCGGCGGGACTTCGCTCCTCGCGGCGGTCAGCGACCGGAGAGTCCCGGGCGCGATCTCGGCGCTCGCGATCGCGGCGGTCCCGACGGTGGCCGGCGGGACTTCGCTCCTCGCGGCGGTCAGCGACCGGGGATTCCCGGGCGCGATGCTGGTCCTCGCGATCGCGGCGGTCCTGATGGTGGCCGGCGGGACTTCGCTCCTCGCGGCGGTCAGCGACCGGGGGGGCGTCCCGGGCGCGATCTCGGTCCTCGCGATCGCGGCGGTCCCGTCGGTGGCGGGCGGGACTTCGCTTCTCGCGGCGGTTCGCGACCGGGCGGGGCCGGGCGCGATCTCGGCGCTCGCGATCGCGGCGGTCCTGGCGGCGGGGGCGGGGCGCGATCCGGTCTTCGCGGCGGTGCTGGCGGCGAGGTCGAGGCTCGCGAGGCGGGTCGGGCGGGGCGGCAGCGGCGGGCGCTGACCCAGGCCAGCTCGGGTGGGCTCATCGAGCGGGGCGGGGAGCCGGCGCTGGCGGAGGCGCTGGCGGAGGCGCTGGCCGCGGCGCAGGGGGAGCAGGAAGTCGCGGAGAGCTTGACTCATCCGTTTCACACCTATCCGGCTCGGATGCACCCGGCCACCGCTCGTCACCTGATCGCGCTGGCGGGGGCTCGGCCGGGGCAGTCGCCCGCGATCCTCGACCCGTTCTGCGGCTCCGGCACGACGCTGGTCGAGGCCAGGCGCGCCGGGGCCAGCTCGCTCGGCGGCGATCTCAATCCGCTGGCGGTGGCGATCGCTCGCGCCAAGACGTGGACCGCGCCGTTCGACCGCCGGAAGCTGGCCTTGTCGCTCGGGCGCGAGATCGCGGCCGGCGCGCTCGACGAGGTGAAGGCGGCCCGTCGGGCCGGACACGAGCGCGCGCCGCTCCGCCGCGCCGGCAGCGACCCGTTCGAGCGCAACCGCATCCTCGGCGAGTGGTTCGCCCCGCACGTCCGGCGCGAGCTGGAGACCCTCGCCGAGCTGGTCGATGAGGCCGGCCAGCGCGACAGTGACGCCGGCGAGGTGCTCCGCGTGGTCCTCTCGTCGGTGCTGTACAAGGTCTCGCAGCGCTCGTCGGACACCGACCCCAGCCGGGTCAGCCGCCAGATCGCGCGCGGCGCCGCGGCGCGGCTGTTCGGCGCGCGGCTGGGAGTCCTGTTCGAGGGGCTGGACGCGCTGGCCAGCGGCGCCGGGCCGCTCCCCCGCGTGGTCTGCACCGACGCGCGCCGGCTCGGCGGCCACGCGCCGCCGGCCAGCTTCGATCTGGTGGTCACCTCGCCGCCCTACGCCGGCACCTACGACTACGCCGACCAGCACCGCATGCGCATGGTGTTCCTCGGCCTCGACGACCGCGACTTCTCGCGCGGCGAGATCGGCGCACGAGCGAGCTTCGCCGGCGGCGGCACCCGGCGCGCCCAGGCCCTGGCCGGGACCCGCGAGGCGATGAGCGCGGCGCTGGGCCAGATCGCTCGCGCCCTGGTCCCGGGCGGACGCGCCGTGCTGGTGGTCGGCGACTCGCTGGCCGGCGGCGAGGCGGTTCGCGCCGACCAGCTCATCACCGAGGCGCGCACCGGCGATCCGGACGCAGCCCGCCTCGCGCCGCTCGCGTGGGCCAGGCAGGAGCGGACCGCGCTGGGCCGCGTCGAGTCGGAGGCGTTCGCCGATCTGCCCAAGCGGGAGCACCTGCTCCTGTTCGAGCGGAACGCCTGAGCGGTCCCCGGTCGGGCACCGCCCGCGCGGATCGCCTGCCTCGCTCCGCGATCGATCGGGTCAGGCCGGCCGGTCGGCGCGCGCCGTGCGGATGAGCCGGACGTACGCGCTCGCCGCCGCCTGCGCGACCTCGATGAGCTCACGCGCGTGTCGCTCGGCGATGGCGCCGCCCGACGGGCCGTGGGCGTAGAAGAGGTTCACCACCCGGCGCGCGACCACGATCGGCACGACCAGCATGTCGGTCGGCGGGTCGGCGACCCCGAGCGCGAGCCAGATCTGGCGCTCGGCCGATCGGGGGCCGGTCGCGCCCGGACCGCGGTGGGGGCGCTGGGTGTCGAACGCGACCTTCAGCACCGACGGATCGGCGAGCGAGAGGGTGAGGCCCTCGATCGCGGCGCCGGCCAGCGCACGGCCATCCGTGCCGAGGCCGCGCCAGCCGATCGCGGTGCGCCCGCGGACCAGGAAGAGCGCCGCGGCGCCGGCCCGGCCGCGCGCCACCCCGATCAGCTGATCGGCGACCGGATCGCGGTGGTGAGCGGTGGCGATCGAGCCGACCGCCTCGATCGTGGTCACCCGCGCGGCCGCGGCGGACGGCGCGATCCCACGATCGGTCTGGCGCGCGAGGCGCGGCCGGCGCGGGATCCCGAGCCGCTGCTCGAGGTAGGCGCTGATCCGCAGCTCGGCGGCCACCCACGGGGTGATCGAGCAGCCGGTGCGGCGGGTGAGGTCGGCGACGCGGTCGGGATCGCGCGGGTCGGCCATGGCGACCGCGATCGCGCCGGGTCGGGCGGGATCCTCTCCGAGCGGAAAGGCGCACGCGCGCGCGGCCGCCTCGGCGCCGAGCCGCGCGGTGAGGGCCGGATCCGCGGCCTCCATGTGCGCCACCGTGGCCACCGGGACGCCGTGCACCTTGGACAGGTAGAGCCCGAGGGTGTCGAGGTCGAGAGAGCCGAGCTCGACCAGGTTGGTGCCGAGCCGGTCGCCGTACAGCACCTGGGCGCGCAGCGCCTCCTCGAGCTGGTTGAGGCTGATGATCGCGTCGCGAAGGAGCAGCGTCCCCAGCCGCATGCGATGGGATCGTAGCACGCGGGGCGGCGCCGCCCCTGCTCATCGAGACCGGTCGGGCGGCGACTCAGCTCGTCGCGGCCTCCCTGAGCTCGGCGACCTCGGCGATCTCGACCGTGCGCCCCTCGCGTCGCGATCGATCGGCGGCCTCGGCGACCAGCAGCGCGGCCAGCGCCTCCTCACCGGTGCACGGGCTGGCCAGCTCTCCCGCCGCGACCCGCACGAACGCGGCCAGCTCCGCCGCGTAGGCGTCGCGGAACCGGTCGGCGAACCCCGCGTACGGCTCGCCGCGCGCCCGTCCGTCGGGCAGCGCCGGGGGCAACGGCGCGCGATCGTCGAGCCCGGCCACCACCGTGCCGGCCGAGCCGCACACCTCGAGCCGCACGTCGTAGCCGGCGCCGTTGTAGCGGGTGGCGGTGCACACGGCGAGGGCCCCGTCGTCGAGCTCGACCAGCGCTGCGCCGGTGTCGACATCGCCGGCGTCGGCGAAGAACGACGCGCCGCGGTTGGCGCCGGTCGCGTGGACGCGGACCACCTCGCGCCCCGTCACCCAGCGGAGGGCGTCGAAGTCGTGCACGCTGCAGTCGCGGAAGATCCCGCCCGAGGTCGGCAGGTACGAGGCGTGGGGCGGGGCCGGATCGGACGTGCACGCGCGCAGGGTGTGAATCCAGCCCAGCCGGCCCGATCTCACCGCCTCGCGCGCGGCCGCGAACCCGGGATCGAAGCGGCGCTGGAACCCGACCTGGAGCGGCACGCCGGCGGCGGCGACCCGGGCCAGCACCTCGCGCGTGCCGGCCACGTCCGGCGCGACCGGCTTCTCGCAGAAGACCGGCAGGCCGGCGGCCGCCGCGGCGCCGATGAGCGCGGCGTGGCTGGCGGTCGGCGTCGCGATCACGACCGCGTCCACGCCGGCGGCCAGGAGCTCGGCGATCGACCCCGCCGCGCTGATGGCCACCGCGCCGACGCTCGCCGCGCCGACGCTCGCCGCGCCGACGCTCGCCGCGCCGACGCTCGCCGCGCCGACGCTCGCCGCCACCGCGCGCGCGCGGTCCGGATCCGCGTCGGCGATGACGAGCGCGTCGACCGCGCCCAGCCGGGCCAGGGTCCCGGCGTGCACCTGGCCCATGCGCCCGACCCCGATCAGCCCGATTCGCATCGGTCGATTCTACCGGCGCCGCGGCGCGCCGTTCGCCGCCGTCTCGCGCAGGCTTCCGTCCGCGACCGGGCCCCGGCGTAAGATGCCCCGATGCCGACCCGCGCCGCCGTCGCCCTCGAGCGCGTCCGCAAGCTCTGCCTCGCCCTGCCGGAGACCAGCGAGCGGGCCAGCCACGGCTCTCCGAGCTTCTTCATCCGCCGCACTCGCTCGTTCGTGTCGTTCGTCGACAACCACCACGGCGACGGCCGCCTCGCCCTCTGGTGCGCCGCGCCGGCCGGGGCGCAGGCGATGTTGGTCGAGTCGAACCCCGAGGTCTACTTCGTCCCGCCCTACGTGGGGGTCAGCGGGTGGATCGGCGTGCGCCTCGACCGCCGCGCGCCCTGGCCGGAGATCGGCGCGATCGTCGAGCAGGCCTTCCGCGCCCGCGCGCCGGTCACGGTCCTCCGCCTCCTCGACCACGATTAGCTCCTCACGGTGGCTTGACCGCCTGCGCGAACCGCTCGCGCAGGGCGTCCACGAACGCCACCACCTTGGGCGAGAGGTGGCGCGCGGTCGGATAGACCGCGTGGACCGGGGTCTCGGTCGAGCACCACTCGGCCAGCACCCGGCGCAGGCGCCCGGCGCCGAGGTCGGCGGTGCACGCGAACTCGGGGATGAGGGCGATCCCGATCCCGGCCCGGGCCGCCTCGACCATGAGGTCGAGGTCGTTGACCGAGTAGCGCGGTGACACCCGCACCTCCGCGGTGCGCTCGCCGGCGCGGAGCACCCAGACGCCCGGGGCCGGTCCCGCGCCGAAGCTGATGCAGGCGTGGGCGGTCAGGTCGGCTGGCGCGCGCGGCGCGGCCCGCCGCCGCAGGTAGGTCGGCGCGGCGATGAGGACCCGGCGGATGACGCCGAGCGAGCGCGCCACCAGCGTCGAGTCGTCGAGCGGGCCGGCCCGGACCGCCACGTCGAAGCCCTCGTCGACCAGATCGACGCGCCGGTCGGTGCAGACCAGATCGACCTGGACCTCGGGGTGGCGGCGGAGGAATCCGGCCACGATCGGGCCCAGCATGCCGAACGAGAGCGGCGCGGTGACCCGCAGCCGGCCGCGCGGAGCCGCCTGCAGCTGGCCGACCGCCTGATCCGCCTCCTCGACCTCGGCGACGATGCGAGCGGCGCGCTCGAAGTACATCCGTCCGGCGTCGGTCAGGCCGAGCTTGCGGGTGGTTCGCTGCAGGAGGCGAGCGCCGACCCGGTCCTCCAGGGCGGTCACCTTCCGGCTGACGCTGGACTTCGGCATGCCGAGGGCGCGGGCGGCGGCGGTGAAGCTGCCGGCCTGGACCACCCGGGTGAAGACCAGGATCTCGTTCAGATCCAAGCGGTTCTCCTTGATTGTTCCAATGTAAGAACAGTCATGGCCAGAAAGGACATCTAGTCGCTCTGGCAGAACAATCGCAGAGTGTCGGGCAGGAGGAAAGCAGAACATGACGACTCGAACCTGGAAGATCGACCCATCCCACTCGGGCATCCACTTCACCGTCCGCCACATGGTGTTCAGCAAGGTGCGCGGCTCCTTCGACAGCTGGGACGGCTCGATCGAGCTCGACGAGAAGGATCCATCGGCCTCGAAGGTGTCGGTCCGCATCGACGCGGCCAGCATCGACACGCGCGAGGCGAAGCGCGACGAGCACCTGCGCTCGGCCGACTTCTTCGACGTGAAGACGTACCCGGAGCTCACGTTCGAGAGCGCGAGCGTCGAGAAGCGATCCGACGACCGCTACGCGGTCATCGGCGACCTCACCATCCACGGCACCACCCGGCGGGTCGAGCTCGACACCGAGCTCCTCGGCACCGGCGCCGACCCGTGGGGCAACCAGCGCATCGCGTTCCAGGCGCGCACCTCGGTGCTGCGCAAGGACTTCGGCCTCGGCTGGAACCAGGTGCTCGAGACCGGCGGCCTCCTGGTCGGCGACCAGATCGAGATCACGCTCGACGTCCAGGCGGTGCTGGCGCAGGCTGTCGAGAAGGTGGCTTGAGAGGTTCATCCAGAGGGAACAGCAAGGCATGTTGACGATTCGCAGAGCAGATGAACGCGGCCACGCCAACCACGGCTGGCTCGACACCCACCACACCTTCTCGTTTGCCGACTACCACGACCGGCGGTTCATGGGCTTCGGTCCGCTCCGCGTGCTCAACGACGATCGGGTCGCGGCCGGCGCCGGCTTCCCGCCGCACCAGCACCGCGACATGGAGATCATCTCCTACGTGCTCGAGGGCGCGCTCGAGCACCGCGACAACATCGGCAACGGATCGATCATCGAGCCGGGCGACGTGCAGCGGATGAGCGCCGGGACCGGCGTGACGCACAGCGAGTACAACCCGTCGGAGGTGGCCCCGGTCCACTTCCTCCAGATCTGGGTGGTGCCGCGCCGGCCGGGCCTGGCGCCCGGCTACGAGCAGAAGCACTTCGGCGAGGACGAGAAGCGCGGGCGGCTGCGACTGGTCGCCTCGCCCGACGGGGCCGACGGATCGGTGACGATCCAGCAGGACGCGCGCATGTTCGCGGCGATCCTGGAGCGCGGCCAGCGCGTCGGTCACGCGTTCCCGGACGGTCGAAGGGGCTGGCTGCACGTGGCGAGCGGTTCGGCCGAGCTGGGCGGCGAGCGGCTGGTCGCCGGCGACGGCGTGGCCGTCGAGGCCGAGGCGGAGATCTCGATCAGCTCGGCGGACCGCGGCGAGGTGCTGCTGTTCGAGCTGCCGGCCGCGCCGCGCTGAACCGCGGCGACCCCTTCAGAGGATCGCCGAGCGGCCGATGTGCCCTCCATGGTCGACTGGCTGCGCAGGCTGTTTCGCAGGATGAGGCCGCCCGCGCTGGTGCCCCCCGCGCGGGTGGCAGTGAAGACGGTGAAGGCGGGGCCCGCGCCGGCCAGTCCATCGGAGCCGGCCGGCGCTCATGTCGAGCCCGGCGCGGAGCCGGCCGCGGTCTTCTCGCTCATCCTGCCGGCCGAGCGGATCGACGCCGCGGTCGCCGCCCTCCGCGCGCACGTCGCGTCCCACCCGCCGCGCCTGGGCGCGTTCCCCGGCACCGCCGCGCGGATCCTCCAGGTCTTCAAGGAAGTCGATCCGGACTACAACCGGGTGGTTCACGAGCTGCAGCAGGACGCCGCGGTGGTGACCAAGCTGCTCAACGTCGCCAACTCGGCCTTCTTCGGCGGTGGCCCCGAGGTGAACGACATCCGCGGCGCGATCCTCCGGATCGGCATGCGCGACGTCGCCCAGATCGCGATCGGCGTGGCCGGGCACTCGCTGTTCGAGCCGAGCTCGCGCTCCGCCTTCTCGCTCATGCCCCACAAGTGGAACGAGCTGTTCCACACCTCGATGTCGGCGGCGTTCGCGGCCTCGTGGTTGTCCCAGGTGGCCCGGGTCGGCCGCTCGGATCACGCGTTCCTGTCGGGGCTCCTCCACGACGTCGGCCAGCCGATGGCGCTGCGCGCCCTGGCCGACCTGGTCATCGAGGGCGCGCTCGAGCGCGACGTGCTCGACGCCGCCGGCGAGATCATCGACCGCGTCCACATCGAGCTGGGCCGGAGCGTGACCACGACCGACGGGCTGCCCGAGTATCTGTGCGCGGCGGCGTCCCTGCACCACGACGCCGAGGTGCCGGTCGGACCGGAGCACGCCGAGCTCCACCTGGTCCGCATCATCGACGGCATCGCCGCCCAGCGGCGCGGTCCGATGACGCCGGCCCAGAAGGACGCGCTCGACCGCAGCGCGGCCGCGCTCTCGCTCGACCCGCGCTGGACTCGCATCGCGGTGACCGAGTACGAGACCCTCGCCGCGCAGGTGACCCGCATGTTCGGCATCGCCGATCCGTTCCGTCCGGTGGCGGCGACGGCGGTGGCAGCGGGCTGATCGCGGTCGGCTACTGGCGCACGATCCGCCGGTACCTCGTCGGAGTGACCCCGGTGATCAGGCGGAAGACGTGCGTCATGTGGCTCTGGTCGCAGAAGCCGCTGTCGGCGGCGACGGCGGCCAGCGGCGAGCGGCCGCCCGCGATCGAGCGGCACGCGTGCAGGACGCGCAGCCGGTGGACGAAGGTGCGCATGGTGCAGCCGATGTGGCGGCGGAACACGCGCGAGAGGTGGACCGGGTGGACGCCGGCCAGACCGGCCAGCTCCGACAGCGCCACGGCGGCGCGGAAGTCGTCGGACAGGCGCTCCTCGACCCGGCCGAGCCAGCGAGGTCGAGCGCCCGCCGGCGCTGGCGCGCCCAGCAGGACGTCGACGATCTCCACCGCCGGCTCCTCGAGCTCGAGGTCGTCGCGCCGGCCCATGCGCAGCTCGTCGAGCAGGCGCAGCATCGCCCACACCACCGGTCCCCCGCTGAGGTCGCAGATCGAGGCGAGCGCCCGGTGCCGGCGCTCGCGCGCGGCCAGGAGCACCGGGTTGATCTCGATGACGAAGAACATGGTGCCGGGCGCGAGGATCTCGTCGTGGTGCTCGAGCCGCTCCGGGTGGAAGACGGCGGTCAGCGGGCCGTAATCGATGCGCCGGCCGCCGACCCACTCGCGATAGCCACCCTCGATGAGGAGCGACAGGAACATGTGCTCGTGGCTGTGCGTCGGCACCTGGCGGGCCGCGTCGTGCTGGAGCAGCGACAGATCGACCAGCGACGTGTGCCAGCTCTGTCCGGTGGTCCCGTAGAACGAGCCGGCGCGGAGGACCGGGGCGGCCGGCGTGCGTGCCGCGCGCCGCCCACGCCGCCTTCATGAAGAGCGGCACCTGGCCGGACGGGACCGTGTTCGTGCTCGAGGTCCGCGCCGCCGAGGGGACCGGATCCATCGTCGACGGCGGGCACTTCCAGGCCGAGCTGGCCGCGATCGAGGTGCACGTCCTGGACTCGAAGCGCTTCGAGGGCGGCTCCGGCTTCTTCGCGTTTCCGATCGACGCCAGCGGGCCGACCGGGCCGGCCAGCCCGCTGCCGAGCGCGAACGCCTGCCGCGACTGCCACGACAAGCACGGCGCGGTCGGCAACACCTTCACCCAGTTCTATCCGACCGCGTTTCCGGTCGCGCGGGCCAGGGGGACCGTCCGGGCCGACTTCGTCGGCATCCCGGCCACGCCGGCCGACCTGGTGGCGGAGATCGAGGCGCACGGCTGGCCGGCGGGGGAGCGGCTGGTCGACCACACCACCCGGCGCTGGCCGTCGGCCAACCTGGCCCGCGAAGCGGCGCTCAACAGCGCCGGCTACCGCCTGTCCTCCGCCGGCAAGCAGCCGCTCGCGATCGGGCTCTTCGAGTACGTGACCCGCAAGTTCCCCGCCTCGGCCAACGCGTGGGACAGCCTGTCGGAGGCGTACGAGCAGGCGGGCAGGGCGGAAGACGCGCGCGCCGCGGTCACCCACGGACTGCGCGCGCTGGCGGCCGACCGCGCGATGGCGCCGGCCCGGCGCGATGGGATCGGGCGCGCGCTGCGAGATCGCCAGGCGCGGCTCGCCGTCGATCGTTAGTGCGGCGCCGAGCGCGCGGTCTGACAGTCGCTGATCGGCGGGAAGCTCGGGCCTCGGCGGTGGACCAGCCGTAGGCTGATTTTCGTCAAGGAGGGGAACCGATGATGGGCCGACTCAGCAGCATCACGGCGCTCTGCGCCATCGCCCTTTGCGGTACGAACGCGGGAGCCAGGGCCGTCGGGGTGAAGACATCCGGCGGCAAGATCCCGATCACCACGTCGTCTCCCGAGGCCAGGCAGCAGTACCTCGAGGGGCGCGACCTGTTCGAGAAGCTGCGCGCGACCGACGCGCACGAGCACTACGGCAAGGCGCTGGCGGCCGATCCGGACTTCGCCCTGGCTCACCTGGGGATGGCCAACACCGCCGCGACCGGGGTGGAGTTCTTCGCCGAGCTGGGCCGCGCGGTCGCGCTGGCCGACAAGGTGTCGAAGGGCGAGCGCCTCCTCATCCTGGGCGCCGACGCCGGCGCGCGCGGGAACCCGGCCCGCCAGAAGCAGCTCTACCTCGAGCTGGTCCGGCTCCACCCCGCCGACGAGCGCGGCCACAACCAGCTCGGCATCTACTACTTCGGGCTCCAGGACTGGGCCTCGGCGTCCCGGTCGTTCGAGAAGGCGATCCGCATCGACCCGAGCTTCTCCCAGCCCTACAACCAGCTCGGGTACGCCTACCGCTTCCTCGAGAACTACGGCAAGGCCGAGGAGACGTTCAAGAAGTACATCCAGCTGCTTCCGGACGACCCCAACCCTTACGACTCGTACGCCGAGCTCCTCATGAAGATGGGCCGCTTCGACGAATCGATCGCCAGCTACGAGAAGGCGCTGAAGATCGACCGCAACTTCGTCGCCTCCTACGTGGGCATCGGCAACGACCTCATGTTCCTCGGGCGCGGCG
>Ga0193753_10001068_pt1 | contig 24357 bp, 38 predicted proteins | sample H1c2metaG_FD_144925 | JGI IMG/M metagenome (GOLD analysis project Ga0193753, IMG submission 144925) | Soil microbial communities from a riparian zone of the East river system, Colorado, United States - H1c2 | ecosystem: Environmental > Terrestrial > Soil > Riparian zone | place: USA: East... | reverse complement strand
CCAATAAGGGGTCGTAACCTTTTTATCGGCACAAAGTGGATCGGACTTCCAGCGCCAATACCCTAGGCCGTGCTGGCAACGTGCACGGCGATTCCTATTCCCCCGCAGCAGCACTCTTTCCATTGGCTTCCGAAAGGCAGTCGGCGTGAATGGCGAACCACGAATGGAGCCGGGCCTTGATTTCTACCGGCAAAGCGCCGTTCTGAAGCCTTAAGTCCCGCAACTCTATCGTGGGTCGATTCGCTCGGTCATCCTCTTCGCGCACAACGCTTAACGTTACGATGAGCCCGCCACTATCTTCACGGATTACGGCCCGGCAGTCCGCCGGTCCAGAGACTTCAGCCTTGATGAAATCCCTCAGCGCGCGCGCGTGCAAAGTCGGTACGCTTACAATCCGGACGTTCATAACGAACCTCCAAATGCTTAGTCGTCTTATGTTGCTTGTCCGTACTAGTGGATCACAATTAGTTCAGCACCTGAAGATTAGGTTGAACTGCTAGGACGGATGTTTCTTAGGCGGTTCTACTAGGATTGCTACGACGCTTCGAGGCTTGAGTGGTCCGATGCTGCATTACTGCTTCTAGCGCCCTATCTGATAACCGGATATTGCGACCGAAGCATTGCCCTCGTTCGACGTTTTGCAGGACCGCGGCGATCAGGACGGCATTCAAGCACATCCTGTCCTTAAGAAATCCCCGCAGTTCTGCTACCGATCCGAGCAGCGCATATGGCAAGCTGCCAATTAGGCCGGCGGCACCGGCCGTCACGAAAAACGATCCCTGGTATTGCGGCGCGACTAAAAGAGCGCCTCCGTTTAAAGCCATGGTCCTCCCGGACAGATGTACATCGATGGCTCGCTCAAAATCCGAGCAGCGTGGCCCACCCTCCCACGAACCAGAACGAGCCAAAGTCCAATTAGGTTGACGGTTGAGTCCTCCCGAACGCCTCTGACACAGTGCACCCTTGACGCTTTCAACAAAAGAGCCGAACCCGCGCTCGCTGATACCTCTACCTACATATTTTCCCTTCGTTCATTGATAATTTCCATAAGAAGTGCGTCACACAAGGCACAACCGAGTACTTGCAGATTTGGTTTTGGGAATTCAAACTAGACGGCCGCTAGGCGGTCAGATCTTCGCAGACTTGGTCGTTGCGCTTTCTAAATCATGCCGGAACGGTCTAGGCGCGATGGTTCGGCGGGTTTTGCCGTCTGTCATTTAGCAAAATTGCGCAGGAGACTGCCGTCATTGGGATTGAGAACTTCAGCTTGATCGTCCGGACCGGAGTTTTTTCCCTCTCTAGCGAATGGACCCGGCTCCGGTTTCCCGCTGATCTCGATATTTCTCTGGATCCTTGATCACGCGATTCTACTCTCCGCGCGGCTGCGAACGCTGCTGCCATTCCCCTGCGTCTGTTATCCAGGAACGACAAAAGCCACTTGAGCGCGAGGAAAAAGGCGGTCGAGACAACCACGACGAGGGCGAACATTTCACCTTATCGGCGCGCGTCAGCCATCGGCAGACCTAAAATTCCGACGTGCAAGAAAACCATGCCTACTCGATCAACTCCCCGACACTGATGTTACGGTGCGTTTCCAGAGCCTTGCGCAGTTCTGCGATTTCCATGTCATGATGCTCGGCCTCGCTCAGTTCGCTAGATTCGCGGGACATAGCCAACTCATTCTCCTGTTCCTCCATCGCATTAAGCAGTTTGCGTAGTAGGTTCTGCAGTTCGGTCATGCTCTACTCTTGGCTACAGCCTTCTTTTTCGCCGCGGCCTTCTTGGAGCGCACTTCGGCGCTTTTGGCGAATAGTCAGCGGATAATCCCAAAATGCAAGCTGACGCTGAATTCTGGAACAGAGAAGAATTGTACGAAGAAGTTTGGGCGACACCGATGAAGCTCCTCGCGACGAAGTACGGCCTCTCCGACGTCGGGCTTGCAAAGGTGTGCCACAGGCTCGCGATTCCGGTGCCCGGCCGCGGCTACTGGGAAAAGAAAAAGGCAGGCCACGAAGTTATAAAAGCGCCCCTTCTTTCACTCAAGGAGGAATTTTCAGTCCCTAAGCCAATGCCACGGCCGGAGTTGATTAAGCTCAGCGACATCGCTACGGAATTGGAGATTAACCAAATAGAGCGATTGGTGCAGACGCCGCACGACGAACTCGTTCGGCGAGGGTGTCTTTCGCATCCACTCATCATAGAGACACGTTCGATTCTTAAGGAGGCGATGCCCGACGACCGGAAAGTGCTTCGAACCCGTAACGATCTCTGCCTGGATATTCGAGTGTCCAAGTCGGGCCTCGAGCCGGGACTTCGGTGCATGGCCAAATTCATCAGGGTAATCGAGACCGCCGGATTTAATGTTTCGGTGAAAAATCATTGGGGCCGGCAAACGGTTGCAACCATACATGGGCAACAAATCAGATTTGCATTGTTAGAGAAAATTGATCGGATCGACTTGCCACTGAACACGAACGAGAATCGGGACGACATGATTGTGATCTTTCGGCATAGGCCTGTACGCTTCGAGCCAGCGGGCACCTTTCGCATTCAAGCGTTAGAAAGTTGTGGGCGGAGCCGATTAGAGTGGGCCGACAAAGGGACCAAAACACTAGAAGAACAATTTCCCCGGATCCTCGCCACTTTCATTCGGATGGCCTTGAAGGACAGGGCTAAAGCCGAGCAGCGGGCCGCTGAAGAACGCGAACAACAGCGAGAAGCTGAGGAGCGGGCTCGCCTGGAAGAGGCCATCAAGGCCCAAGAAGCCAAGGTGCGAACACTCAAAGAGGAGACAGCGAAATGGGTGGAGGCTGGGCAAATCCGATCGTTCATCACTGCTTCTCGGGCTGCCACCATTCGGCAGGGTCAATCGGTCGCGCCTGGTTCTTCATTCAGCGAATGGGAAGTTTGGGCTCATCAACAAGCTGACCGGCTCGATCCCCTGCAAGAGAGCCAGCCGTCGATCATCGACCGCAAGGAAGAACTCGAGCCTACGCCCCTGTTCGGGCCCGGCACATGGACCTAGTCGCCAGTTGCCGGAGGCTTCGGCTTTTGATCCAGTGCCCAATCCAACAGCCATTTAATCGCGGCAGCACGGCTCTCGAAGCGATTCTTGAATCGGAAGTCGTCAAGGCGCTTGATCAGCTCCGGGTTGGCGACAAAATTCAAGATTGGTTTGATGCTAGGCATCCTATATTTTTAGCTTAACCTATACAACCGCTATTGACAATATAGTTGCATAGGTTGTATAACCGATATAGACGTGATCCACAAGGAGGATCTAGTGCCAAAAACAGCAATTGCAGTACACACGAAAAAACCGGCCACGGCCGAGCACAAGACCGCCGTTGAGCGGCCGCATAAGGACCTTACGCAGACTCAGGAAGAGGTGGCAGACCTCGCCTCCGACATTCTGCTCAATGGGGGCGCACGCGAGGATGTTGATCTCCTGCTGACCGCACTCTTGCGTCATCGAGTCCGACGCATGTCCCCCGGGCGTCATTTCGCGGCAACGGATCCAGCGAAGGCGGATCGGGACGCCAATTGGTCGGCCAACTATCTCGCCGAGAAGTTTTATCGGAGTCTCGCGCAGCACTGGCCGGAGCGAAAGGACGAACCGACAAACATGCAAGAGAGCCCCGCGCCGAAAACCGTGGCGGAAATGATGCGCACAAACATCCGCGTCTCCGCTAGGGAGCAGTTTGAGGAATTTATCACCGACAGTGAGGGCCTAGAGGCGGTATGGCTGATCAACGAAGTACTGAGGTTTCACAACTGCGGCGCCGACATCGTGGAAGAATTCTGCGACGTCATGGAAACGGCCGGCATGTACGTCCGGGTGCCGTGGAAGCACAAGGCGCGGATCGAGGAGTTCGTCAACTTCCTGCAAAAGGAGGCCGTCGCTTAAGTAGGTTGGGCACTTTGACTATGAGATCGGGTTCGGCAGACGCACCGGATTTGGGTTGTAATGTCCTTACTGCCGAACCCGTTATTTCGTACATGGAATGATGCTTTGATGATGACCAGAGAACGACTCGGGGCTCGACAGGAGCAAATGAAGGAAGTCGCGTCGGGCACGCATTTCACCAGGGAACGGCAGGAACACGCGGGATTCGCCGGAGTTCCTCCTCTACCGGAGCCGCATTACACGGCCCGCACATTGGCCGAATGTTGGTGCCTTGATGTGAGCACTATTATCGATTGGTTCTCCGGTGTTCCTGGAGTGCTTAAGCTCCAGCCCAAGAAGCCGCGCAATGGTGCCAGAACACGTTGCGAGATCCGTATCCCGCGCAGTGTTGCCGAGCGGGTTTACTGGGAACGGACGCAATAAAATGGCGGCCGCTCGAATGATAAGCGCGGAACTTAAACTACGGCAACACGAGATGAAAAATCGGCGCGTTATTCCCCTGCCGGCCGCACCAGAGCCTATTGAGGCAGTTGCGCGAGAGCCCGTCTGGCGACATGCGCAAGAGCACTACACAATCACTGAGCTTGCCAAGATGTGGAGGCTCAGCTACAGCACGATTCAGCGGATGTTTCGCGGCGAGCCCGGCGTGCTTCATCTGGGCGATGTGCACTCGCGGCGCCGCACACGCATCTCCCTCAGGATTCCGGCTGATGTTGCGGAGAAGGTCTACCGGAGATTGACATGCGTGGAGGGAGAGCATAGTGCCTGAAGACACGATCGAAGATCGCATAGCTAGACGGGTGGTTGAAGTACTGAAGCAGGAAAAGTTCAAGATCGAGGCGAGACGCTGGCCGGAAGTCTTGGATCTGGAAACTGCCGGCGAATACATGAGCCGTACCATTCCCGCCATTCGCAACCTAATTCGCACCGGCCAGCTACCGGCAATGCGGGGGGATCGCAAGGTGCAGCTCAGACGGATTGACATCGACAACTGGGCGGCGCTAGCAGTTGAACGCCGGTAAGAGATTCAAATGGAAACCGCCGTCATCGTTCAGCCCAATACGAATCTCGCATTGGTAACAGTGCGGGCACAAACGTACCTCGACAGCGCCAGGGCGCGGAACACGATCCGCGGCTATCGGTCCAGCTTCGGGCAGTTCGCCGCATGGTGCCAGGGGGCCGGATTACCGTCCATGTCCGCGGCGCCCGAAACGATCGCGCTGTACCTGGGTGCCCAAGCTGGCCGGCTGAAAGCGGCGACCCTACAGCATCACCTCGCTGCGATCGCCAAGGCGCACAAGAGCGCGGGGTATCCGTCGCCGGTGAAGGACAATCAGCTCATTGCCGAGACGCTCAAGGGCATCAAACGCAGGCATGGCGCCGCGGTCACACAGAAGGCCCCGGTGATGACGGAAGATCTCCGGATGATGCTACGCGCGCTGCCGGACAATTTCCTCGGCGTGCGGGACCGCGCGCTCCTATTGATCGGCTTCGCCGGCGCGTTCCGGCGCTCGGAGCTGGTTTCGCTCGACGTTGCCGATTTGAGCTTCACCACGGAAGGCCTGCTGATCACGTTACGGCGGTCCAAGACGGATCAGGACGGCGAGGGGCGGCCAGTAGCCATTCCGCATGGAGCGCACGAACAGACGTGCCCGGTTCGCGCGGCGCAAGCATGGCTAGAACGTGCCGGCATTGGCGAGGGTGCCGTATTTCGTCCCGTCGATCGCCACGGAAAGCTTGCGGTGACTCGGCTCAGCGATCAGGCCATTGCGCTGGTTGTTAAGCGCTGCGCCGGAAGAGTCGGAATGTCAGTGGCGTCCTTTGCCGGCCACTCATTACGGGCTGGGTTCGTGACGTCAGCCGCTCGAGCGGGTGAACCGGAACGGCGTATCATGCGGCAAACCGGGCACAAGTCCATTGAAATGGTGCTGCGCTACGTGCGCCAAGCGAATGCGTTCTCTGATAATGCCTCATTGGCGTTGGGATTGTAGGGGTGATTGGATCTCAGCGGCCCAATGCAGTCGTTTAGATAAACAAAACGTTTTGTTTCAGGTGGTTACAGGTCGAGTACATCACAATGTCCAGAGTGAAATCATAAGGCTTAATCCCCTTAAGCCCATTAGAACCAGGCACCTAGCTCCTAAGAAAAATCTGTCACCAAAATCAATGTACTTGCGATTATAGTACTTGTAGCGATTGTAGCGTTTGTAGAATCTTAGTATCGTAGGATTTAGAATTCTAACGCTCGGGCAAGACGAGGGAAGAACAGGAGGAGACAACCGTGTCAAATTTAGTAGTGCAGCCGCAACTGGCGAGTGTTCCAGAAACGGAGAGAGCCCAAATTGAAGAACTTAACCGGGTACTTCGGCTTGGCCAAGCGACGCTTATTAGCCCGGATGGACTGCGCCGTTTAGACTTGCCCGATTCTTTATACAATCTCCTACTTAGGATAATTGGCGACGTGTCAGAGGGAAGACCTGTGGTGTATGCCTGTGAGACCCAGGATTTGACGACCCAGCAAGCGGCAAATCTTTTAGGCATGTCTCGACAGTTTCTCGTTGGGCTTCTTGATCGTGGCGAGATTCCGCATCACATGGTAGGCTCACACCGGCGTCTCATTATGAAGGATGTCGTAAATTATATGAAGCAAAGGGACCAAAAGAGGCGTGCGGCCTTGGATGAAATGGCCAAGGAAGCCGTAAAAGCTGGTGTCTACGACGACTTCTAAATGCCGGCGCCGCCGCTGACAGGCAACTTCTCGGTCGTGCTGGATGCCTGCGTCCTTTGGCCGGCATCGCTCCGCGACACATTGCTTCGATTAGCCGAAAGCCCGCGACAATTTATTCCCAAATGGACCGACGAGATCTGGGGAGAAGTTACCCGTAACCTCGAAGCGAGACGAGGGCTCACCTCGGGGCAGATTTCCCACCTTCTCGAACAGGTTCACGAGCATTTCCCAGAAGCACGCGTTGTGGGTCACGAGAAGCTAATCGATCTCATGACAAACGATCCCAAAGACCGTCATGTTTTGGCGGCGGCGGTAAAATGCGGGGCGCAAGTAATTGTAACTTTCAATTTGAAAGATTTCCCGCTTTCAGCGCTTCGGGAGTGGGACATTGAAGCGCAGCATCCCGATGATTTTTTGATTTACCAATACGATCTAAATGCGCCAGTAGTGATCTCCAAACTTCACGTACAGGCGGAGACCATCGGCCATTCCTTTACAGATCTCTTGCGCACGCTTCACAAGGGTGTTCCGCGTTTCGCGATGGCGATTGCAAACGCCCTCGAAATAGAAGTCTGATCAGCGACGGACCGACTCTAGCCCTCGACAATCCGGTTTATTGACAATCAGAAGCATATACGCCTATCCGCCGGCGTAGACATCAATCGCGACGAACAACGCCACCGCAAGCGCCAGGCAGAACCAACCGGCGACACCGTTCATATAGCCTCCGCCCAATCTGAAGTCGTCCACGGCATCCGTGTCGAAATCCGGCAATTCTTTCTCTTTTTGCAAATGGTTGCCCGCGGTGGAGAAGCTGAAATAATGGATTCCATAATCTGGCTGTTTCTCTTGCAGCCAATGCCAGGCTTTGCATACTGAACTTCGCCGATCGGGGCCGAAGTCCACCGTGATGACATGACCTACTGTCACGCTGTCTAGATTCATGGGTCAAAGACCTTCCAGCAACGCTCTCAACCCGCTAAATTTTTGGGAGTCTTAATATATCAGGTTTGGAGCTGCGAATGCAAAAATCATGCAGCGGCTGACGCGGGAGCAAATGGGATCCACGTTCCCAGGCGAAAAAAAGCGCCCTCCCGATCACCAGGAGGGCGCAAAAGCTCTCTCTTTGGTAAAGCCTGCGTAGATCTTAAAGCAACTTGGACATTTCCGAACTCATTTGCCTCCATATTGCGCAGATCAAAAACACGAGCGCGCCCACGGTGGCGTCAAAACGGCGGGTGCATCTCCTTTTTTCGGAGTATTGAAGATTAAAGATCAGAGGGCTCAATAATTCCTGGGGGTGGCTGTATTTTTCGATGATGATCCTGCCCTTCTGATCTGGACGCAGAATGGCCGCCGCCGGCAAGAAAAAACGAGCACCGGAGCGCGATCTCCTATTGAGTCTAGCGACAAGCGATATCAACTTGGCGCGAGTGTTTGCAGAGGGCGCGAGGTCTGCATTTAGTTCGGGCAAGGTGGCTGACGGCGAGTTCGCTCGCTTAAGAACAGTAAAGTTCTACTGCGAGGCCCTTCGCTCCCTTCTCCAAATGACACCGGTAGAAAGAGAATCATTTTCATCTGACCTCCAGAACCTACGCACCCAGATTGAATGGCTTTCAATGCAAACGGGTGTGTCACGTTCGCCCCTTGAAATGCAGGAGGAGGCATCCATGAAAGACCTGCTAAAACTCATCGAGGAAAAAGGCTGAAGCTGTCTAGCGGTATATCCACCCGCAGACGCGGACGTAGCCTTCACGGGATAGCGACCATGGACTCGTTCGCATTCTGTTCTTCTATTTGCGCCTCGACATTTAGCCGATTTTGCAATCATGAATGACTATTCGCCGCAGACGAGAGTGGAGCCAACTTGGGCAGGATGGCTATCGATCGCCCAAGGCCACTATGAATTCGCTATCAAGAACGCCAGGAACGCGACCGAGCGACGTCAAGCGCAATTGGCTGGTCGAAGAGCGGTAAGCGAAGCCAAGCGCCTATTTCCGAATGTGCGAAGGCTCATTACTTCGGCGTCGGCCATTCCGCAAGCTCCGGGCCGCAAATAAAGAGTAGAATGCCGGAACCGAGAATGTCGGCACCGTCGATTTACTAAGACCCATATAAAAGAACGTCGTCATGAAACCGATTCGATGTCAGTGAATTGCGTAGAACGTGAAGATTGCGCCAGCGCTCGCGGTCCAGCCGTCACTCACGGACAGATGGCAATTTACGTAGTGCCCGGAGGTTACGAGATAACTCCATGGCAACACCCAGCCGGTTCCATTTGGAAGAGCGGCAATAGAGGTGCCGAGGCCGGTGTTGATGATGGTTGTGGTGTCGTCCAGCATCACCGTGATGTACGTGCTGCCGGAATTCGATGTGCTTGTGCCCACCGCGCACACGCCGTTATATAGGCCGGTGGCAGGAGCGACAAATCGATCTGTATTGCTGGTGGTCGAGTGTATCGAGGGATCAGTCGTGAAAGAGGCGTTTGTGTCGAATAGCAACTTGGTGTCTACAAAGGATCCCGGAATCACTTGCGTCGCACTGGAAGAGGACTGCGCGTAGACGGGAGAGCCACTGCCGCTTGGGCACGGCGCGCCCGTACTGCTGAGTTGGTAGGCACCGCCTCCCCACTGGACGCAATTTCCAGCCGCCGGCGGAGCGCCTAAGAAATAAGCTATGGCCTCTGTTACCGATCCGTTGCCAAACTGGTACGTATTTGAGCCGGTGTCGTAAGCGATCTGGCCCGCAACGGTGGGGGCTGCCGCAGCCGATTTGGGAATGATCACGCTCGAGGCCGCGAAGCTTTGCAGGAAAGCGCCGAAGGTGTTCGGGGCGGCCGTGTTCGCCGCGTTCGTCACTTGCGCAGCGGTGTAATCTGCGGTGGCTGCTACGACTGCGCCCGTGCGGCCGAACACGCTGGAGACAGCGCTGCTGCCAGGCGGTACGGCCCATGCGCCGTCTCCACGCGCAAACGTGCTGCTCGAAGGCGTTCCCGTGAACAATGAAGCGAAATCCGCGAACAACGCCGGAGTAGTAGCGAGGCCGTTGGTGTACTTCACAATTACGTTGTTTGTTCCGGGCGCGTTAAGGCCGCCTCCGGCCCCACCGCCGAATACTTGGCCCGACCTGTTATCCGCGATAGCCGTGTTGCCAAATAGCGCGGCTCCAGAAATCATGCCGTTCGTTCCGCCCGCTACGGCCCACTTGCCATCGACCACTACCGCGCCGCCGAGCGTGTGCGCCGCGTTGATCGCTTCCTGGAGCCCATACGTTGCAGACGTCACGTTGTCGCCAGGTCCATGAAGTTGGGTGAACGTTGCCTCGAACCGGCACGTGGAGTAAACGGCCGGAGACAGACACGAGATAGAAGTCGGCGTTACAGTCTCCGAGCCAACCATGATCGGCGCATTGGTCGAGAGCGGGTAGATCTTGGTTCCGTCACTCAGGGTCGTGTACCCAAAATCGACCGTGACTGATCGCAAGCCGGTAATTGGGTTGCCGACAGAGATTTTCAGACCTCCGGGAGACGAGCCGGGCACGCCGTACGCGTAATCGAGCGCGTTGTAGATGCCGGCAAAGCGAGTCAGATTTTGTGCCGAGACCATGAGGCAGACAATCGGCAACAGTAGTACGAGTCTTTTCATTCGTGACCTCGGAGAGTAGAAATTCTGACTATCGACAATTCCGCTTAGCGTGAGCCAGGACTGCCCTGAGCCCGTTTCGCGGCGAGCGTCAACGCGCCGCCTTGAACCAACGGCCGAACGAGCCGGTGCGTCACGGGGGAATTCAGACCGCGCGCGACGACCATTTGGCTGGTCGGCGAAGTCAGTAGCTCCGGGATAACGAACCCCGCCACCCCGCCCGCGAGCGCTCCTGGAATTCCGCCTTCGCGATAGCCCGAATATCCGCCAGCCAGGCCGCTCGCGGCCGCACCGGTGTGGGCGGCCACACGATGAATGGCTTTCTGCGCGATACCCGCGCCATGCTCGGCCGATTCGGCGCGTTTTATGACCGGGATGAGGCTCGAGACGCGCTGGTTCATGTCGGCTGCGCCGGGCACAGCCTTGTCGAATTCCTGGTCGAGCGCGTGATACGCACGCTTCCCAACGGCGTTCACGCTCTTCGTGGTTTCCGGACTCCAAGCAACCGCATCTCCGAACCCGCGCTTCAGGTTCAGCAGACCGGTTGCCGACTGATTCCCGGATAACGGCAGCCCATTCGTGACGTTGGTCGAAAGCTGATGCGCAAGCGGCTGCAGTTGGACCAGAGCCCTCGGGTTGTTTTCACTCTGCGCTGTTCGGATCGCATCGTTTACGACCGTGCGCGCCGGTGCGAGCGTAGCTAGCCGCGGCGATTGTGCCGCCGCAGTTTCCACTTGGCTGGTGAGACCACGCACTTTGTCGCGCGCGCTATCCGTCACTGTCCCGGGCCGGTAACCGGCGGTGTCGTCGAGGATGGCCCGGCCTGGCGTCTTCCCATAGAAGCGATCGGCTTTTCGGATACCTAGCGCGGATTCGGCGACCGCCGGCGCGACAGCTTTCAATCCTTCTCCTACTGCTCCGCCTACTCCACCGACGAGAGCGCCGGTCCCGAAGTTGCCGCCTTGCGCCTTGTTTACTAAGCCCGAGCCAATGGCCGCAGTGCCACTGCGCGCGATCAGCGGAATGAGCTTACTTGCTGATGGAATCGCCTTCGTCGCGAGCTGCGCGGCTTTCTCTTCGCCGGCACCGGGAATCAGAAACTCCGCGGCCTGCTCACCGAATTTGCCGACTTTCTGCAGGGTGTTCTGCGGCTGCATTGATGCCTGCCACTGCTCCTCACTGGGCTCCGGATGGCCAACACCCTTCCAGTAGAGCCTGTCCAGCGTCTTCAAGCCCGGCACGTTCTCACGAAGTAACTTGCCGCCGCCGTGGATCGTGCTTATCATGCCTTGGCCCGCGCCAGTGGCGAGGTCTGAAGCGCCCTGCCCGATTGTCTGCAGCATTCCCGGCGGCTTGGGCGCGGGCGGTTGCGGCATTGTGGCGCCGATCCCGTTCAACACGGAAGAACGCATCTGTGCGCCAGCGTCGGGCACTGCTGCGCTATTTGGCTCGGGTACCGGTTTCCAAGCGGAGGCCTCGTCTACTGGCTTCCAGGCTGAGGTGTCATCTATCGGTACTCCTCCGAACTTAGAGCTGGATTGTCGAGGCGCATCCTCTACAGGAATTCCGCCGAATTTGGATTGTTGCGGAGAATCATCAACGGGTATTCCTCCGAACTTGGATCGGCCGCCCGCGGGTTGCGCGTATTTCGTCCACGAGCCGCTCTCTTGTGGCGTGGATACAGCCGAAGCCCCTCCAGAGACCAAGGTTGCCCCTGGCGGAAGCTTCATGCTCGGCGACGATGAGCCACTCAATAGCGTGGCACCCGGGGGCAGCTTGAGTGGTTTGGGAGTGGGTGGCGCATACTTCGTCCATGGCCCAGCCGGAGAGGGTGCGGCGGATTGGTACTTCTGCCAAGGTCCAGGGGGTTGCTTCAGCGGCTTCAGGGGCTGGACGTCGGAATCAACTGGCATTTATTCGACCTTCCTGATCGCTCATTGAACGTGTGCTCCTGCGGGCGGTTGCGCCCATAGGGAACGGTCCCGCGCGGGCTGCAGGAAGTCGGCGTACTTGGCGATGCAATACAGCGCCTCGACATACTCATCCCAGCTAAGCCAGTGCACGTTCGGAAGGATGCCGACTGCAGCAATCAGCATCGGCTCAAGATGGAGCGGTAAATCCAAATGCTTCGCGATAGCTTTCCGAAGAGCAAGCCCGAATAGATATCGGCACTCGTCAAGCGGAAGCGCGGGCGCCACGTCCTTCGCGACCTGGGCCAACAGCATTTCAAGATCGGCAAGAGATCGATCCGCCACGCCCGTCATCGCCTCCAGCCCGAAAGCCGCAATCTCGTGCAGGGTGTAAGAAGTCTCTGCGACTTGCTCGTTTACTGCATCCATTGCTGTTCTCCCTGCGGCTTGTTCTCCGAGCGGAGCCAGCGTTCTACGTCGCTCACGGCGTAGCGAATGGTGCTCTCTGCGCGCACGAAGCGCGGCCCTTTGCCGGCGCGCCGCCAGTTAGTGACGGTACCTTGCGAGAGGCGCAGCAAGTTCGCTAGTTCCCGCGACGTGAGGTATTGTGTGCCGTTTTCGGTTCTGCACAGATGCATCTATCCGTAGTGTGCGCATCGAGTTTTATAGAAACCTAGCTAAAACTACTGGAAACTACTGGAATTGGGAACGCTTGAGGTGGCCCGCGGGCCCTGCGCGGATTGATATCGTCGCAGGTATTCGTCGGTAGCTAGGCAGATGACTTCCTCGCAACGCAGGCGGACATTCAAGCTGACTTGTTCGCCACGTTGCCACTTGTGGAACTGAGACTCATCGATGTCCGCCACGGCGATGATGGCCTTTACCTGAACCTCATGCCCGTCCAGCTTGCAGCGTCGGATGAAGTCACGCACTTTTTGACGGTTGATCGACTGACCGGCCGGCTGCACAGCCCGACGTTCAAGTTGCTTTAGTTGCTCGATTAGCGGCTCGGCGGTCGCCAAAAAAGACTCGTCAATTTCAACTGTGATTGTCATCTCACGGGACTCCTTTGCCCTGATATGATGCCGTCCGCATGTCTCTCACCGCCAACGACAGGCTGATTCTGATCCGCGTAAAGATTGAGAGGGCCAAGAAGCAACTCATAGATCTGGAGGCGGAACTTACCATTTGCAGGAACGATTACCTTGACATAATCCTCCGAGATACGAATCCTGAGACGGGTCAATTGATTGAGAATAAGGCGAATGTGAGACAGCTGCCCTTCAACGCCGTCGCAACAGCCGGAGACATTATCCACAATCTCCGAACCGCACTTGACCACCTCGCAAACCAACTGGTCGTTGTTGGCACAGGTGGCGAACCATCGAGTAGGCAAATCGAATTTCCGATTTCTAAGGATGCTTCCACTTACGAACGGGACAAGGCTCGAAAAGTAGAGGGAATGCGCCCTGAAGCTATCGAAGCTATCGATGCGCTCAAGCCTTATCGAGGTGGAAATGAAGCGCTGTGGCGTCTTCATGAGCTCGATAACATCGACAAGCACAGGACTCTCTTTACGGTCGATCGAGACACCGTTTTTACTGCCGAATGGATCGGAGCTTTGTACTTTTTCGACACATTTCTCGTTAAGAAGAGCGACCCACACTTCGCCGGTGTCTTCGACCAGGAAGTTGAGCGCGATGCCGATTTCGAACTGACGGAAGCGGTCAGCAATCCGCAAATTTCTCAGGGTTATGCGTTGCTCCCAACGCTCCATCAGATCCTGGATTTCGTTGAGCGTCTGGTTTTTAGCTTTAAGCCGCTCTTGGAGTAGGCCCGTGACCTTGCTTTCTGGGTAACGACAATTGTGATTATCGGGAGTCAGGCCCATTTCAATTCACCGTCCCTTCGTCAATCGCGGGCAGCAGATCGATAATCGATTTGTTGGCGGCCGGGATCTGTCGCTCGGCGGGAACAGGACGGCCCGATGTATCGCCAGGCGGTTTGTCGAGAACGCTCCGGATGATCACGTTCAGTACTGGGCGGTCATCTCCGCCAGAGATCTGGAGTTCCCGCCGATCCATCCCGAGATGGCGCCCAAGCATTTCAAGCGATTTGCCCCGGTCCGCAAACCGCAATTTGGTCAACTTTCCATCGACTGTTTCGATGGCGGAGACCGCGCGGCTTACCTCCGGCGGCAGTTTATTGGCCGGCAAAAGCACGCCATTTTCGTCGAACGCTTTCTTCACATCGAGAAATGCAATCGTCGCGTGAGCGCTAAGTACTTTATCCTGAGTGATTTGCGTGCGCTTCTCGCGATCTTCTTGAAGTTCGCTAACGCTGGACTGTATGCTAGTTTTCGCTAACAGCGCTGCGGCGATCTCGTTTGCCGCGTTTGGAGAGTAGCCGGCACGTATCGCCGCCTGCGTTCCATTGAGATCGACGATGTACTCAGAACAGAACCGCGCTTGCTTTGGAGTGAGCTTCGGTTTCGCTTTCATGCGGCGCCTTTCTGGCAGAGCGAACAGTCTTCCGAACGATGAAGCTTGCCCTCGCGATGAAGAGCGCGTTGTGCCAGATTCTGTAGCAATCCGGAATAGCGAGTCGGTTCCGCGGCGACAATCTCCGGCCATTGAAGGTTGGTCGATCGTGGACGCCTCGCTTTTCTGCCGACGAAATCAAACCGGCGCTGATTAGTGGGCATTGAATCCGCCTTTCCAAAACGCAAAGATTAGGGCAATCAGGAGCAGGCACCAGAACCAAAAATCTGATCCGTTGGGTCGAAAGCAGAACCCTCGACGACTACGTTGGTTCCAGTAGGTTCCGGTTCCAGTATGGTTTCAAACTTCCCTACACGGCATAAAAATACTGTTCCTATATGCGCGCGCAACACACACACTGGAACCACTGGAACCTGTATTGACAGGAAAGAACTTACTCTGGAACCACGACCGGAACCAGAGTGGAACCTTACTGGAACCTTAGTGGGCAACATGCCGGTATCTCCACTCCCGCGCGGTTCCAGTACGGGCGTAATAGCGTTCCCAATTCAGGGAGCGCAGAGTTCGCGCGATCCGATTCTTGTCCATCTGTGACCACTGCGCCTTCGGCTTTTCCAGGCACGAGCCAAGAATCTGATCAATTGACACATCGATCCGGTCCTCGATGAATGTTGCGATTGACTCCTCCCACGGATCACCCTCAAAACGATCTGCCTGTTCCGTTGCCGCTTCCCGGATCAATTCCTGGTTCTCCAGCCACCACGGCGTGCCCGCTCGAAAAAGAGAAACCGCCTCCGCCCATAACTGATCACGATCGCGTCTCAAGGCGGCCAAGTCGATGCTCGTGCATTCAACCGGCCAGAAGCGTCGCCCACCCGTCTCGTCTCGAAGATAAGTGGAGTGATTTACGGTGCCGCCAAAAACGCACTGCCGTGGCGATTCCACCAAGCGCTTGCCGTATGGTGGTCGAAACCTATCTACGTTACGGCTCATGAAGCTCTTGATTTTGCTGACCTCGCTGCGACTCATGGAGTCGAGTTCTGCTATCTCGACGATCCAGGTGCCCTGCACTTGAAGGCTGGCGTCCTTATTGCCCAAATCTGCGATCTCGTCGGTGAACCACGGGTCGCCAAGTATTCGGAGTGCGCTCGATTTGCCGATGCCTTGGCCACCTTCGAGAATTAAGCAACAATCCGCCTTCACGCCAGGCTGAAAGACTCTGGCCACCGCAGAGACCGGCCAGCGGGTCGCGATGGCGCGCGAGTACGCGGAGTCTGCCACTCCAAGATACGTTTGAAGCCAACCTTCGAGGCGCGAGATTCCATCCCAGGTAATCCCTTCCAGATAGCTTCGTGGTGGGTGGAAACTGTGTTCGCGGGCGACGGTTTGAATCGCCTGTGCAGCGGTCTCAACGGAGACATGAATGCCGGCTCGCTGTAGCCACTCACATGTAAGGCGATCCGAGTTGTCGGTCACGTCGCCAGGCTCCCCATCCCACGGAGGCGCTTTGAGGAATGCTGTCGTCATCGAAAATGCGTTGAACCCGAGAACGCCATTCCATTCCGGCGCCTCACGAAGCGCGAGCAGACAGTTCGCGAGCACCGCCTTTGGATAGCCCTTTTCGGTCAAGATGAGACGCTTGCGCCACTCTGGCTGTGGCGGCCGCAGTATCTCGAGGACATCTCGACCGGTCTGCTGGCCGCGCCTCATTTTGTCGAAGAGTCCTCGCGGAACGCACTTGCGATCGCGCGCGCCAGTTGCGTCTGCGCATCTGCGGCTTCGGCCACTGCAGTTCGAACCAGTCGCGGCATTCGGCGTGACAGCCGAATCATCAGTTCCGCCGTTTGGTATGGGCTCTGGCGCGAGATCTCGGATCGGTAATCGGTCAACTTCTTGATTGCCCCAGCGATCTGTTCGGCGTTGGGTGTGGGCGCCGCCGGCGCACTGACCTTACGAGGCATCGAGTTGCCTCCAAAGTTCCGCTTTCAACGCTTCGAGATGGCGATCAATTCGCCAGAGCAGGCCAATCTGGAAGCGTTCCGCTTTGATCAGGATCTCTCGAGAGAATCGAGGCCGTTGACGTTGTCCCGCCGCAATGGGGCGACCAGTCAGCTCTTCGATGACGCGACAGGCGCCGCGAAAATCCGTGTTGAGCGCGGCTTTTACGTAGTCAACGACATCGCCGCCTTGGCCTGCTACATGGTCGAAGTAGCGGCCACCGCGAGAAAGATCGATGGAGAGCGCGTTCGGGTTGTCACCGCCCCGATAGTTGGCGGGCCCGCGATATTGCCCCTGTGGGTTGGGCTTGAAAAGCGGATCTAGCGCCGCGAAGACGGCTGCGGCTTCGTGCGTGGCAAGATCGCTCATGCGTGCCCCTCCAACAAGTGCGACAGCTGATCTGGAGCTCTCGCAATCAGCGCCAGGCCAAGGGCGGCGACGTTCTCGTCTTTGGTCGTGGCCGCAGTCTCACAGACACTTGCTAGCGCCCGCAAAAATCGCTTGGCTGCGGGCGTTCTGCCTGATAGACTTGAAACCGATACGACAGATAATTCTACGGTCGCCTGGCTAGAACCCGGGCGGCCGTTTTTTTTTGTGGACATCGGCTATGCGGCCTCCGGATTGACGCCGTCAGCGTGAGGTCGCGTGTTCTCCTCTACCAGGCGAGAAATCTCGCTGGTGGGGATGAGCAGCAATTTCCCAACTTTGCAACTTGCAACCTTTCTTCGACGCACCCATTGGCGTGCTGTCCGCGGCCGTATCCTGAAGCGCACGGCGAACTCGTCCAGCCTTACCATCTCCGATGACATTTGTAGGCGATCTTTCATCGAAATCCCTCCAACTGCAGTGTGCTGGAATTTCTAGGTTCGATGTTGATAAAAAGTGATAGCTAATTACGAACAGATGTGCTATCAAATAACCAGAACATGTCACAAAGGGCTGAAACTGATCCTCAGGGTCCCCTTCCATTGATTGGCTTACTTCAGGTTGGGCAAGGAGCGCCTCAAAAAGCCACAGCCCCCTTGAAGGCAGTGCGCGTAGATGGAAGCTTCAACTCAGAAATGCTCTTGTGGTTACTGAACGAGATGCGGCATGCTCCTCCACGCGTCAAAGATGGACAACGGTTCTGGGCGTGGCGCGAACATAAACGGATCGCCGCACTTCCACATCTGGCGCGGCTAGGCACGCCGCTATGGGAGACCAAATTTGGGGTAGAAGTACAAAATCTTCAATTGTTGATTGATGAGTGGCTGGCGACAGGCAATGCGATGGATGGGGGCCATCACCCAATTGCTCGAGATCTGACGAGAGCGCCGAAAGCAGCCGCAGCCGTCAAAGCATTTTTTCATAAAGCCACGCTACAACTCGTCCCTGACAAAGACGGAGTTTGTCTTGACTTTGGTAAAAACCCACAATTTGGGCTTGATGATACTGCCGACCCAACCATAGCGTTTTCAGGCTTGATGATGACGGAATGGAAGAGGAAGCTGGCGAAATGCTGTACGCCGAAATGTGGGTGTTATTTCGAGCTTAGTCACTGGAATCGCGAGTATCCTCGGGGAACGTTGTGCCCAGATTGCCAGCGCGCGGCCAGTCAGAGCAGTGCGCTCGTGGGCACAAAAGAAAAGCGTCAAGAGGCGGCGCAGCAGTTGTATCGGCTCGCGGCACAATGGCTAACTCAGAAGAGACTGAGCAACTCGGAATGGCACTTGGACAGGAAAATCAAAGACCGCATAGCAGAGCATCTGACGAAACAGATTAGTCGGCAACGCAACTTACGAGCCGTCTATGACGCCGGCCAGCGGAACGGTGCCGTCACCGAGAGATGGGTATCCCGAATCACGAATATTTTGGGAATCAACGATGCCATTCGATCCTTGAAATGAAGGGCATGGGATTGATGTTCCTGCGGGATCTACCGGCTGGGCGGCGCGTGATGTCATGTGAAGTATGTAACTGCTACTTGGTTACTGATGATCCGACGGTATTTTATTGTTCAAGATCGCATCGTCAGCGGGAGAAAAGCGGCAATTTATGAACCCCGATCTCAGACGATTTTTTCTTCATGTTCTTGAGGCTGCTGGCGGCGGTGCGGTTGTGTTAGCCACCATTCAGGCATTCGGAACTAAATGGATCGATCGTCATTTCGAACAAAAGCTCCAGGCATTCAGAGCAAGGAGTGATGCTGAATTGGCTTCGTTCAAGGCTCAACACGATTCGGAACTTTCGCAACTCCGCCAGAAGCACGAGACGGATCTAGCCCTCATGAACCACCGACTAACAAGTCGGATTAGCAGAATTCATGAAAAAGAATTTGAGGTGCTTCCGGAAGCATGGCTAAAAATAAACGAAGCACAAGGTACAGTGCACATGGCGATTTCCGCGTTCAAACAGCGTCCCAATGTGCAGATTCTGCCTCCAGCGCAATTTGAAGAGCTCCTCTCGAAGCTAGAACTTACACCATTTCAAGTTCAGGACATCAACAGCAAGACCGGTGACGCTAAGCAGCATGCTTTAGACAAAGCTCTCAGTCATAAAGAAATCGATACTGCCCGCGAAAAGCAAAGACTTCTTCAGAATTATCTAATCCAAAACAGAATTTTCATGACGAAGGATCTACAAGGTAAGTTCGAAGAAATAAACGCCAATCTGCGCCAGGCCATGAGCAACTACGAAATCGGCGGCGACCATGACGATCGCGGCCTAACGCGTGAGGCGCACGATCTGATTAGTAGCGCCGGGCTGAAGCTTCCAGCTCTTGAGCTGGCCATTCAGCAGCGAATCCACTATCCCGAGGCCTGAAGTCGTTTTAGGATCGAACCGCCGAATAAAGATGTTGCAGACCTCTGCCTCTGGCGTAGGTTATTTGTCGATTGGTACCAACCAATCACCCGAATCCGTCACCAAGTAGTCCTTTCCATTCTCCATGTCGTGCACCTCCACGCCCAGTCCATTGGTGCTGTACGGCTGAACGCTTTCCATCCGCACGGCGCCCTGCGTGATCTTTAAGACCAACCAATAGTCCGGCTCGCCCTCCGAGTTATGGTGTACCACGCTATTTGGAGGACGCCGGATAGACAAATCGAAGTGATGGATGTGGGCAAGAGCGCGCGACGCCACAGGGGAAAGAGTAGCGGGCGGTGCAACTGCCGCTGGCATGCGCCTTTCTACTGCCTGTTGTTGAGCTTGCTGGTGCTTTCGGGTTGCAATTTCTAGCGTGCCAAGCCGGCTAGATAAATTGTCCAGCTCACCGTCGTGTTGTTCGAGTTTATCAGCAAAACCCTTGAGCTTTTCCGTGGATTGCGTCAGTGCGGCGCCGACGCCACTCACAGATACAGTAAGTGCATTCAGTTCCTTATCGTTCTTGGCGATAGATGCCGCCAATTTGACCAGCGAACGGCTTTGAGCGGCGCCTACTTGCTGGAGCCCTTCTTGTCTCTCGATCGTTCGCCACGCAAAACCACAGAAAAGAATCATAGCTACGCCCAGTACTATGTGCAGGCGCAGGAGACGGCCACGTGAGGGTTCTTGGGCCTTGACGACCGACTCAGTTGTAGTTGCATTGGGGGTTGAATCTGCCCGCGGGACAGCGGATAGACCAAAAATCTCCCGCGAGACTGGGGGAGACTTGGAAGCCCCGGAAGACCTGCCAAACATAATGTTCGGGTTGCTGTCTCAATATACCCCTTTATTCCGGCAGTCCGAAGGGTTAATGAAATGGGTCTGGATCGGCCGGCAGTGGCTAACTCTCACTTAGTGACGAGCAAGTCCACGTCGTAACCGTGAGAACGATCCGCAGTTTGCCATACGTCGTGCTGGCACTCTTTCAATCTCAGTGTGACTTGGGACCGATACGCGGAATAGCCGCTTGGTGGCGAGCATTCAGGCCCGTTAAGCCGATGCCTGCAGGTCTGCCCGCATCTGACGGTTCCTTCGAAATACGCCAGCGCCAACCAGTAGAGCCGCGATCGCAAATAGTCCAACGGTGCCCGGTTCCGGCGTAGCGACTGGTGGTGTCGGAATATTTCCGGTGAACGGGTCCAGATTGAACTGATTGCTGCCAGAGTAGCCGGCCGCCACCAGGTCGCCGTTAAATGCTCCGTACGAGCCTGTGACATCCGCATATGGAGCGAGCATGCTGCTGTAGAAGCTATTCGCAATGGAGACGGTTGTGATCGTCGAGGAAAAATTGAAAACCACGTTCTGCGCGCTCTGGACCTGTTGGCCGTTGATGGAGAACCCTCCCGGCGAAGTGGTTGCGAGATGCGAGCCAGTGTCTGAGACGTTGATGAGAATCGTCGCATTGGCCGAAACGCCCGTAACCGCTATACCTGAGTTATTCGCCAATTGAGAAGAGCTTATCGAGAACACTTCGATTGAAGATCCGGATCCATTGAGCATCAAGGTGCTGTATGGCTGCGCCACTGTGCCGGTCGGGGATAGCGCATAGAGAAAGCTGTTTTCGTTCTGGAGGTTGGTCTCCAACTCGCCGAAATGGATGGGCGATGCACCGCCCGTCGTCAGACAGCCGGCGCAAATACTGGCGCCGGTAATCGTCGCCGAATTGGCTGAGACTTTGCCATAAATCGTGCCGTTCTGAAAGAGCAGCGAGCCACCAACGACCGTGTCGAAACCTCCTGCCGCTGTGTTTGGATTCGGCGCAGATTGGTTGAGAGCATAACCGGCAAGCGTGAGGTTTTTTCCAACCGCGAGTGTACCTTGTAAATCGCTGTATTGGGAAGAAAAGTTGTTAAAGACAGTGACGTTAAATCCGTCAACAAGGCTCGTAGCGTGAAGAGCGGCAGCGGTGCCGCTAACTAGTATGGTGCATGCAAGAAGTTGTATGGACCTCTGTAGAAACAAAGATGTAATCCCGGAATTCACAATTCAATTGCATCAGTCAAACTATCTGCTGGTCTACGGACTAGGGGGTTTGTGGCGTACTGCGCATCGAAACGCTTGGCTGCCGAGGCAATGCGCTGGCCAGATCGCGCGGTGAAACGTTTGCGCCCCGGGGATCAGCAATCAGTGTTGTTGAAGTGGCCTCAAACTTTTCAGCGGAAATGACGATAAGGCGGGATGCCCGAAAACGTGATGACCTACGTGTGCCGCAAAATCAGCGAAGATCGTTGGCTCTATGTCACTGAGGACGAAAAGCGCATTGTCGGAAGCATCGTCAAAGAGGGCATCCGCAGATATCGGATTCAACTACCGATGCGTGACGGAACTCTGCTATCCCACCCAGTCGTGTTCGAGCGGTTCAAAACAGCCGATCGGATTCTAAGGTCTAAGATCGAGTCTCGTACTCCGTGCAAGTGTGACGTTCCAGCTCCGACAACAGACGATGGCGAAGACTGCCCTATGGCTGCTTTGGTTGGGCGTTAAGCCGCGTTTCGGCCGCTCGCAACCGAGCTTCCACGCGCCGAACCTCGCGCGCCGATCGATTCACGCGTGATTGGGTCGCCCGGATCGTGTCCGACAACGACGCCACAGTGCCCGTGAGAGTCTGCACGGAGCTAGTCAGCTTGACGACCTGTTCGCCCTGAGCACCGATGGAGGACGCCAATTTGAGAATCGTTTCGGTCTGGGATTGGCTCGCGGACTGAAGCATTCGCTCGTCGTTTCGCGACTTGAGGATGAACACTGTCAGCATGCCCAGTACAACCCACGTCATGACCATCGATATCGGAATCCAGATGCTCGTTCGGCCACGTGCCAGTCCCGCCACGATCTCGCGATAAGGCACCATTACATACTTGTCATCCCCTTCTGCCGGGAAAAGTCTGCGCGGCTGTGATTCGGGCGCCGTGCCGGGTGAGCTCATGATGCGGTACTCCTTCGCGATCCGATTTTCCTGTGTTATTGCGATCTCACCGGAAGCTAGATCCAAGCCTTCGACTCGGCAGATTAGGGCTGTCATTTTTGCGTACCAGTGTATCTGATGCCGAACCAGAGCGTGTCAGCCATCCGCCATAATGTTCTGTGCGGAGTAATGACCTATAGCTGGGTGAAGGTCGATGCACGCCTTTGGCTGTATGTTGGCGACGATCACGAAAAGACCGTCGTAGCCGAGATTCGGAAAGGCCATCAACCAGAAGCTTGACCGGTTTCAGCCCTGTTGATCGCGGTCTATCTGGTTTTGGGCTATCGCCTCGAGCGCCTGGTCGGCTAGGAAATCGGTGCCGCCGTACGACTCCTGCTTTTCTGCGCAATCCATGATCTCCTGGACAAGCGTTAGCCTCAGCAGCATTTTGAACGCAAGAAAATCTCGAAGAGCTACTAGAGACTGAAGGACGGCAAAGGGTACTGCACCACTAACACCGACGGCGCTTACGGCTATAAAAAATGATCCATCGGCCCACGGCGACATGAAGATCGCACACTCCGTATTTGACAAGAACGCCTTCCTTGATGGACAGCGGCAACCACAGGCCGATCCGGTTGACGGCATTGTCCCCGCTAATAGACGACCTGCCTTCAGGTGGCTTTAGGTATCACTCTTTTCCACAGGAAAGTCTCTCGCACTTCAAGCCGTCGTAACTAGACTCGCCGGATCCGGAGAACACGACGAATTCTCTTCGGGCAATTCTGTTGTTTGAATGCTTAAAAATCTGAATGTTCGAAGCTCGCTTTCGAAGGCGTCTAATTCAGCCCTGAGATCTTTCGCTCTATCTAACGCCAGATTGAGTTGGTCCATGGCGTTGCCAAGTTCGGCGCGAGGAGGGCGGATCTGTCTCGGGTCGATCACAACTTATAGAGATCCACACTTAATTGGACCAAGATCCTGGGTGCTGCTACGTTCCGTTGTGGCTAGGATTTCTCCGGTACGTGCGGGGAAACGCTGTTGGCAACGTGCTTTATGCTCAATTCACGCTTTCCGGCGGGATGGCGGTCTGGTAGAGGGCAATAATTCCGCTGCCATGGTTTTGCGCAACGCATCGTTCATACGCGTCAGGTAGCCTTGGCCGCCCTGCTGAAACCAGGCGAGCACGTCCGCGTCTACGCGCAACGTGACCTGCTTTTTACGGACCTTCCAGAATTCGGAAGCCGGCCGCAAATTGGCCAACTGTTCATCGGTCAGCTCCGGCATTTCTTCCAAGTCAGCGGCCGACGGGCCATCCATTCTTGCAAGGAGCAGTCTCTGCGCCGCAGCTTCTGGCGTTTTAGACCATGCTTTGATATCGGCGGCACTCTTTCGAACTAGCTTTCCGCGCCGAGATGATGCGGATACTGGGTTTGCCATTGTTTTCCCTTTCGCTGTAGACGACAAACAGAACGGCGGCCAGGGCACCCCCTTCGGTCTTTCCGATGATGTGATAACGCTCTTCGCCGTGCTCGTCGACCGAATTGAACTCCACAAGTCCGGTTGCATCAAAAAAGACTTCGGCAGCGATCGAGAAGCTAAAGCCACGCGCCCTAAGAGTCCAGTCCGACTTTTCGGAGGACCATTCGAACTGCTCACCCCCGAACTCGGTCCGGACCGTTTCGCCCACTCTCACATTGTACCTACATTTGTGTAGCTACGTAAACGCCTAATGAATTCGCAGTGCCACTTTATCGCTGGGTGCATCGTGCAAGTCCTGGGACGTGCCGAGGTATCGCTCGGTGGTCTGAATGGAAGCGTGCCCAAGCGTCATCTGGATTTGCTCGATAGGCGAACGTCCGCGGCGCG
>Ga0193753_10001067_pt1 | contig 24366 bp, 15 predicted proteins | sample H1c2metaG_FD_144925 | JGI IMG/M metagenome (GOLD analysis project Ga0193753, IMG submission 144925) | Soil microbial communities from a riparian zone of the East river system, Colorado, United States - H1c2 | ecosystem: Environmental > Terrestrial > Soil > Riparian zone | place: USA: East... | reverse complement strand
CTCCTCGACCATCGCGCGCGCCGCGGGCGGGTCCGCCAGGTAGGCCAGCGCGCCGATCGATTCGAGCGCCATCACCTCCACGGCAAACGGCCGAGACGATCGGGCCCGGCCACCATCTCAGGGCGCGCCGTCATGTCTGCTCGAGCCTCGCGGCGGCCGACGAGCTCTGCCATCGAACCCGTCAAGAACAGAATGGCACTCTGTCTCGGTTTCTCCGTCGACCGGCGCGCCTCCGAGGCTGACCGTGGTCTCCTCGACCATCGCGCGCGCCGCGGGCGGGTCCGCCAGGTAGGCCAGCGCGCCGATCGATTCGAGCGCCATCACCTCCACGGCAAACGGCCGAGACGATCGGGCCCGGCCACCATCTCAGGGCGCGTTGCCGCGGCCTTCGCCGTGGCCTTCACCCTCGCCGTCGCCCTCGCCATCGCGGCCGTACCACTCCTCCTCGCCGGCCACCCAGGTGGCCAGTACGGTGAGGTCGGGCCGCAACAGGGTCAGGTCGGCTCGATGGCCGGGGGTCAAGCTTCCGAGCTCGCGGTCGAGGCCGATGTAGCGCGCCGGGTAGAGGGAGGCCATTCGCAGGCTTTCCTCCAGGGGCAGGCCGAGGAGGTCGACGCAGTTTCGCACGGAGGTGGCCATGTCGATGTCGGCGCCGGCCAGGGTTCCGTCCTCGGTGGCGAGGCGTCCGTCATGGCGGAGGACGGTGCGGCCGAAGAGGTTGAACGAGGTCGCGTCGGTTCCGCTGGGTGGCATGGCGTCGGTGACGAGGATGACCTTGCCTTGGGGCTTTATGTGGACGAGGAGGCGGAGGAGCGCGGGATGGACGTGGTGGCCGTCGGCGATGATGCTGCACCAGGCGTCGGGGTCGGCGAGCGCGGCGGCCACCGGTCCGGGGTGGCGGTTGACGAGGGGCGGCATGGCGTTGAAGAGGTGGGTGAAGCCGCGCAGGCCGGCTGCCAGGGCCTGGCAGGTTCGCTCGACGGTCGCGGCGGTGTGGCCGGCGGCGACGGTGACTCCGGCCGCGGCGAGCCGCTCGATGTCGCGGTCGTCGATGGTCTCTGGGGCCACGGTCAGGAGGAGGCGGCCGCTCGGGGCGATGCGGTCCGTTGCCAGGGCCACGAGGGCGTCGATGTCCTCGGCGTCCGGGCGGCGGATCCACTCCGGCGGGTGCACGCCCGGTCGTTCGACGGCGAGGAACGGGCCCTCCAGGTGCAGGCCGCGCACGCCGCCGCGCGGGTGGGCCAGCGCCTGGACCGCGGCGTCGCATGCCTGGCGCATCTTGTCGGGCTCGTCGGTCATGAAGGTGGGCAGGATGCCGGTGGTGCCGGTGCGGCGGACGACGGCGGCGATGGCGAGCGCGGCCTCGGCGGTCGGGGTGTCGTTGAACAGCACGCCGCCGGCGCCGTTGACCTGGACGTCGAGGAAGCCGGGCACGAGCAGGGTGTCGGCGGGCAAGCGGCGCACCTGGACATCGGCGGGCGCCTCCGACACGGGGAGCACGGCGGTGATTCGCTCGCCCTCGGTCAGGAGCGCGTGACCGTCGAGCATGCGGTCTCCGGTGAACAGGCGCGCGCCGGCGAGGAGGCGGCGCATCACACGGTCTCCATCACCTTGCGGAGATGTGCTGGCGCGTCAGGGTCGAGGTGGCGCGCCGCGGCCAGGCGGTGCACTGCCAGGTAGAAGCTCTGCACGTGACACAGAGGCGCAATCGCCGCCGGGGCGGTGGGGAGCGCGGGCAGTACGCCGGCGCCGGTGACCTCGAGCGTGGAGCTGACCTGGGCGCCCAGCTCGACCAGGCGGGCGACGGCGCGGCGCGTGGTGTCGGCGGAGTCGTCGCGCTGGCCGACCACCAGGACCGGGAAGCCGCGATCGACCAGGGCGAGCGGGCCGTGCAGCACCTCGGCGGTGCTGAACGCCTCGGCGTGCAGCCGGCAGGTCTCCTTCAGCTTCAGCGCGATCTCGAGGGCGGCGCCGAGGCCGGTGCCTCGCCCGAGCACATAGAGGCTGGTCGCGCTGGCGAGCGGCGCGAGCGCCGGCCACCAGTCCAGGCGGCTCGCCGCCTCGAGCGCGTCGGGGACCTGCGCCACCGCGTCGGTCAGGCCCGGCTCCGCGCTCCAGTGGGCCACCAGCTGCAGGAAGGCCAGGCCGGACAGGAGGAACGACTTGGTCGCCGCCACGCTGGTCTCCTCGCCCGCGCACAGCGGCAGCGGCACGTCGCACAGGTCGGCCAGCGGCGAGCTCTCGTCGTTGATGAATCCGACGACCAGGGCGCCGCTGGCGCGGGCCGCCTCGGTCAGGCGGAGCAGATCCGGGCTGCGGCCGGATTGCGACACGGTCACGAACAGACAGTCGCCGAGCTCGAGCGGGCGGCGCTGGTAGACCGACGCGATGCTCGGCCCGACCGACGCCACCGCGCGACCCAGCGCGGTCTCGATGAGGTACTTGCCGTAGCTGGCCGCGTGGTCGGAGCTGCCGCGCGCGCAGGTGACCACGAACCGGGGAGGCCGCCGGCGGAGGCGCGCGCCGAGCTCGGCGAACCCGCCGGCGCATCGGTCGATCTGGCGGCGCGCCGCGGCCGCCGCCTGGGCGGCCTCGCGGGTCATGGCGGCGAGCGGCGCGGCCTCGATCGTCCCCGGCCTCCCCGGCCTCCCCGGCGTCCCCGGCGTCCCCGGCCTCCCCGGCGTCACCGGAGCACGTCCTGGAACCGGCTGCCGCCGGCGAGGTTGAGCTCGACGATGAAGTCGTAGGCGTCGCCGCGGTACTGCGAGCGCACGAACTCGAGCGGGGTGCCGTCCTCGAGCATCGTGCGCCGCTCGAAGTAGAGGGCGGCGGCGCCCTCGGGCACGCCGAGCTGCGCGGCCTGATCCGCGGTCAAGCGGACCGCGGTGAGCCGCTGCAGGGCGCGGAACGGGGCGAAGCCGCGGCGGCGCAGCTCCCCGTACAGCGAGTCGTCCACCGCCACCGGCTCGGGCAGGAAGTGGGTCGGGATCGCCGCCTGCTCGAGCGCCATCGGCGCGCCGTTGGCGGTGCGGAGTCGGCTCATCCGGCTGACCTTCGCGCCCGGGCTGAGTCCGAGCGCGAGCGCTTCCTCGGGGGTCGCGACGGAGACGATCCGGTTGAGCCAGATCGACCCGGCCACCAGCCCGCGCGAGGCCATGTCCTCGGAGAAGCTGGTCAGGGTGGAGAGGCGCTGCTCGACGTGAGGCGCGCGATTGACGAACGTGCCGGCGCCCTGGACTTGATCGAGCAGCCCCTCACCGGACAGCTCGCGCAGCGCCTTGCGCACGGTCACGCGCGAGACCGCGAACCGCTCGGCCAGCTCGCGCTCGCTCGGCAGCGCGTCGCGATGGCCGAGCGTCCCGCCGACGATGAGGCCGCGCAGGTGGCGCGCGAGCTGGAGATAGAGCGGCAGCGGAAGCTCGCTGGACAGCGCGTCCTTGTCGAAGGGAGCGAGGGTGCTCACGCCCATGATCGGTCTGTCTCCTCCGTGATATGCCAGCAAGATACCAATCTAGAACCATCACCGCAAGCGCGGTCCGCTCGCGGGTGGGTCATGGGAGGACACCCGGAACCCGCACCAGATGACGTCCACATGGCCTGGCTCACCGGCGCGCTGAAATGTGCCTGAGCCCACGGTCGGCTTTTTTCTTGAAGTCCAGTTGCACGCCGGTATCTTGAGGCAGTCCACTTTAATACCACCTGGAGAGCCATGACCCGCGCCACCGAGGATGCTGCCCGGCAGTTCAAGGGACTCGATACCTGGAGCACCGGCGACGTCCTCGAGGCGCTGTGGAGCGGCCAGTCCCGCGCGATCGCCGCCTGTCTGGCGGCGATGCCGGCGCTCGAGCTAGCGGTGCAAGCGGCGATCGGGCGGCTCTCGCTCGGCGGCGGCCGGCTGGTGTACGCCGGGGCCGGCTCGTCGGGCCTCATCGCCGCGCTCGACGCCCTCGACCTGGGGCCCACGTTCGACTGGCCGGACACCCGCATCGCGATCTTCGTGGCCGGTGCGGTCGGCCTCGAGCGAGCCCCGGATCCCGCCGCCGAGGACGACGCGGTCGGTGGGCGCGCCCGCGCGCGCGAGGTCGACCTCGGCGCGGCCGACGTGGTGCTCGGCGTCTCGGCCAGCGGCGACAGCGCGTACACCGTCGCGGTCGTCGAGGAGGCGCGCCGGCTCGGGGCCCTCGGCGTCGCGATCACCGGTCGGGCCGGCTCGCCGCTCGCGCTCGCCGCCGAGCACGCGGTGGTGGCGTCCACCGGCGCGGAGGTCATCGCCGGCTCCACCCGGCTCGCCGCCGGCACGGCGCAGAAGGTGCTGCTCAACCTGTTCTCCACCGCCGTCATGATCGGCCTCGGCTTCGTGTTCGACAACCTGATGATCGAGGTGCGGCCCGCGAACGCAAAGCTGCGCCAGCGCCGCGCCGCCATCGTCGCCTCGATCGCGGGCGTGGATCGCGCCGCGGCGGCCGATGCCCTGGCCCGCCACGGCGACGTCAAGCGCGCCGTGCTCGCCCTGGCCGGCGTGTCCGACGGAGAGATCGACGCCGCGCTGGCCGGCGCCGGCGGCAACCTGCGCGCGGCGCTCGGCCGGACCGCGCGAGGTGCGCGAGGTGATCGATGAGCGCGCTCGTGCTGGCCGCGCCGCTCGCCGGCTGGGCCACCGGCCTCGACGAGGTCCCCGACCCCGCGTTCGCCGAGGGCCTGGTCGGCGACGGGGTGGCCATCGATCCCACGTCGAGCGAGCTGTGCGCGCCGTGCGACGGCGTGGTCGTGTCGGTCCACCGCGCCCATCACGCATGCACGCTGCGCGCGGACGACGGCGCCGAGGTGCTGCTCCACATCGGGGTCGACACCGTCGATCTGCAGGGCGAGGGATTCCGGGTCCTGGTCGAGCGCGGGCGGCGGGTGCGGACCGGCGACCCGCTCATCGGCTTCGACATGGACCTGATCGCGCGCCGGGCGCGGAGCCTGCACACCGCGATCCTCCTGGTCAACGGCGACGGCCACGCGGTGGTCGAACGGGTGAAGGACCGCGAGGTGGCGGTCGGTGACATGCTGCTGGCGATCGCGCGGCGGGGCGATCGGGACCCGACCGCGAGCGCCGCGGCCGCGAGCGCGAGCGGGATGGCCGAGCGCCGCGCGCAGCTCCTCCTCCCGCACGGGCTCCACGCCCGCCCCGCTGCCGCGTTCGCCCGTCGAGCCCGACAGCATGCCGGTACGGTGACGGTCGTGTGCGGCCCGCGCTCGGCCGACGGCAAGAGCATGGTCTCGCTCATGGCCCTGGACGCGCGCTGCGGTGACGACCTCGCGATCGTGGCGACCGGCCCGAGCTCGCAGGCGGCGGTCGCCACGCTGACGGCGCTGGTGGTCGGCGGACCTGGCGACCGGCTCGCATCGCGCCCCGCACGAGACGCCGCCGACGACGACGAGGCCAAGGCCGACGCCGATCGGTTCGGCCCCGGCGAGGAGATCCTCCTGGTCGGATCGCCGGCCGCCGGCGGCCTCGCCGTCGGCCAGGCCGTGCGCCTGGACCAGCATGACTCGACGGTGGCGCCCGCGCGGGACGGCGCCGGCATCGCCGTGGAGCAGGAGCGGCTCGCGACCGCCCTCGCCGACCTCGCCCGCGAGATCGAGCAGACCATCGCCGGCGCCGGAGCCCGCGGCGACGCGGCCGCGCGCGACATCTTCCGCGCTCATCTCGACCTGCTCGACGATCCCGCGCTGGTCGAGGCGGCCGGCCGCGAGATCGCCGCCGGTCGCAGCGCCGCGTGGGCGTGGCGGGTGGCGCTCCGCCAGGTCGCGGCGGTGCTGCGCGGCCTGGGCAACCCGCGACTCGCCGAGCGCACCGGCGACCTCGACGATCTCGAGCGCCGCATGCTGGCGCGGCTGGCCGGGCGCCGCGCCGGCCGGCTTCCGGACGAGCTGCCCGCGCGCGCGGTGCTGATCGCCGACGAGCTCCTGCCGTCCGAGCTCGCCGCCGTGCCGGCCGGCCGCCTCGCCGCGCTGTGCACGGCGCGCGGAGGGCCCACCTCGCACGTCGCCATCCTCGCCGCCGGCATGGGCGTCCCGGCGGTGGTCGCGATCGGCAGCGCCGTCCTGCGCGTGCCCGACGGGGCGCCGATCCTGGTCGACGGCGACCGCGGCGAGGTGCGCGTGTTCCCGGCGACCGCGACCCGGCAGGCCGCCCGCGACCACCTCGCTGCGCGCGCCGTCCGCCGCCGCACCGACCTGGCCGCCGCGCACCAGCCCGGGGTCACCGCCGATGGCGTCGCCGTCGCGGTATGCGCCAACCTCGGCCACGCCGCCGACGCCGCCGCGGCGCTCGAGCACGGGGCCGACGGCTGCGGGCTTCTCCGCACCGAGCTCCTGTTCCTCGACCGGCTGACCGCCTCGGGCGAGGACGAGCAGCTGGCTCGCTACCAGGAGATCGCCGACGCCCTCGAGGGCCGGCCGCTCGTCATCCGCACCCTCGACGCCGGCGGCGACAAGCCGCTGGCCTATCTGCCGTCGGTCCGCGAGGACAACCCCGCCCTCGGCGTTCGCGGGGTGCGGCTGTCGCTGCGCCATCCCGATCTCCTGCGCGCGCAGATCCGCGCGATCCTGCGGGTGGTGCCGGCCGGCGTGTGCCGGATCCTGGTGCCGATGATCGCCGCGGTCTCCGAGCTGCGCGCGGTGCGGGCGATCGTCGACCAGGAGCGCCGCGCGCTCGGCGTGTCCCGACCGATCCAGCTGGGCGCCATGATCGAGGTGCCGGTCGCCGCGCTCCTGGCCGAGCAGCTGGCCGGCGAGGCCGACTTCTTCTCGATCGGCACCAACGACCTCGCCCAGTACGCGCTCGCGATGGACCGCGCCAACCCGCACGTGGCCGGGGAGCTCGACAGCCTGCACCCGGGGGTCCTGCGCCTGATCTCGAGCACGGTGGCCGGGGCGCGCACGCGCGGCCGCCCGGTGGCGGTGTGCGGCGGCGCCGCCGCCGACGCATGCGCGGCACCGATCCTGGTTGGCCTCGGGGTCCGCGCGCTGTCGATCGCACCGGCGGTGATCCCCGAGCTGAAGGCGTTCCTCCGCACGGTCACCGCCTCTCGCTGCGCGGAGGTGGCCGGAAGGGCGCTCGAGCTGGACAGCAGCGCGGCGGTGCGCGCCCTGGTCATGAGCACCTGGCCGGGCATGGCGGCCCATCACGAGTGAGCGGAGGACAGCCATGGTGACGGTGACCAACACGTTTGCTGGGTTCCAGAAGCTGGGCCGGGCCCTGATGCTGCCCATCGCGGTCCTGCCGATCGCAGGGCTCTTGCTCCGGCTGGGCCAGTCAGACCTCCTCGACATGCCGTTCGTCGCCGCGGCCGGCGACGCCATCTTCTCCAACCTCGGCATCCTGTTCGCCATCGGCGTCGCGGTCGGCTTCGCCCGGGAGAACCACGGCGCCGCCGGCCTGGCCGGCGCGGTCGGCTTCTTCATCACGATCAAGGCGGCGGTGGCCCTGGTGGATGTGCCGGCGGACGTCCTGCACGGGCTCGCCGGAGCCGCGAAGGACCTGGCCGTCTCGAAGTTCAAGGAGCAGCTGGTGACCCGGATCGGGGTGCCGGTCGGCATCCTGTGCGGCCTCATCGCCGGCGCCATGTACAACCGGTTCAAGGACATCAAGCTGCCCGAGTACCTGGCGTTCTTCGGCGGGCGCCGCTTCGTGCCGATCGTGACCGGCTTCCTGTGCGTCGGCCTCGGGCTCCTGTTCGGCCTCGGCTGGCCCTATGTCACGTCGGGCCTCGATGCGCTCAGCCGCTCGGTGTTCGCCGCCGGCGAGGTCGGCCTGTTCGTGTACGGCTTCCTCAACCGCCTCCTGCTCGTCACCGGGCTGCATCACATCATCAACAACATCGCCTGGTTCATCGTCGGCGACTACAACGGCGTGACCGGCGATCTGAACCGCTTCTTCGCCGGGGATCCCGGCGCCGGTGCGTTCATGGCCGGATTCTTCCCGATCATGATGTTCGGCCTCCCGGCCGCGTGCCTCGCCATGTATCGCTCGGCCACGCGCGAGCGGCGCATGGTGGGCGGCCTGCTCCTGTCGATGGCGCTCACCTCGTTCCTCACCGGCGTGACCGAGCCGGTCGAGTTCGCCTTCATGTTCCTGGCGCCGGTGCTCTACCTCATCCACGCCGCGCTGACCGGGCTGGCGCTGGTCGTGATGAGCTTGCTCGACGTCAAGCTCGGGTTCGGGTTCTCGGCCGGGCTGTTCGACTACGTCCTCAACTACAGCAAGTCGACCAACCCGATCCTGCTCCTGCCGATCGGCGCGATCTACTTCGCGGCCTACTACGGCCTGTTCCGCTTCGTCATCGTCCGGTTCGACCTGAAGACGCTCGGTCGCGAGGGCGAGGGGGTCGCGATCGGGCCCGGGCTGGCGGTGGACTCGTTGCGCCTGCCGGCGATCGCCGCGAGCCGCGGTGATCGCTACCTGGTCGCGCTCGGCGGGGCCGGCAACGTCGGCGAGGTGGACGCCTGCGCCACCCGGCTGCGCCTGTCCGTGCTCGACAGCGCCCTGGTCGACGACGCCGCCGTCAAGCAGCTCGGCGCGCGCGCCGTGCTCCGCCCCGCGCCCGGCAGCGTGCAGATCGTCATCGGGCCGCTCGCCGACCAGATCGCCGACGAGATCCAGCAGGTGATGCGGGCGCGGCGGGCGGGTGCGGCGGCGCCGGGCGGCGCGACCGGCGACGACGGCCGGGCGCGTGCCATGCTCGACGCGCTCGGCGGCGCCGGCAACGTGCGCGAGATCGACACCTGCACCACCCGGCTGCGCCTGTCGGTCGCCGACGCGGCGCTGGTGAACGAGGCGGCGTTGAAGCAGCTCGGCGTCCGCGGCGTGGTCCGCCTCGCCCCCGGCAGCGTGCAGGTCATCGTCGGTCCGACCGCCGAGCAGGTCGCCGACCAGCTGCGCGCGCTTCTCGCCGAGGGCCCGTCGCGGCGTTCGATCGGGGCCTGAAATCCGGCCCGGCGTGACCGGGCCCTCTCCGCGCCGGCGACCGCCCGCGGAGCGTCTATGACCTGCCGGGCGTGGCCACGCCCGGTGATCGCTCGAGCCATGGAGGGGACCATGAAGCGGTTCACGCTGCCTGTTCTGGTATGTGGCATCGCGCTGTCGGGATGCGATGGCGGGGCGACGGGCGATCTTGTCGGTCGCGGCGACCCGGTCGACATCGGTCGTGGGGGGGAGGCCGACGACCGGGTCGCCGCGGAGCCGGCCAACGTCTCCGTCGAGTGGCGGCCGGTCGATCACTCGGCAGGAGGGGCGTTCTTTCGCTCCGAGCTGACCATCGAGAACCACGGCCCGGGCGCGCTCGGCGCGGCCGGCTGGCACCTCTACTTCAGCTTCGTGCGGCGAGTCCTCGACGACGGACAGGGCGACGACACCGCGGTCCAGGACCTCGCCGGTCAGGGGATCCGGATCGCGAAGGCGGACGTGGCCGGCAGCGGCGACTTCGACGTCCTCGAGCCGCTGGCCGACTTCACGCCGATCGGCCCGGGCGAGCGGCGCTCCTTCACCATCCTCGCCGAGGCCTGGGCCATCCTGCGCACCGACGCACCGGCCGGCTTTCACATCGCCTTCGACGGGGAAGCGGCGGGCGCGGCCGCGTTCGTGCCGGCCACCGCCTCGATCGACGCGTCCGACCCGAGGCAGACCACCCGGTTCGACGGCGACGTGGCGCCGGTCGAGACCCCGGCGCTGCGCCACGCCGACAATCCACCGCGCCGCGAGCTCGGCCTCGCGGATCGGCTCCTGCCGACCCCGCGCCGGGTCGAGCCCGGGTCGGGGCACGTGACGCTGCGCGGGCACCTGGTCATCGAGCACCCGCCCGCGCTCGCGAGCGAGGCCGCCTACCTCGCGTCGGCCCTCGACGACGTCCTGGCCGGATCGGTTGCCCTGCAGGAGGCCGACGATCACCACCGAGCCGCGACCATCCGGCTCGCGGTCGACCCGGACCTCGACATCGACTGCGACGGCAGCCGCGACGCCGAGGCCTACCTCCTCGACGTGAAGGGCGGGCAGATCCGGATCCGCGGCAGCGACGCGGCCGGCGTGTTCCACGGGATCCAGACGCTCCGCCAGCTGGTGCCGGTGGACGCGGACCTGGCCGCGGCCGATCGAGAGGGGCGCCCGGGCGAGATCACCCTGCCGGAGGTGCACATCGCCGACGCGCCCGGCTTCGTCTACCGCGGCATGCACCTGGATGTCGCGCGCCACTTCCAGCCCAAGGAGACGGTCGAGAAGCTGCTCGACCTGATGGCGTACTACAAGCTCAACAAGCTTCACCTCCACCTGACCGACGACGAGGGCTGGCGCCTCGAGATCCCGGGCATCCCCGAGCTGACCAGCTTCGGCGCCCGCCGCGGACACGATCGGGCCGAGCTCGACATGCTCCACGTCGGGCTGGGCTCCGGGAACGACCTCGAGCCGGGAGATGGAATCGCGGCCAAGCCGGTCTCCGAGGCCGACGCCAACGGGGGCGTGGCGCCGACCTACCAGGGATTCGAGACCGCGACCGTCAACTTCGTCGGCGAGGGAGACGGGTACTACACCGCCCGGGACTTCGAGGAGATCCTCGCCTACGCCACCGAGCGGCACATCGACGTGATCCCGGAGATCGACGTGCCCGGCCACGCCCGGGCCGCCGTCCTGGCGATGGAGCATCGCCACCGGGTGCTCGAGGAATCGGATCCGGTGAAGGCATCCGAGTTTCGTCTGTTCGATCCGGACGACACCTCGATTCACACCAGCGTGCAGGGGTACACCGACAACTTCGCGAACCCGTGCCTCGACAGCACGTACGCCTTCCTGACCGCCGTCGTCGCCGAGATCGAGGCCCGCTACGACGCGGTCCCGGGCGCGAGGCTGGTCGCCATCCACGGCGGCGGCGACGAGCTGCCCGGTCTGGCGGCGAACACCTGGTGGCAGGGGTCCCCCGCGTGCCAGGCGAACCCCGCCACCCGGGGCATGACCGACCCGGAGCTGTTCGACCTCTTCTTCACCCGCTGGAACCAGATCATCACGGCGACCGGCGCCGAGATGACCGGATGGGACGACATCATCCACGGCGGCCTGGCGCTGGACGGCTTCGTGCCGATGCCGTGGAGCAACGTGTGGGGCTGGGGCCGCGAGGACGACGCCTACCGCTACGCCAACCAGGGCTACCGCGTCGTCCTCTCGCACGCGACGAACCTCTACATGGACCTTGCCTACGGCAAGGACCCCGACGAGCCCGGCTACTACTGGGCCAACTTCGTCGACGAGAAGAAGACCTTCGAGTACCGCCCGTTCGACATCTACGCCAACGCCACCCACGACCGGATGGGCAATCCGATCGACCCGTCCACCTGGGACGGCAAGGAGCGGCTGACCGAGGCCGGCAAGGCGAACATCCTCGGCATGCACGGCCTCCTCTGGGGCGAGAACTTGAAGACACCCGAGCTGCTCGAGTACTTCGCGTTCCCCAAGCTGCTCGGGGTCGCGGAGAGAGCGTGGAACCCCGAGCCGGCCGAGCCGGCCGACATGCCGGAGAGCTGGGCAAGGTTCGCCAGCCGCCTCGGACAGGAGGTCCTGCCCCGGCTCGGCGCGTATCGCGCGGTGGACCTGCGCGGCGAGCTGCCGGACGCGATCGGGGTGAACTACCGCATCCCGCCGCCGGGGTCCGTGATCACGGGCGGCACGCTCCGCGCCAGCGTGCGCTTCCCCGGGCTGCCCATCGAGTACTCGATCGATGACGGCACCACCTGGGTCGCGTACGCCGGGCCTGTCGCGGTCTCCGGTCGAGTCGCGCTTCGCACGCGCGCCCCCGACGGACGGAGCAGCCGGATCGCCTGGGTCGAGTGAGCCACTCGACCCGAGCCAGCCATCGTCAACCAGTCACTGGAGGTCTACCGTGAGAAATCAAGCCAGCCTGTCGCTCGTCCTGTCCGTGATCGCGTGCAGCGGAGCCGCGTGCGCCACCGACGATACGAGCTCCGTCGATCGGGTCGAGCTCGCCGCGGTCGATTGCAACGCCGCGACCCCGTGGGCGACGTCGACGCCTTTCGCGGTCGGCGCCGCGGTGACGTTCGGCGGCAGCGTCTACGAGTGCATCCAGGCGCACACCAGCCAGCCCGACTGGACGCCGCCCGCAGTCCCGGCCCTGTGGCGGCTCGCCGACTGCAACGGCGGCGGCGATGACGGCGGCGATGACGGCGGCGCCGATGACAGCGGCGATGACGGCGGCACCGACGACGGCGGCGATGACGGCGGCACCGACGACGGCGGCGATGACGGCGGCGGTGACGGCGGAGGCACCGCCCCCGGGTTCATCTTCGGCGCCTACAAGGACACCAGCATCAACATGGACTTCAACACCAACGTCGTGTCGACCCTGGTGCCGGGCACGCGGACGCCGCTCGCGAACGACATGACGGCCAACGGCGCCGGGGCGATCACCCTCGCCTTTGCGACCGGCCAGTGCGGGACCGAGAACTGGGGCGGCGTCCCGGGTGCGACGCTCGCCGCGGCGAACGTGCCACTCCTCGACGGCGCCGGGATCGACTACATCCTGTCGACCGGCGGCGCCGCGGGCTCCTTCACGTGCAACTCGGACGCCGGCTTCGCGACCTTCCTCGGCCGCTGGCTATCGCCCCACCTCGTCGGTGTCGACTTCGACATCGAGGCAGGTCAGTCGGAGGCCGACATCCTCGAGCTGGTCCGCCGCATCGACGTCGCCCACGACGCGCACCCGGGGCTGCGCTTCAGCCTGACCATCGCGACCCTGGCCAACACCGACGGCAGCGAGAGCCTCAACATCAAGGGCATCCAGACCCTGCAGGCGGTCCAGACCGTGTTCGGCGGCGTCCCCAGCTTCGTCACCATCAACCTCATGACGATGGACTACGGCGGACCGAGCCCGTTCGTCTGCGTGGTCGCCGGAGGCACCTGCGACATGGGTCAGTCGGCCATCCAGGCCGCCCGGAACCTCAACGCCAGCCACGGCGTTCCGTTCTCCCGGATCGAGCTGACCCCGATGATCGGCGGCAACGACGTGCAGAGCAACGTGTTCAGGCTGCCCGACGTGAACGAGGTGGCCAGCTTCGTCATCGGCAACGGCCTCGCCGGCGTCCACTACTGGTCCTACGACCGCGACGTCGACTGCCCACCCGGCTCCGCCTCCCCGGTGTGCAACTCCCTCGGTGACGCCGGCCCGCACGGCTTCCTCCACCGCTTCCAGGACGCCGGCCTCGAGTAGAGAGCGGCGCCGACCCGATCACGGCGCGAGCAGGCGAACCAGCCAGGCGTCGTGGTCGGTGAAGCTCATCGGGATGAGCTCGGTGGAATCGAACGTGAAGTCGTCGGTGGCCATGATGTGCTGCACGTCGTCGTCACCCTTGCGGAACCAGGCCGGGGGGACGCAGTCCTGCACATCGGGGTTGCCGCCAAACGAGAGATTCAGATCGCCGCCGACGACGGTCGGCAGGGCGCCCCCGTGGGCGCCCCAGAACTGCGGGACGATCGGATTCATCACCTGCTGGCACTGGAGCATGGCGACGTCGCTGTTGCCGTTGGCGAGGTGAGTGACGCAGCCGTAGTGGCTGCCGGCCGCGTACGCGCAGGCCCACGCGCGCATCTCGTCCTGATCCGGATCCTGGTCGGAGAGTCGGTCGCCCTCGAACTCGAAGCCAGTCCAGCTCGCCGCCGGGACGTGTCCGAGGATCCCGATGCCGTAGCGCTGGCCGTCGGTGCAGGTCACCGGACCACCCGAGCTCCGACGCCCGGCCGGCGCGAACACCCAGAACACGTAGTCGTCCGGCCAGGCCTCGGCCATGGCCGGAAACAGCTGCGACGAGACATCGTCCTCGCAGATCTCGTTCAGGGTCACCAGGTCGGGCAGGACATCGGTGATGACGGCATACCCCTCGGCGATCGACTGCCCGTCCGCGTAGCAGCCCGCATACCCGCTGTCGCACAGATTCATCTGCAGCGCCCGGAACGCCGACCCGGGTGGAAGCGCGGGCGCCGAGCCGGCCGCCGGCGTCGTGCCGCGCCGCTTCGGTCCGGCGAACCCACCGGTCGCCTCGAGGTCGAGGCCGGCATCCACACCATCGCCGGCATCTGCTGCCTGACCGGCATCCGCCAGCCCGGCGTCGGCGGCGGGGACCGAAGGGCCGGAATCGGCCGTCTCGGGGGAGTCATCCCCTCCCCCGCACGCCACGCCGAGGCCCGAAATCAAGACGCCCGCGATCCCGACGCGAGCCAGCCGACCACCTGCGACGACGAGAGCCATCTCGACGTTATAGGCGGCGAGACGACCGCGATGATCGACAAAGCACCCGGTGCGCCCGCCACGCGGTCGACAGCAACCGATTTCCCGGACGCCGGGACAGACCTCCACGCGAGATGCGGCGGTGCGTCGCCCTCTGGCTAGCAGATCAACCGCGTCATCGCGGCCGGGTTGCGGATCGTCTCGGCTCGCATCCAGCGGGCGGCGTCGGCGACGAGGCGCTCGCCGGTCGGGCCGCCGGTCAGGTCGCCGCGGCGATGGCGGGTGGCGGCTGCCGCCAGCTCCATCTCGGCGGTCTGGAAGCGGGACTCGGCCTGGGCGAGGAGCTGGATGGCCTGCTCGGTGTCGCCCCGGAGGCGGGCGGCTCCGGCGGCGAGGACGTTGGCCTGGGCGTGGGCTGCCGGCAGCGGCTGGCCGTCGAGGAGCTTCTGGGCCCGGTGGGCCTCGGCGAGGAGCTTCCCGCGGCGCTCGCTTCCGGGCGAGGTCGCGGCGGCGGCGGCGAGGGCGGCGCGGCCGCGCAGGAAGAGGGCCTCGGCGCGGACCACCTGGATGCGGAGGAGGCGCGACTTGACCAGCTTGGGCCAGCGCTCTTCGATTCGCTGGTAGGCGGCCTCTCCGTCGCCCACGTACAGATCGATGTGGGTGTGGGCGAGGAGCTCGTAGTAGTGCTGGAGGCAGAACCCGAGCAGCTGGGAGAACGATCTTCGGCCCCGCTCGCACTCGGCCCGGGCGGTGTCGGGATCGTCGGCCACCAGCCAGGCGGCGCTGGGCAGGCCGGTGCGCATGTCGGTGGCGCCGTAGAGGTCGCCGCGGCGCTCGGCCTCGGCCAGGTACTGGGGGACCCGGCGGCACATCTCGCCGAGGGAGCCGAGGTTGAAGAGAGTATCGACGGCGTAGCGGAGCGCGGAGGAGATCTCGAAGGCGACGCCGGTGCAGTGGCCTCGCAGGATGCTGGCGGCGTCCTCGAAGCCGCCCAGCGCCGCGCCCCAGCGGCCGGTCTGGTAGTCGGCCATGCCGCGCGCGATCGCGACCAGGCCGCGGGCATGCGGCTGATCGATCCGGTTGGCGATCTCGCTGGCCAGGCCGATCAGCCTCTGGGTTCGCTTGCCGGTGGCGCGGCCGCCCAGCGACGAGAAGCCGGCCTCGACCGCCAGGGCGCGCGAGATGCGGTAGGGCTCGCCGGCGGCCAGGGCCAGGAGGAGGTGCCGGGTCTGGAAATCCAGCCCCCGGATCGGATCGGTGAGGCCGACCCCGACCGCGACCGACCAGCAGATGTCGACCCGGGTCAGGTGCTCGGCGCTGACCTGGGTCGGGTCGCGCTCGACGAAGCGCAGGCCGCGCAGACGGGCGCGCATGCGCCGGCGCAGGAACGACCAGATCGCCCGACGCGGGGTCGGGGCCAGCTTCATGCCGACCGCGTCGAGCACGGTCTCGAGCGCGCGCAGGCCGCTGTCGACCCGCCCGCAGCGGAGCAGCTGCTCGCCGGCGCGGCGGCGCAGCTCGAGCGCCTCGGCCGCCGGGATGCCCTCGAGGGCCGACAGGTACTCGGTGGCCGCGTCCACCCCGCGCCCGGCGTTGACCAGCGCGTCGCCCAGCGCCGCGCGCAGCCGCCGCCGGGTCACCTCGTCGGGCGGCAGCGCCTCGATCGCCAGGCGCAGGAACACCGCGGCCCGCTCGAACGCGAGCGCGGCCGACGCCTTGGCCGCCGCCTCGATCGCGTACTCGGTGCCGCGCTCGATCGCGCCGCCGTTGAGGAGGTGGACCGCCAGCGCCTCGGGGTCCGGCCGCTCGCTCGACTCGAGGGCGTCGGCCAGGGCCAGGTGACACTCGCGCTGCTGCGGCTCCGACAGGGCCGCCACCACCACCTCGCGGATGCGGTCGTGGTAGGTCTCGATGCGGCCCAGCTCCGGCGCGCCGCTGGTGCGGATGAGCGAGCCGGCGCGCAGGACCGCCATCACCTGCTCCTCGAGCATCAGGCCGGCCGCGCGCGCCACCACCTGCTGGGGCAGCGGGTGCGCGGCGACCGCGACCAGCTCGAGCACCCGGCGCGCGTCCGGGCCGATGTGGGCCAGCCGGGCCCGCATCACCTCGGCGAAGCTCACCTCGGTGCCCGGCTCGGCCGCCGCGTGGAGGAAGCGGACCAGCTGATCGATGACGAACGGATCGCCGGCCGACTCGCGCGCGATCTCCTCGGCCAGCTTCTCGCCGCTCTCGCCTTCGCGCTGGAGGCGGGCCAGGGCCAGCTCGCGCGCCTCCTCGGGCGCGAGCGCGCCGACCTCCATCTCGCGGACGTCGCCGGCCGGGCCGGCCGCGCGCAGCCCCCCCAGCAGGTGGCGGACCGCGTCGCTGGTCGCCGCCTCCTCGCTGCGGTACGCGAGCACCAGGGTCAGGGCCGGCGCGTCGGGCGGGCGCAGCAGATCGAGCACCAGCATGGTGGAGTCGAGATCGCCCCACTGCAGGTCGTCGATCATGAGGATGAGCGGGCGCCGGTCGGCCATGCGGGCGAGCAGCTCGCGCAGCGCGGCCAGCCCGCGCCGGCGGAGCTCGTGCGGGTCGGGCGCGACGATGCGGCGCGGCGCGCTCTTGACCGAGTCCACCCGGCGAAGGACCGGGAACAGGCGCGCCACCGCCAGCACGTCGCGCGGCATCAGCGCGTCGACCTCGTGGCGCGGCAGCTGGGCCAGGTGGCGGCTGAGCGAGTCGATCAGGCTGTCGAGCGCCTTGTAGGGCACCGACTCGCGCTCGTAGCAGCGCCCGGCCAGCACCACCGCCGAGCGCTCGCGGGCCAGCTCGCGGGTGACCCGGCCGATCAGCATGCTCTTGCCCATGCCGGACCGGCCGTGGACCAGCACGGTCACCGCCTTGCCCTCGCGGGTGGCGGTCGCGAACGCGTCGCGCAGCACCGCGGCGTGCGCGCTGCGCCCGACCAGCGGCGTGTCCTGCGAGCGCGACCCGGTCGGCCGGCGGCGCGCGGCGACCGGCGCCGCGGCCCGGCTGCCCAGCCGGCGCAGGATCTCGTTGCCGTCGGGCCGCCCGACCGGATCGCAGCGGAGCAGCTCGCAGGCCAGCTGCGACAGGTCCTCCGGCGTCTCGGGCAGGAGATCGATCGGCGGCTCCGGCTCGCTCCGCTGCTTCTCCATCAGCACCACGATCGGCGGCCCGAAGAACGGCAGCGTCCCGGTCAGCGCGCGGTAGAGGACCGTGCCGACCGAGTACCAGTCGCTGGCCGGCCCGAGCGGCAGCGACGCGCCCTGCTCCGGCGACATGTAGTCGACCGTCCCGACCACGCTGTAGTCGTCGGACGCGCCGCCGCCCGGGCGCGCCACGTCGGTGATGAGCCCGAAGTCGAGCAGCACCACGCGGCCGCTGCGGTCGACCATCACGTTGGACGGCTTGATGTCGCGATGGAGCTTGCCGGCCTGATGGAGCACCTGCACCCCCTCGGCCAGCTGGCGCATCGCGTCGCGCAGGCGGTCGTACGAGCGCGGCGGGCTCGGATCCGCCACCGGCCCGCGCCACAGCTCGGTCGCCGATCCGGCCAGGCTCCCGTTCGAGCTCCGGGTCGGGAAGTCGTCGCCGTAGGCCGGGCTCAGCTCGTCGCCGATCGGCGACAGATCGTCGATGTCGAGCATCTGGGTGCGCGCCTCGTCGCCGCGCACCCAGGTGATGAAGTCGACCCCCTCGACCAGCTCCATGGTGAAGAACCACTCGTCACCGGCGGAGACCAGCTCGTGCAGCGCGGCCAGGTTGGGGTGGCTGATGTCGGCCAGGCCGCGGAACTCGCGCTTGAAGCGATAGAGCGCGGCGGCGTCGCGGTGGCGGAGCGTCTTCAGCGCGACGGTGCGCGCGCGCTCGCGGTCGTAGGCCTGATAGACGACGCCCATCCCGCCGGCGCCAAGTCGCCTGACAACCTCGAACCTGTCGGTCCCGCCGAACTCCCCGTCTGAGCTGGTTGTCACGGAGCCCCTCTGCGCGGCGATCGACTATAGCGCGAGCGCCGGCGAACCGGGCGCCCGACCGCGCGGAAACCCCGCGGTGATCAAGGCGGCAGGCAGAACCCGTTCTGGGCGGGGTCGTTCTGCACGCACGTGAGGTTCGACGGACAGGTGCCGAAATTTCCGTCGGGGGTCTCACCACAGGCCAGGCCGCACGCCCACGGGACCATGCCGTCCTCCGGCTCGAACACGATCGCGCACGACGGAGTGGCGCTGCCATCGCCATAGGCGGTCATGCAGATGCCGTCGCCCCCGGCGGGCGGATCGGGCTGCTCGCCGCCGGTGCCGGGCGGGGTCACGCCGCAGGGGACCGTGCAGAATCCCGCGGTCGCGGTCTCGCTGATGACGACGCAGACGGGAGTATCGAGCGGACAGGAATCCGGGCTGGCCGGGCTGCAGGGCGCGCCGATGTCCGCGGTGCCGGCCGCGGCGTCGGGGCCGCTGCCGCCGCCCGCATCGATCTCGCTCCCCTCGTCGCCGTCGTCATCGCTCCCGCTGCCGCCGCAGGCGGCCAGGAGCGCGAAAACCGAGAATGCGAGCGGGGGCAAGTGACGCATCGGACCTCCAGGACTCCAGGCGGAATCGAAGGATAGGCGAGGGTCGGCCCGGGCGAAAGGCCTGGCGACCGCCACGGGTCCGGCGCGGCGCGAAACGGCGTGAATCGGCGCGAATCCGGGCGAGGCCGGCTCAGGCGCCGAAGCGCTTGACCAGCTCGGTCGCGCGCGCGACGAACGATTCGCGGTGGAACCGCTCGAACTCGGTCCACGTGCACAGCGAACGCGAGTCGGTCACGCGGTCGAGGAACAGGAGGCCGTCCAGGTGATCGATCTCGTGCTGGAACGTGCCCGCGCCGAGGCCGACCACCACCCGATCGATCTCGCCGCCGTCTCGGTCCCACGCGCGGATGCGCGCGCGGGTGCGGCGCGGGACCAGGCCGCGCAGGTTGGGCACGCTCAGGCACCCCTCGTAGTTGTCGAACGTCTCGTCGCCGACCAGCTCCACCTCCGGGTTGACCAGGATGGTGAGCGGGATGTTCGGCTTGTACGGATAGCGCGGGTTGTTCGAGACCTCGATCGCGCAGATCCGGATCGGCTCGTAGACCTGGTTGGCGGCCAGCCCGGCGCCATTTGCGTCGCGCATGGTCTCGACCAGATCGTCGATGAAGCGCTGGATCGCGGGCGAGGCGAGCTCGTCGCGCGAGAGGTTGCGGGCGCGCTCGCGGAGGACCGGGTGGCCGACGGAGGCGATCTTGCGGATGGCCATGGCGCGATCGTACAGCACCGGGGCCGGTGACGAGGACCAGGCCCCGGCGTAGTCTCGCGCGGTGGGTGGCAAACCGAGGGAGCGCGGCTCCAGCGCGGGCGGGCCGATCCTGGTGGTGGACGTCCAGCGCGGCTTTCTCAACGACTACACCCGCCACGTGCCGGGCCGGGTGGCCCAGCTGCTCGGCCGCGGGCGCGGGCGCGACCGCTACCATCCGGTCTACTTCACCCGGTTCGAGAACCCGCCGGGCGGCCCGTACCGCAAGCTCCTGTCGTGGGACGCGTGCGCGCGCCCGCCGGAGACGGACCTGGCCCCGGAGCTCGAGCCGTTCGCCGCCGCCGAGCGCGTCTTCTCCAAGCCGGGCTACGCGGGGCTGCCGGACGCGCTGGCCGGCGTCCTGCGCGACGCCGGGGTCGAGCGGATCAGCGTGGTCGGCATCGACACGGATATGTGCGTGCTGAAGGTGGTGCTCGATCTGTTCGATCTGGCGATCGAGCCGGTCGTGCTGGTCGACTGCTGCGCCAGCACCGCCGGGCTGCAGGCGCACCTGGCCGGGCTCGCGGTCCTCACCCGCAACATCGGCGCCACCAGGCTGCGGGACGCCGGCCTGGGCGAGGGCCAGCTGGCCGCGCCGGACCCGCCCCCGGTTCGACAGCGGCCGCGACCGCGCCCCACCAGCCGGGTCGCGCGCCCGCGCTGAGCCGACCACGCGGCGCGACGCCTTGCCTTGCCTGTCGCGGTCTTGGCCGCGCGCGGAGGGGTGCCCCGCACGGGATGCCGACGCCCGGCTCAAGCGAAGCCAGGTCCGGCCGATCACGTCATCACGGGCTCTGCGCCCGATCGCTCGCGCCGATGATCCGATATTCCGAGACCGAGATCGATCCCGTCCAGCTGCGGGTCGACCTCGAGACGGCGGCGATGGACCGCCTGCGCACGGGCTCGCTCGCGCTCCTCGGCTGGGCCATCGTGACGACCACCCTCGAGGTCATCTTCTTCGCGCAGGTGCGCTTCCAGTCGATCGGGTTCGGCGCGGCGCTGATGGCGGTGGGCCTGCCCGGCCTGATCGCGCTGCGGCGCGGCCGCTTCCCGACCCGCTGGGTCGACGCGTACGGCGCGCTCCTCTTGCTGATGCGGATGGCCCACCTCGGGCTGGCCTACTACCGCACCGGCAGCATGTTCTACCCGCTCCTGCTCATCAACGGGATGATCGCGGCGGCCGGCATCCACATGAGGCGCGGCTGGGTGATCGCGTGCCTCGGGGTCGCCGCCGCGATGTGGGTGCCCGGGCTGCTGCGCAACACGCGCTCCGACCTGGCGCTCGGCTTCACCCTGCTGGGCGGCGTCAGCCTGGTCTCCTTCCTGTTCCATGTCTTTCGCATGCGTCACTTCCTCTACATGCATGCGCTCCGCACGCGCGACCGCCGGCGCGGCGAGCTGCTGGCCGAGGCGCTGGTCGCGGTCGAGCGCGAGCTGCGCGACCGCAAGCGAGCCGAGGAGGAGCGCGAGGGGCTGCGCGAACAGCTGAGCCACGCCCAGAAGATGGAGGCGGTCGGCACCCTGGCCGGCGGCTTCGCGCACGACATCAACAACATCCTGGTGGTGGTGATGGGCCTGGCCGAGATCGTGCGCGACGCCAGCCGCGGCCAGGTGCGCGAGGACATCGATCAGATCCTGACCTCGTGCAAGCGCGGCTCCGAGCTGACTCGCAACCTGCTCGGGTTCAGCCGGCGCGGCCAGTACCGGATCGAGCGCATCGACATGGCCAGCGTGGTCAACGAGGTGAGCAGGCTCCTGTCGCGCACCATCCCGAAGAGCGTGACGCTCGACGTGGAGCTCGACCAGGGAGCCCACGTCACCGGCGACAGCACCCAGCTGGGCCAGCTGCTCATGAACCTCTGCCTCAACTCGCTGGACGCGATGCCTCAGGGCGGCCACTTGATGGTGCGGATCAGCCGGACCGAGCTCGAGGCGGAGAAGGCGGCGCGTGCCGGGGTCCCGCCCGGATTGCACGTGGCCCTGTCGGTGGCCGACAGCGGCTGCGGCATGGACGAGGAGACCCGTCAGCGCATGTTCGAGCCGTTCTTCACCACCCGGCGCGAGCGCGGCGGCACCGGGCTCGGGCTGGCCATGGTCTACGGCACCACGATGAAGCACAGGGGTGGCATCCTGGTGGAGAGCTCCCCCGGAGCCGGGACCAGGATCACCGTGTTCCTGCCGCTGGCCGAGATCGAGGAGGTGGCGGCGATCGACGCGCCGGCCGATCCGCCGCCGGCGATCCTGGCCGCGCCGGCCCTGCAGGCGGCACCGGCGATCCCGGCCGCGCCGGCGATCCCGGCCGCGCCGCCGGTCGAGGCCGGGCCGCCCCCGCGCGGCTGCATCCTCATCGTCGACGACGAGGCGATGGTCCGCGCGGTCGTGCGCCGCACCCTGCGCCGGGCCGGCTACAGCGTCATCGAGGCGACCGACGGCATGGACGGGATCGACGTCTTCGAGCGCCACCGCGACGTGATCGACCTCGTCCTCCTCGACATGGCGATGCCGATCATGGGGGGCGCCGACTGCTTCGCCCGCCTGCGCGAGATCGACCCCACCACCCGCGTGATCCTCGCCTCCGGCTTCACCGCCGAGGAGGACGCCCAGCGCTGCCTGCAGAGCGGCGCCCTCTGCTTCCTCGAGAAGCCGTACAGCGCCGCCACCCTGCTCACCGAGGTGGCCCGCGGGCTCGATCAGGAGCCGCCCGCCGCGCGACGGCCGACCATCTCCGTCGCGCCGGCCCGCCCCACTCTGTCCGACCAGGGTCGGTGACGGCCCCGGCCGCCCCCCGACAGGCTCAGACCGTCGCACCAGTGCACCGCCGCCGATATGGCGTCAACGAGGCGGTGTGGATCGCCGTCGAGCGCAAGGCGCGACGACGACGGGCTACTCGCCGTAGCTCGAGGAGTTGCAACGCAGCGATCGGCGGCGAGGCGCACCGGATCGTTGATGTCATATCGGCGGCGGTGCACTAGGCTGCCCCGGCGTGCGCGTGGCCAGCGAACCAGAGCTTGCGGGTCTCGCCCGGGCGCTGGGCGCCGCCACCGCCGGCGATCCGACTCCGCCGGAGAAGGCGCTGCTCCGCCGCGCGATCGCGCCGGCCGACGCGCTGGTCGTCCACGCCCGCCAGCGGATCGATGCCGGCCACGACCCGCTCGGGGACGCCTTCTGCCAGCTGCGCACGGCCGGCGAGCGCCGCCCGCACGGCGCCACCTACACGCCTCTGCCGATCGTGCGCTCGATGCTGGAGTGGGCGCACGCCAGCGGCGAGCCGGTCCGGGTGGTCGACCCGGGCGCCGGCTCGGGGCGGTTCATCGTCGGTGCCGGGCGTCTGTTCCGGCGGGCGCGGCTCGTCGCCGTCGAGGTCGATCCGCTGGCCGCCCTGCTCGCGCGCGCGCACCTCGTCGTGGCCGGCCTGGCCGGGCGCGCCGAGGTCCGGCTCGAGGACTACCGCGCCATGCATCTCCCGGCGGTGGCGGGGACCACGCTGTTCGCCGGCAACCCGCCCTACGTCCGCCATCACGACATCCCGCCGCGATGGAAGCGATGGCTGTCGGAGACCGCCGCGAGACACGGTCTGCCGGCCAGTCAGCTGGCCGGGCTGCACGTGCACTTCTTCCTGGCCACCCTCGGGCACGTGCGCGCGGGCGACTACGGCGCCTTCATCACCGCCGCCGAGTGGCTCGACGTCAACTACGGCGCGCTCGTCCGCGAGCTGCTGCTCGGCGGGCTGGGCGGGACCGCGCTGCACGTGATCGAGCCGACCGCGAGCCCGTTTCCCGACGCCGCATCGACCGCGGTCATCAGCTGCTTCCAGGTCGGCCGGCCCGGAAAGACGATCGCCCTGCGCCGGGTCGCCTCCCTCGCCGAGCTGGGTGCGCTGGACCGAGGCCGTCCCACGCGAGTCTCCCGGATGGCGGCGACCGGCCGGTGGACCCCGCTGACCAGGTCGCCGCGCCGCGCGACCCCCGGCCTGGTCGAGCTGGGCGAGCTCTGCCGCGTGCGACGAGGACAGGTCACCGGCGCCAATCGCTTCTGGATCGCGTCGGAGCACTCGGTCGATCTGCCGCGCGCCGTCCTCCGCCCGACGATCACGCGGGCGCGCGAGCTGCTCGGCGCCGGGAACTGCCTGCGGTCCAGCCAGCACCTCCGCCGCGTGATCGACCTCCCCGAAGATCTGGGGGCGCTCACCGCATCCGAGCGCCGGGTCGTGGAGGCGTTCCTCCGCCTCGGCCGCGCCGGCGGCGTGGACCGCGGCTACATCGCCAGCCACCGGCGCGCCTGGTGGTCGGTCTCGCTGTACGAACCGGCGCCGGTCCTCGCGACCTACATGGCCCGGCGTCCCCCGGCGTTCGTGGTGAACCTCGCCGGCGCCCGCCACATCAACATCGCGCACGGCCTCTACCCGCGCGTGCCGATGTCCGCCGACCAGCTCGACGCGCTGGTCCGCCACCTGTCGACCACGACCAGCGTGACCGAGGGCCGCACCTACGCGGGCGGGCTCACCAAGTTCGAGCCGCGCGAGATGGAGCGCCTCCTCGTCCCCACCCCCGAGGCGCTCGCCAGCGCGTGATCAGGGAGCGACCGGCGCCTGGACGGGCGGCCCGCCGTTGAGCGTGAAGTAGAAGGTGGCGCCGTCGCCCACCACGCCCTCCGCCCACACCCGTCCGCCGTGGCGGACGATGATGCGCTGCACGGTGGCCAGGCCGATGCCCAGGCCGGGAAACTCCCCCTCGCCGTGGAGGCGCTGGAAGGCGCCGAACAGCCGGCCGGCGTAGGCCATGTCG
>Ga0193753_10001066_pt1 | contig 24369 bp, 18 predicted proteins | sample H1c2metaG_FD_144925 | JGI IMG/M metagenome (GOLD analysis project Ga0193753, IMG submission 144925) | Soil microbial communities from a riparian zone of the East river system, Colorado, United States - H1c2 | ecosystem: Environmental > Terrestrial > Soil > Riparian zone | place: USA: East... | reverse complement strand
TTCTCCTTCGCGCGCGGTGGCGAAGTCGGCAACGGCGGGTGAGGAGGTCCATCCTTTGGGTAGATCAAGGCGGACAGTGCCTTTTGCCGGACCCTTGACGCTGCTGTGGAGTTGGACGTGCAGCTCAAGCGTGGTGCTGTTGAGGGCGACGACGCCGGCCTGGGGCGACACCGTGAGAGAGATGGCGGGAGCGACGAGAAGCGGCTCGAGGACGGGGCCTGCGCCGTTGATGCGGTGGACGGTTTGGACTACGCCTGCGAGGTGGATGTCGACATTCTGAAAGGCTACGGTTGCCTCGGCGAGGAGAGGATAGGGCCGGGTGGGGAGATTGAGATAGCGGGGATCATTGATGTCGTAGAAGGACTGCTCGAGGTTTGGGCGGCTGAAGTAGGGCTTGGTGAGCTCTGCGTCTTTCGCGGCGAGGACTTCAACGGTCTCGTCGCGGGCGTCGCCGGCGGGGAGGGCTCCGGTGATGGAGGACTTCGGCGTGGTGGACCAGCCGGGGCCAGCTTCCGATTTAATCCTGACATCGCTGAGAGAGACGGGCTGGGTGCCCTGGTTCGCGACGTGGACGTTGACGTTGAGCCTCTGGCCGGGGACGACGGTCTGCGAGGTCGGCTGCTGCATCGACATGTTGCCCATGGGGCCGGAGCGCTGGGGGCCGGCGCCGTCGGTGACGCTGGCGATGAGGGCGAGGCCAAGCGACTGCTGCAGGGCGAGGTTGAACTCGGACTGCTTGGTCTGCAGCTCGTGCGTCATGTTGTAGCGGGCTTCAGCGGAGAGCTTGCTCTTGCTGATCTCTGCGAGGAGGGTGTTGGTCTGGGTGAGCCCTTTCGCCAGCGTGGGAGCGATGGTGGAAGGATCGGCGGCGTTGAAGTCTTTGATTGCGGCTTCAATCGTTGCGTTCAAGGCGTTCAGCTTCTCGCGCCACGCTGCCTGCTGATCGGCGGGCGCGTAGGAGGAGATTCCGGCGAGGGAGACGTCGATGCCGTCGAAGAAGGTTGACTCGCGAGGCGCGACGGGGATGCGGGAGGCGTAGAGGTGGTACGGAGTCGTTACGGCTCGGGGAAGGGGAATGGCGATGCCGCCGTTCTGCGACTTCTGCTGATTGAGGCCTTCGCGCGAGACCTGCATGTAAGAGGAGCCGAAGAGGGGGTTGTACTCGCCCGAGGGGATTTCGACGTTGGTGGAGGGGACGCCCTCGATCCAGGTGTTGTCGACGTAGTTGTGGAAGCGGACCGGCTCCCAGTGGCCGGTGGCGTAGTCGTAGATTCCCTTGTCGGTGACGCGGGCGAAGGGGATGCGGGCGTAGACCTTGAGGGGCGTCCAGGGGAGGAGGCCGGCCTTGATCTGGTCGGGGAAGATGTTTGGGTCGCCCGCGGCTTTGTAGGCCTCCTGGGCCATGGCTCCGGCTACCTGATGATGGCCGTGGCCGTCCGATACGTTGCCTACGAAGACGGAGGTGACGACGAGGGGGCGCGTGATACGGATGACGCGGACGACGTCGTAGAGGACGCGGTCGTGGCCCCAGGTCTTGAGGGCCTCGTCGATGGTCTTGGAGAATCCGAAGTCGGCGACACGGGTCCAGTATTGGTGAACGCCGTAGTAGTTGCCGGCGGCGAGGAGCTCCTGAGTGCGTATGGTTCCGAGCTGGTCCCAGTAGTCGGAGGTCATGACGTTCTGGCCGCCCTCGCCACGGTTGAGGGTGAGGAGGGTCGTGTCGACGCCCTGGCCGCGGCTCTCGTAGGTGAGCATGCCGCCGTCTTCGTCGTCGGGATGGGCGACGACCATCGCGAGGCTGGCGCGGGTGTGGAGCTTCTGGAGGCTTTGCGAGAGAGCGGCGGAGCCGCGGTTGACTGCGAGCGGGCGCGCGAAGGCCGATTGGTAGATCGCGGCGGGCGGCTGCTGGGCGGCCGCAAGGGAGCCGTTCGACATCAGGGAGAGGATCAAAAGACTGAGGGTAGGCCCGCGGAACACTTGGTGTCTCATGTAGCAAAGCTCCTATGGAACGTTACAGACGGAAGGCGATGGAGGTTACAAATGGGAAAGCGGCGTGGGTAATGGATACCATGTGCAAAAAACTTTGTAAAGTTTACTAAGAAATTTAGGTTATGATCGTGACGAGCGAGCACCCTAAGGAAAATGAGACCGCAGACTTCCTCCTCCCTACAGTATTCCCAAGAGCTCGAGCCGAGACCCTCGCGGCCGGAACATCTGCGCCAGGTGAATGCGAGAGGTTTGCTGCGGCTGCTGCGCGAGCACAACCCCTGTTCGAAGGCGGACCTGGTGCGGCTCTCCGGGCTGAGCGCGCCGACTGTCTCGAGCGCGGTCGCGCACCTGGAGTCGCTGGGGCTTATCGAGAATTTAGGGGATGGGGAGTCGAATGGCGGGCGGCCTCCGGGGTTGCTGCGCTTTCAGGCCAGCCACGGTTATGTTGCGGGCGCTGACATTGGGGGAACGAGACTGCGGATGATTCTTGCCGACCTGAATGGCAAGGTCATCACGCAATGGTCGACGCAATTTACGGAGAAGCAGCGGACGCCCAAGGCGGTTTGCACGCTGATGCACGACGGAATGAAGACGATGTGCCAGGAGGGCAGCACCTCTTTGAAGAAGGTGCTGCATCTAACGGCAGGCGCTCCGGGCATTACGAACGTCGACTCTGGCGTGGTGATCTCTGCGCCGAACCTGAAGGACTGGAATGACGTGCCGCTGCGCTCGATGATTGAAAAAGAGATGGGCATTCCAACGGTGGTCGAGAACGATACCAACCTGGCTGCGGTGGGGGAGCACTGGCATGGTTCGGCTTCCGGGGTTGAGGACTTTGTCTTTGTCGCGCTGGGGACAGGGGTGGGCGCAGGCAGCTTTCTGCGGGGGCGCCTGCACCATGGGGTGAACTGGAGCGCGGGCGAGATTGGCTATATGGGTGGGAATGGCGGCGCGCGCGAGCCGCTGCAGGTGCGCTCGACGGGACAACTGGAGCGGGCCATCGGGGGGCGGGGAATCGAAGCAGAGTGGGTTCGGCTGCTGCATCGGGATCGGCGGGCGGGTGAAGCTGCGCTGACGAAGCTGCGGGCGTCTGAGATCTTCGATCTTGCGGTGGACGGCGACAGGCTTGCGGGAGAGGTCGTGCTGTACACGGCGCAGATCCTCGCGCATTGCGTGTCTAACCTGGCTTTGGCGCTCGATCCGGAGCTGGTGATTCTTGGGGGCGGCGTGGGCTCGCACAGCGAGCTTTGTCGAGCCACAGAGAAATTCCTGCAGCAGAATGAGTTTGCCCGGCCGCGGATTCGCTCGAGTTCGCTTGGAACCCAGGCGCAACTTCACGGGGCGATCTCGATTAGCCTGGCGGCGACAGAAGGCAGACTGCTGGCATAGTTGGATGAATTTTTGATGTTGACAAGGTAAAGTTCTTTCACTAACGTTGGGAGCACTCACCACTTACTAAATAGATTTTACTAAGTTTCCAGGTTGCGTTTTCTGAAAAGCATTCTTGCTTCAGTCCAATTTCCCAGGAGGCACCCTTGTCTATCCTTCATCTCATTCGCCAGTCCATCGTCGGCTCTGCTCTTGCAGCAGGGCTTCTTGTCGCTGCAGCAGGCATTCCGGCGTGGGCCCAGTCGCAGTCGATCAACGGCACCATTCGAGGGCATGCGGCGGATGCGAGCGGAGCTTCGATTGAGGGCGCCAGCGTTACCGTGACGAACGCAGAGGTGGGGTATAGCAAGACGATCCTCTCGGCGAGCGATGGCTACTTTGTTCTGAGTAATCTTCCGCTGGGAACCTATAAGGTCACCATTACGAAGAGTGGATTTTCGACTTTAAACTATGACGCGATCACGTTGAACGCCGGGAAAGAGGCGGCGCTGGATGCGACCCTGGTGGTGGGGAGCGCAAGTACGAGCGTGGATGTGTCTGCCACGATTTCAAATATCGATCCATCGACGCTGAATGTGCAGCGCACACTGGACTCGCGTGAGGTGGAGAATCTTCCGTTGACCTCGCGCAATCCGTACAACTTCATCCTCTTTCAGCCGGGTGTGAGCGGCCACCCGAACCCGGAGCTTGGGATTCCGCGCACCATCAATACAAACGGCCTGCTGGACCGCATCAACTACCAGATGGACGGCATGGTGAACACGGAGAGCGACCGTATCGGGCTTCGGCTGTTTCCGATCGGCGACATCCTGGTGAAGGAGGTACAGACGGTCTCGAACAGTTTCGCGCCGGAGTTTGGCTGGACCTCGGGGAACGTCTACAACGTGATCTCGAACAGCGGCTCCAACAGCTATCACGGGCTGTTTCAATATATTCACCGCTGGCAGGATGCAACGGCGTACCCTTACTTCGCGAATAAAGCGCTACCCAAGACGAATCTCGCGCTGACGGACTATTCGGCCAACCTTGGTGGGCGGATCATCAAGGACAAGCTGTTCTTCTTTGGCGCATACGAGAAGGTTACGCGCGGGTCGCCGGCTGCAGTCACCATCACGCCGACCAACATTGCCAAGCTTGGTCTTACGCCTGAGGATGTGGCTGCTGCACCGGGCCTTTTGCACGGCACGTTCGTCGACGGGCGTGGTGACTGGAATATCAACCGGAAGAATACGATGTTCGTCCGGTACAACTACTTCAAGAACACGTTTCCGTACAACACGCAGGTGGGCGGTCTCAACGTTCGCAGCACGGGCGTCGACTTTCTGGACCGTGCCCATGTGATTGGGACTCAGTTCGTTACGACGGTCAACGACCACCTTCTGAATGAGCTTCGCTTCTCGTGGCCCTTCCGCAACAACTCGCACTTCCCCGGCCCGCAGGGTGGTACCGGTGCGGCGATTGTGGTGACGGGAGCGGCAAATCTCGGAGCCTCCTTCAGCGGTGGCGACCAGTACACCGACAAGGTTCCGAGCGGTAGCGACAACGTGACCTTTATCCATGGCGCTCACACGATCAAGGCCGGATTCAGCCTGGCCGAGTTGATCAACCGTCAGCGCGCGCTGAGCTTCAACACGTATACCTTCAACGCGACCCCTACGGCCGACGCTGTGACCAACTATCTGGCGGCAAAGAATGGTACTGACAAATATGCTTACACCACTTTTGCCAGCCAGACGGATGCGACCGGTATCGGCTACGCCTCGCAGTTTCTGGGTTTCTATGCGCAGGACACGTGGCAGCTTTCGCCGCGGCTGCTTGTGATCTATGGTGGACGCTATGACCGCTTCAAATCTCCGAATGCAAATCCGAACGCTCCCTTTGTAAACTCGCAGCGCTTCAACGTTCCGAACACGAACTTCGCACCTCGCTTTGGGTTGTCCTATCGTCTGGACGACAGGACGGTGGTCAAGGCTTCGGCGGGTATTTTCTATCAGTCGACCCCGACGAACCTCTGGTTCAACGCGCTCAATCAGGACGGTTCGAACCGGACCTCGACCTATACCTACACGCTTGTTCACAACGCGAATGGGACAACAACCGTTCCTGCCGGAGCTCCTGCATTTCCTAACATTCCTTCTGCTACCGGCGTTGCCGCGCGGCAGAATGTGACGACGGTTTCGCCGGGCTTCAGAAATGAATACACATGGAACGCAACCGCGCAGCTCTCGCACGAGTTCAGCCGGTACGATACGATGCTGATTGGCTACGTGATGGCGAACGGCCGCAACCTGATGTATCAGCGCAATATCAACCTTAAAAACCCCATTGGGGCTCTGGTGGACGGGCGCCCCGCCTATGGCCCATACAGCACGACGACACGGGTGGATCCTCGCTTCGACCAGATCAACCAGGTTGAGTCCGGCGCGAATTCGAGCTTCAATGCCTTGATCGTCAACTACACGCGGTCTATTTCACGCGGTATTCAGCTTAATGCGAACTATACGTGGTCGCATACGATCTCAGATGCTCCTGAGGTGAATACATTTGAGATAGCGCCGGCGGCGTCTTCTATCGAAGATGCGACGAATCTAAAACGCGATCGCGGCAACAGCTCAGTGAACCGGCCAAACGCGTTCAATCTGACTGCGGTTATCGAACCGACGTTCTCGCTGCAGAGTCGCTTCGCGAACGGGGTTGCCAATCACAACATGATCGCGTTGCTTGCCAATGTGTCTTCAGGGGATCAGGCCAGCATTATCACCGGGGCGAATATCAATGGCGATGCCTCGACATCGGGTGTGGCGCGTCCTGCCTTTGTTGGGCGCAATACTGTTACGTCGCCGAACGTCTACCAGTTCGATGGGCGCTATACGCGCACCTTTCCCAAGCTGTTTGATCGACTCTCGACGTCGTTCCTGCTGGAGGCGAACAACATCTTTAACCATACGAACGTTACGGGCATCGCGATCACGCAGCCCTCAATTGCGTTCAATCCCACGCCGGGCGCCGATAATTCAAAGGCCGGTTTGCCTAATGGCTCGCCGACCACAGTGCGCAGTTCGGTACTGGAGGCGCGTATTGTGCAGTTCGGCCTTGCTGCTCGCTGGTAGCCTTGAGGTGGCGTGAACCGGAGACGGTGCGCCACCCGTTTCTTTGTTTCATGGGCAATAGAGGTAAAAAGGAAGAGAGTCATGCAGCCGCCCCAATCGCAATCGAAGTCGGTGTTCCCTGCGCCAATCTACCGCGACACCGTTCTTGCGCAGGTCTTCGCGGACGCAAAGCAGTATTTTCTGGAGCCTCTTCTGGAGATTGAATATGCCCATACGCTGATGCTGGCTCGGCAGGGAATTATGCCTGAGGTTGAGGCGGCACAATGTATCCGGGCGCTCGATGCGCTGGATGTTGCTGAGGTTCGGGCCAAACGGTATGACGGGACGTTTGAGGACCTCTTCTTCTATCTCGAGCAGAGGTTTGCTGATGCCTGCGGCGAAGAGGTTGCTGGCAAGATGCACACGGCCCGCAGCCGCAATGATATCGACCTCACTATGTATCGCATGATTGTTCGCGAGCGTTTGACACAGATTATGGCGTCACTGTTGCAGCTTCGGCGGGGGCTCGTCGATCTTGCATGGAAGCACCGGGCGGCGCTGATGCCGGCCTATACGCACAATCAGCCGGCACAGCCGACGACGCTCGGCCACTACCTGATGGCGTATGTCGAGATTCTGGAGCGGGATGCGGAGCGCGTCCGTGGAGCTTATGCGAGAGTGAACCGCTGCCCGCTGGGAGCGTGCGCCATTACTACGACTGGGTTTCCGATCGACCGGCACTTTACTGAAAAGCTGCTGGGGTTTGAGGGTCTGCAGGTCAACTCGTATGGCGCGATTGCGGCGGTGGACTATCTCGCTGAAAGCTGCTCTGTGCTTGCCGTTTCGATGCTTAGTCTCGGTCGCTTTGCACAGGATTTGTTGCTGTGGAGCACTGTTGAGTTCAACTATCTGCGACTTAGCGACGCCTATGTTCAGATCAGCAGCATCATGCCGCAGAAGCGTAATCCTGTACCGCTGGAGCATGTCCGCGCCTTTGCGAGCCGCGCGTTGATGCAGGCGCAGAGCATTCTGGGCTGCCTGCACAACACGCCCTTTGCCGATATGAACGACGCGGAGGATGACCTGCAGCCGCTGGTCTATACGGCGTTCGATGATGCAGATCGCGGCCTTCGCCTTCTGGCAGGCGTGCTTGAAGAGGCGGAGTTCAATACGGCGCGCATGGCTGTGGCGGCAGACGAGAACTTTCTTCCGGTGACGGAGCTGGCGGATACGCTGGTGCGCTCTACTGGCATCAGCTTTCATGCGGCGCATAAGATTGTCAGCAGCGCGGTGAGAGAGTTGAAGGACGGGTACGACGCGAATGCTATGACGGCCATCATCGAACGCGAGCTGCCGGCGATCACGCAGGGCAACCCCCAAATTACTCGCGAGGAGATACGTGCCTCGCTGAGCGCGCAGAACTTTGTTTCGGTTCGCCGCATTCCCGGTGGGCCAGCCAGCGAAGCGCTCGACCCTGAGATTCTTCGCGCTCGTAAGCAGGTAGCGTCAGACGAAGCGTGGCTTAGCGAAGTAACGATGCATCGTGCGAATGTGCGGTCCCTGGTGCGGCAGGAGAGTGACGCGCTGCTCCAGCGGGTAGCCCATGGATCTTAGCCGCTTGCCACTGACCGGGCCTCCTGCACCATCGAAGCAGCCGGAGTTGGAGCGCGGGCTCTCTACCGGTTCAGCGCTTGGCCTTAATGTCATCGATATGGTCGGAGTGGGACCGTTCGTTACGCTGCCGCTGATTGTCGGAGCAATGGGCGGGCCCCAGGCAATGCTTGGCTGGCTACTGGGCGCGCTGTTGTCCATGTGCGATGGCTTGATATGGAGTGAGTTGGGGACTGCTTACCCTGAGGCCGGCGGGTCCTATGTTTACCTCAAGCATCTTTATGGGGAGAGGAAGGCGGGGCGAGCGTTCTCTTTTCTTTATGCATGGCAGCTTCTTTTCAGTGCGCCACTCTCGATTGCGTCGGGCTGCATCGGGTTTTCACAGTACATTTCTTTTTTCTTTCCAAACGCAAGCCATCCTTTTGCCTCGGCGACTTTGCTTCGCGTGCCTATCGTGCTGAGCGGACAGACGCTGATTGCGATGGGGGCTTGCGTGATCGCGCTGGTGGTACTGTACCGCAGCATTCTGGCCATCGATCGGATTGTGCGCTGGCTTGGGCTGATGGTTGGACTTACGCTGGTGTTCATTATCGTTGCGGGGTTTACGCACTTCAATGCTCATCAGGCTTTTGATTTTCCGGCGGGTGCGTTCCATCTCAACGGCGCATTCTTTATGGGGCTGGGCGCTGGCATGTTGATCTCAGCGTACGACTACTGGGGCTACTACAACGTGTGTTTCCTGGGGGCCGAGGTCCGGGACCCGCAGCGTACGATTCCGCGAGCCGTTCTTGGTGCTATCGCCATCGTCGCCACACTCTATCTGCTGATGAACGTCAGTGTTCTTGGTGTTCTGCCCTGGAGGGAACTGGCGGCTGGCACGGATAGTCATGCGCGGATGTTCACCATGGCCGTCTTCATGGAACGACTCTATGGCCATACTGCGGCGGGTATCGTCGTTGTGCTTATCTCACTTGCAGCACTTTCGTCTGTCTTTGCACTTCTGCTCGGCTACTCACGTATTCCGTTCGCGGCGGCGCGAGACGGTAATTTTCCCGCATGGTTCGGCACGCTGCACCGGAAGCATCGCATTCCGCAGCACTCGCTTTTGACGCTTGGAGGGATGACGCTGCTCTGCTGTATCTTCAGACTGCAAGAGGTCATCACCACGCTGGTTGTGATTCGCATCCTCTTTCAGTTTCTACTGCAGGGTACAGCCGTTCTGCTGCCAAAGCACCGCCGCCAGCGCAGGTTGCGGGGCTTCAAGATGCCGCTCTATCCGTTGCCGGTGCTTCTTGCGCTCGGAGGTTTTCTCTTTATTCTTTTTTCGCGGCCGAATTTTCTTAAAGAGATGCGGACGGCAGGGTTCATTCTGCTTGCGGGCGCCGCAGTCTATGTAGCGCGCTACTTCATTTCAACAAAGGCACCCGATCAGCAAGGATAGCCATTCGCTTTTTGTTGCTTTGAAATCGAGCGCGAGATAAGAGACGCACGTTCTAGGATTTTTGATCGTATCTTTTTTCACCGATCTGTCTCTCCGGCACGAAGTTTCGCGTCGCCGTATTCGATAGCTCCAGCCGAGGGCTCGATGCCAGCGTTATGCATAATAGCCTGGGCTTCAGCGGGCCATTTGCCATCCGTTACGAGATGGTCATCTTCAATCAGGTTGTTCTGATAGTTGGTCCACATGCCACCTATTTTGGAACTGTCATGCCAGTTGTCGATAGCGATATTGTCCAGAGAAATTCGTAGCGGGTACGCGCTATGGACGGTGTTGATATTCAGCGTTCCCGGACTGGCAGAGAGGTTATAGATCGCTCCGCCATCGTGGAAGAACTGTTTGGCTCCGTGCACGCGGTTGCTCGCGACGATGACATCCCGATGAGTGGTGGGTGTGTCGTATACGAGGTTTTCCTTCGCATCGTAGCCGTGCATTCGCACCCGATAATTCGGGTTGCCGCCAGGGTCGTGCATGCCCCACCCGTAGCCGATATCGATGGCATCATAGGGGACATCCGAGATATCGTTATGCAGAATTGTCGCGCCTTCGACATAGGTGCTGAGGATGGCGCTGTTGTCGCGATAGGCTTTGCTCACGGAACGGATGCGATTATTGCTGACGATGAGTTGCCGGTTAATCTGGCGTGTGTCTCTTGGATGATGCGCGTCCCTACGTACTCCACCCGCTAAAATTGCGCCTCCTGCAAGGTCGGTAAATACGTTGCGGGTGATTGTGACGTCACTGGTTCCGAGTCCGACTCCACTCAAATTGGCGTTGGGATCGTTGCCGATTCCTAACGCATATTGACCGAGGTGCGCGAAGATGTCTCCTTCAAATGTGATTCGCTGCGCAGCAGCTATCTGAATCGACGCAGGCATCTGGTTCCATTGGTTGCGTACGGTTTCAAAGGCTGGGCATCCGAATTTGCAATCAACGAGAGGGCTGGCCGGGTAGGAGATTGCGCGTCCCGTCAGAAATGAGCCGCTCTGTTGACTCGCGTAGCCGTCCTCTGTCGAGGGGCCTAGCCATGTTGTGTGCGAGAAGCGGATATTGCGGAAGGCAAGCTCTTGAACAGGTTCGTCCAGGCTATTCCCGATCGACATGAGGACAGTCAAGCGCGGCAGTTCCACGTGTATTTCATTGATGTCGGAGCCTGGCGGAGGTCGTAGATAGAGCTTGCCTTTTGTGGGATCGATATACCATTGGCCCGGCTGGGAAAGAAAGGCGAGAGAGTTGGTTAGAAATAGATGCGACAGTTTTGGATTGACGGGATTGTTCAGCGTGTCGTAACCCCAGATGTTGTTGTTCCAGGCTGGCTGCTTCATCACTAAAGTGCGTCCGGATATTTTCTTAACCGGGGAGATTCGCTCTGTAAAGAAGCCAGTTGCATCGACTTCCATCCGGATCTGATCCGGCAGCTTTGCGAGGTAGTCGAAGCGAGCGTCCTTGAGGGTGATTCCTTCTGGCGTAAACTCCGCGTCGGAGTGTGCAATCTCGATGAAGGCGCGGCTCGCCAACCGATCATCGATCCATAGCTGACGGGAGTCCAGGCCGGGCGGAACATCGGCGACGTAAATCTGCCGCTGTTTATCGAAAAGCTTCCAGCCGGTGACCGGAAGCGCGCCGGAGATAACTGGTTTGGCACCCTCGGATGCAATCCATGTGACGTGGTGACCATTGCGTCCGCCGTCAAGAGCACTGAAGCGAAGCGGGCGGTCGAGGCGATAGATGCCGTCTGCAAGTACTACCGAAACATTATGGTCGGCATTGACCTCGCGCACCGCACGTTGCGCGCGTTCCAAGGTTTGGAATGGACTATCCCTGGTCCCTGATGCTGTGTCGCTTCCGGTCGGGGAGACGGCGATGATGACCGCGCTTTCAGCAGGCTTTGGAGCAGCAGCCAGGGTAAGAGGCAAAGCAGCGCAGAATGCAATCCCAGCAATGGTTCGAGCGATGTTTCGGACCTTTTTCATGTTCTCCTGTTCGACGATATAACTCATGCTACATGTTGAAATTTTGGGCCAATTGAAGCTGCTGTCCGGAGAGTATTTATATACGCGAAGAACTCTACAAGCCACTGCGGGTATGCGCTTCTCATTTCGCTTACAACTTGTTATCGTTTCTTGTCGCCATGCGTGAACGCCTACACCTCCCGGCCCAGTTGGATGGAAATGTCTGGTGTTACCACAACACCGGGTGCAACAACGCGAGGCATCATCATGCCGAGCTTGAGCTGAACCTCGTTACGCGAGGTTCTGGAACGTATCTGCTTTCGAATCGCAGGTATCAGATTCGGCGCGGCGATCTGCTGTGGCTTTTCCCGGCGCAGGAACATGTGCTTATCGAACATACCGCCGATTTTGAAATGTGGATCGCAGTGTTCAAACGCAAGGCTATCAAGCGTGCTGCGATTGATCCAGCCGATAGAGCGCTGCTGCAGGCGAATCTTAAAAGTGAGTGTTGCCGGCGTCTCGCTCAAGGCGAGCTTAGGCGATTTGAGGAGTTATTTCGTGAGATAGTTGGCGCAACGGATCGTCCGGGGCTGCTTAACGCTGGGCTGAACTACGCGCTTTTATATGCGTGGAAGTGTTTCGAGGGCGCTACGGATGTTCCGGTGCGCGACGTGCACCCGGCTGTCGAAAGGGCTGCGCGTCTGATCCGCGAGAATGCGACCACTTTGTGTCTTAGTGAGCTTGCACACCACGCTGGTTTGAGCGCGTCGCGACTGAGCCGTTTGTTCAAGGAACAGACAGGGCTTGCGATGGTGGATTTTCGAAATCGGCAGCGGGTTGCGCGGTTTCTTGAAATCTATGGAACTGGACAGCGCCATACTATGCTCGATGCAGCGCTTGAAGCTGGCTTCGGAAGTTATCCGCAGTTTCATCGGGTCTTTAAGCGTGTGATTGGCAGCTCCCCGAGAACATATAACCAGGTTGAATCGACCTAGACGAGCACCCAACTCTTCCGCTTTAGGTTAGCTGCTTCCAAAGGTTGTCAATTTCCATGCGGAGTACTTTTGCTTCTGGCCAACTGTTTGGAAAAGTCGAAAGAGCATAGCCTCCGTTGATCGGTCCAAGCTCGGGGCAGACGAATATCTCACGCCCAGTACGGCAATTGCCTTCCAGCCAGCAATGCAGTGTGGCTTTGGCAAAGGGAAGCCAATCTTCCACTTCGCGGGTTAGCTTGCCATGGCCGTCAGTGACAGGCACCTGTACGTGATGGCCGTTGAAGGGCCGTAGATGAAAATGTTGCGCGTGCTGAATCAGGTTGGGTCGCACGAGGAGGCGCTCGATGAAGTTGTCCGGGACAAGATGCTTAACGACGGCGAAGTGCGAGAAGTCCCACGAGATCGAAAGTAGCTGGCCCGTTGCCTCTTGATAGGCATCTGCCAGAGCGTATGTCTTCTCTGGAGTCTCTGTGCAGGTGCCGCGGTGCGACTCGATGGAGGGCTCCAAGCCCAGATGGCGAGCTTGCTCCATGAGCGAAAGTGTCAGACGAAGAGCCTCCGAGGTCAGGACGTCATCGCCAGACAACTGTACGTTGACATGATGTGCTCCATAGTTCTTCAGGTCTTGAAGAAGCTGTGGGAATTCGGATTGGTGACTTGATGCCATTCCGCCTACGAAGATCAGCCCGAGTCGATCTGCCTTTTCGTGCAGCTCCAGACTGGGAGCCCAGCAGACTCCGTCAAAGCCGGCATCCTTGATTGCATCCAATTTTTGATCGAGGTTCCACTCGCTTTCGCGGGGCGGATACTGCTGTAGCGACCAGAGGTTGGCTATGTGACGTAGAACAGGTCTCATGGTTGTATCTTTCTCCAAGGGCTATAAATTAGCCGCATCTTTTAGTAATTATTCTCGGAGCTCAGTATCTCTTCCGCGCATCTTCTTACCGTAAGCTCTTGCCCTGTGTAACAGACGGATTGGGTTTTACGGAAAAGCTCCGATAGGAAGACGATGAAGAAGTCACGCTCCATCACAAGTTCGGGAAAATTTCCTTGGCGAGCGAAGATCGTTAGTTCGCCCCTCTTTTCATTCCATTGGATAGGTACAAATGCGTAGGCGCCCTTTTCGTAGTCGTAACTGTCGCCCGCGTCCTCGTACAGCGTGAACTCAGCGTCTGCTCCACAGTAGACCCGGATCTCATATGGTGCATCGGGTATTTCGTCCACATACTGCATCACCTGCGTCATCGGAAGAATCGCGCCCGCGCGCACGTACAAGGGGATCAATTCAAGCGGGGCATCTGCCGTTACGGTTTGACCGCCCTCGTGGATTGCGGTGGTCCAGAAGTCGAACCAGCGGTGGCCGGCGGGCAGATAAACGGGGCGAGTTTTGGGTTCTTCTGCAATGGGTTGGGAGTTGGCTCCGAAGTACATGGGCTGAGTCACTGGGCATACCATCAACGCGGGGCCGAAGAAATACTGATCGATGATGTTATGAGTCGCAGGATCGTTTGGAAAATCCAGGGCGACCGCACGCATCAGGGTGTAACTGCTAAAGGTAACCTTCGCGGCAAGAGAGTAGATGTAAGGGATGAGCTGATATCGCAGGCAAATGTAGCTTGCGATTGTGTCGTAGAAGGGTGTTCCTCTTTCGCCGAAACGCCAGATCTCGCGCGCTGCGTCCGTGCCGTGCGAGCGGAACATCGGTAGGAACACGCCGTACTGAATCCATCGCGTGTAGAGCTCCCAATATCCGAGATCGTGACAGCCAGTGTCGCCTGGGTCTGGCTCAAGAGCATTCATGTCGGTGAGGCCGCGGCAGCCGGATTCGTAGTCTCCGTGCCAGAACCAGAGCTTTGGATCGCGGTTGACGAAGAATCCGCCAATGTCGACTGTCCAATATGGCTCGCCCGTGGCGCAGAAGTTGATGCCTTCAGGGATACATTGGCGCAACGCTTGCCAGGTGCCGCAGATATCCCCGTTCCACGTAATCGTGCCGTAGCGATGTTGACCGGCATACGAGGAACGCGTCAGATTGACAACTCGTTTTGTCGACGTCGTACTTCGCTGCCCTTCATAGATGCCCGCCGAGTGGAGTAGCGAGTACGCATTGATTGTGCCGGGATCAAGATACTGCTTCGACTGCTGTGTGTTGATAGCGAGGCGCAGGTGAGGTTCGGGTTTGACCGCGCCTGTCCAATCGGCTTCGAATGGCTCTGTGCAATCGCACCACCAGGCATCGATCCCGTGTGCGAAGAGGCCGCGTTTCGCTTGCTCCCAGTAGCAAGCGCGGGCCTCGGGAAGAAAGGCGTTGTAGGTTGACTGGTTGCCCAGCATCAGGTCCTGTTGGAGGAGTTCCTTCTGGTTGTTGCAGCCGCCGGTCATAATCGGCCAGATGGAGACCATCAATCGCGCGCCCATGCTGTGCAACTCTTCTGTGAAGGCGTCAGGGTCGGGAAAGCGTTCAGGGTCGAATGACTTCTGGCCCCACCCTGCGCCGTTTGGCCATGATTTCCAATCGAGTACGATCACGTCGAGAGGAATGTGACGACGACGATACTCGCGCACGACCTCCACCATTTCGGTGGAATTAACATATCGCTCCTTCGATTGGGCGTATCCGAAGAGCCACTTCGGTGGCAGTGGAGCGGCGCCAGTCAGCTCATGATAGCCGCGGGTGAGGTCATCGAACTGCTCTCCGCTGATGACGTAGTAGTCCAACTCATCAACGACATCGGCCCACCAATAGGATCCAAGGGCATCGTCGTGAAAGGTCATGAGTGAAGTGCAGTCGAGTAGAACACCGTAGCCCCGCGTCGAAACAAAATAAGGCACGACGGCCTTCATGTTTTGCTGATAAAGGTCGCGAGATTTTCCGCGCAGGTTGCCGTAGCCTTCTTCATGCGAGCCCAGACCGAAGAGCGCTTCGTCTTCCGCGAAGACAAATTCCAGCTTGGCTTCGAATGCCTCACGATCGACAACCGGTTCATAATGAGCCGCAGTTGCGCGCACGCCGTCAATACTTTCTCCAAAGGCGACGGAGGTGTCTTTGGAGAAGATATTGCGATACACCGGCTTTGCCGTGAGCCATTTTCCTCCGCGGTCCGGCTCGCGCATCAGCAGACTGCCATGAGAATCGAGATAGCGAATCGAGCCATATCTCTTATTCACGATGACGATCAAGCGGGACGTAGAGAGCGTGAAGGTATCCGGATCTTCGTTGAAGATGTATTTCATGTAACTTTGTTGTCTATTGACGATCAGGCTGGAGCGAGTTTGAAATGCTTTGCCTTCGGTGTAGGTAATACGTGCTGTGGATTTAGTGACAAAGGCGATACGCAGTCGTCGCTCTTCCGAGATGAATACCGCACAATCGTTGTTGCTTTCGAGTAGGAACATAGAAGAGATTTGCCTAGGTGCTGCTGCTTAGAGCTGCAGCGAGTGCCCTGCGCTGCTTCAATTCTTCGTGGATTTGAGGTTCAAGCTGCTCGTAGCGGTGGTAGAAGAGCACTGGAATCGCCGCGAGCGCGTAACAGAGAGCGGGGAGCCAGATACAGCTGAATTCGATTCCAAGCAGCGATTGAGCGGACTGCGCTACATTCGGCACGTATGCGCAATGGGCCAGAATCCACGCGGGAAGTGCGCCACCTAATCCGCTACCAGCCTTGAGGCAGAATGCGGCTCCAATCGCCGTGAGAAGGCCTGCCGCGCGAATTCCACTCTTCCACTCGCCATAATCTACGCTGTCTGAGAGGACGGAAAATGGAATGGCCATCGCCACGCCACTTGCGAGAAAGCCAGCGATCCATCCACCTAAAACCATCGGCTCCGATCCGCTCCATGTGCCGTAGTAGAGGATGACCTGAGCCAGTACCGATCCGAGCAGCCCCGAGACCCACACGGTTCGCTTCGAGGTAATCCGGCATAGATAGGGCAGAAACAGGATGCTTCCCAACGAGACGAAGTCCAGACTGTTCGCTACTGAGATAAGGTCCTTGCGATGCAGGACGTATTGAAAGAAATAAGGTGCCGTTGAGATTCGCGCGATGAAGGCAATCCAAAAAAACAGGCTGCTTGCGAAGATGATCAGCCATGGCCCGTTTCCTTTCAGCGCGCGCATGCTGTCCTTGATCGAGATACGTTTTTTGTCCTCTGGAACGACCTCTTCCAGATTTCGAAATGCGAGCAGATAAAGCAAAACAGTTCCTATGGCGTACATCGGCATCACAAGCATGAAGCCTTTGCGATCATTGCCGCGCCCAAACAGTGTCACCAATTTCAGGACGGTCAGGTTGACGATAAGAACGCCTATTTTTGAGCCGAACATGCGGAAGGTTGTGAGGGTGACGCGCTCGCGTGTGTCGGGAGTCAGTGCCGAAAGAATCGATGTGACTGGCGTGTTGATGCCGGTGTAGAGAATGCTGCAAGTCACATAAGTAATTGCCGCATAGGCGATCTTGCCGGCGTATCCAAAGTTGGGCGTCACGAACGTCAGGACACCGAAGAGGGTGAAGGGTACGGATAGCCAGAGAAACCACGGGCGACTCTTGCCCCAGCGGCTATGGGTTCTGTCGAAGACGATGCCCCAAACGGGCGCATCGACAGCATCAATAAATCGAGTTAGAAGCAGAATGGAACCAGCCGCGGCTGCGGAGATACCGTAAACGTCGGTGTAGAACTTAAGAAGATAAAATGAGATGACACAGAAGATGAGTTGTCCGCCCACCTCGCTGGCTGTATAGCTCAGGCGCCGGGTGAGACAGGAATGTTTCGTCCTTGGGGTAGAAGGCAGATTGGCTTCGTTCTTATTTATCGAAGTGGTGACTGTAGATTCGTTTGCACCTTCGACACTCACGATTGCCTCCAGCCTCGGTCTTCGTCCTCCGCTTTACTTCGGGGCGTACTAAGCAGCCTTCATCGAAGATTGCAGAACAACAGTGTAATCGGGGCCTGGAGCAGGGGTGCTCCCGACAAAGAGCTGCCGCATGCATACATGTTCGATTCAGTTCGAGTCCTTCTTCTTGTCTGGAAATGGGCCGAATACATCGGCTGTGTCGCCAGGGTGATCGTAGATGTTTTTACCACCCTTGAGAAATGGGGTTGCCATGGCCCAGGGCTTGCCGTCAGGGCGGTTGATTGGGGCGACGCTGTATTGTGGAAGATAAATTCGACGCATCCGATCGGTCTTGTTTGGGCCGCTGCGATGAAAGACGAAGCTGTCAAACGCTACGATGCTTCCGGCGGGGACGACAATTGGGTCGCCAGGATCGCTTCCGGTGTAGCCAATCAGGTCGTTGGTGCTTGCTTCCTTCGTGTGGTCGATGATTGTGCCACGCGTGCCGCCTCGCGAATGCGGCAGCAGGTAGACCGTACCGTTTTCCTCACTCACGTCATCGAGCGTGCACCAGCAGGTAACGTACGGCTTGTGGTTTGTAGTGGGGTCATACCACTTCACATAACCGCTGTCCTGATGCCAGGAGAATTTCATTCCCTGTTCAGCCCCCTTCACTACCCACTGTTCGTGGAAGAGGTATGCATCCGACCCTATCGTAGCAGTTGCCACTTGTGCCATCAGATCACTAAATATGAACTGCCAAAGACGGTTGCTCAACCGGTAGCGATTATTGATGAAGTAGCGCTTGCCGCGATGACTGAGGTTATCTGTCTGCGCGCCCTTCGCGTCCATGAGAGAGTCGTAATAGCCGAGGTAGTAAGAGCATTCCTCACGCAACATGCTCAGCATGTCCGGGGGGATGATGCCCGGCAGGATCATGTAGCCCTCGCCACGGTAAAGTTCGCGCTGCTGTTCGGTGATGATGCTCATACGGGAGACTCTACAAGCCCAAATGAGAACACGCTTCTCATTTCGGGCACTAGATATTATCGTTTCTTGTCGCCGAGTGTTCGGTATTGCGGGATGAAAAGAGGCTACATGGTAAATTTTGTCGGGCGATGGTGCGGCGGCTTTTCTGGACAGTATCTGCCATATAACATACCTTTCTGTTGACGGCTTTAAATCAAATCTGGCGCTCGCAAAAGAGATTGGACCTATGACTAGTGTGGATCGCAGAACTTTTATCAAGGCCGCAGGGATGACCGTGGCGGGAGCCAACCTGCAAATGCTTGCCGAAACCCCGCAGGAGGCGGCCCAAAGGACAGCTGCTAACGACCATATCCAAATTGCCTTGATCGGCGCGGGGATTCAGGGGCAGGGAGATACCAAGGTCGCACTGCAGGTTCCGGGGACTAAGCTGGTCGCAGTGGCAGACTGCTACGACGGTCGCCTGGCACATTCCAAAGAGCTGTGGGGAAGCGATATTTTTACTACCCGAAATTATCGAGAGATTCTCGAACGAAAAGATATCGATGCCGTGATTATTGCCACGCCAGACCACTGGCACAAGCAGGCTGCCGTGGATGCGATGAAAGCAGGCAAAGACGTCTATTGCGAGAAGCCGATGATCCATATTTATTCGGATGGGCCGGAGATCATCGAAACAGCGCGATCCACAAACCGTATCATTCAGGTCGGCAGTCAGCGTGTCAGTTCCATCGTCTATGCAAAGGCGAAGGAGCTGCTGGCCTCCGGCGCAATCGGCCAACTGAACATGGTCACGGCGCGGTGGGATCGGAACTCCTCTATTGGAGCGTGGAATTACACTGTGCCGCTTGACGCCAGCACAACGACTTGCGATTGGCCGCGTTTTCTGGGATCGGCTCCTAAGATTCCATTTAACGCAGAGCGCTTCTTTCAATGGCGCAAATGGAAGGACTACGGTAACGGGGTTGCCGGCGACTTGTTTGTACATCTCTTCAGCGGTACTCACTTCATTACCGGCTCCCACGGCCCTACACGCGCCATGGCGACTGGCGCGGTGCGATTCTGGAAGGATGGACGCGACGTTCCCGACGTCATGCTCGCGCTGTTAGATTACCCAGAAGGCTTCAACCTCAGCCTTCGTGTCAACTTCGTCGATGGAGGGGAGGAGAGCGAAGGTCTAATCTTTACGGGGTCAGAGGGGACGATGGAGATTGCCGGCAATACCGTAACCGTCAACCGCATTCCCCGCGAAAAGGAGCCTGGCTATACCGTTGGCACTTTTGCCGAAGATATGCAGAAGCTATACGTGGAACAGTACAGGCAAAAGTATCCTATCGAGCATCCTGCGGGAGCGCCTTCGATAGGCGTTGAAAAGTATGTGGCGCCTAAGGGATACAGTGACAGCTACGACCACTTCCACAATTTTTTCGATTCAGTGCGCACTCGCAAACCTGTTGTTGAGGACGCGGTCTTTGGTTTCCGTGCTGCCGGGGCCGCACTGTTGGGTAATCTCAGCCTTGACCGAGGAAGCATTGTTAAATGGAATCCAAACACGATGAAGTTGGCATGATGGTACTTTCTTGCCGTCATCTGTAACTTATTTGCCGCTCATTGCTCTAACGAGGCACGGAGTAATTAGAGGGGCGCGATGGAGAGATTGCTCAAGCTTTATGGACATTTTGCGGCGATAGCCTCTTATCTTCAGTCATCGTTCCTGCTGCTCGTCCGGCTTTATTGGGGATGGCAGTTCTCAGAGTCGGGTTGGGGTAAGCTGCATCATCTTGGAAAGATCACCGATTTTTTTATCAGCCTCAATATTCCTTTTCCCTCTGTGAGTGCGCATTTTGTAGCGGGACTGGAGTTTATCGGTGGAATTCTACTGATTCTAGGCCTTGGCTCGAGGTTGATCAGCCTACTGTTAGCCTTCAATATGCTGGTTGCGTACTGGACTGCAGACCGCGAGGCGCTCTTCTCCGTCTTTTCCGATCCAGGTAAATTCTATGTTGCAGACCCCTACACCTTCCTCTTCGCATCTGCTATGGTTCTGGTGTTTGGTGCGGGATTGATCTCTGTGGATGCCATATTGGCAAGACGTTATCGAGCATGAACTGAGGCGCCATGACCGGAGGTTCCACAATCAGGAGCGAGGCGAAGATGATTGCTTCCATCCTGGCGGGCAATACAAATGAATTTCACGATCTGATCCGACCCTATGAACGGACGGTCTATGTCATGGCTCTTACGCTGCTCAAGAATGAGGCAGACGCGGAAGATGTCGCGCAGGAGGCTTTTTTAAAGGCGTTCCGCAATCTTCGGGAGTTTCGCTCTGAAGCGAGGTTCAGTACCTGGCTGGTGAGCATTGCGTTGAATGAAGCGCGCAGTCGTCTTCGCCGTAAGAACACAGTAAAGATGGAATCGCTGGACGAACCTCCGGACGAGCAGGGGCATATCTCACCGGCACTCCTTCGGGACTGGAGGGAGATTCCATCGCAGGCACTGGAGCGACTGGAGGTACGGCGGATGTTGCAGGAAGCCGTGTCCGACATTCCGCTTATTTATCGCGAAACTTTTCTTTTGCGGGATGTGGAAGAGTTGAGCATAAATGAGACGGCTGAGGCGCTTGGCATAACCGTGGCGTCAGTAAAAGTTCGATTGCATCGGGCTCGCATGATGCTGCAAAAGCGATTGGCTCCCCTGTTGAAGCAAGCCAATCCAACGCGGAGGTGGTTCCCATGGTTATAGATTGCAAGCACGTTTGGGATCATATCTCCGGCTATCTGGATGGCACACTTTCGTCGGAGGAGCGAGATGTGGTGCAAAAACACTTGGAGCACTGCGAGATCTGCTCAGCGATTCTCGATTCGACGCGAAATATCCTGATTCTTACGGCGGATGAGCGCGTTTTCGAGTTGCCGCTTGGCTTCAGTGAACGCCTGCATGCTCGTCTGGATGAAGAGATTAGAGGTATCGCACCCACTCCTGCCAAGAGCGATTGAGGCAATATGAATGCGGGAAACGAAGAGGTGTTGTTCGTACACATTATCATTGCCTGGCTCGTATAAAATCCTGGTATACAGGGAGAAGTGATATATCACCCTGCCCGGGAACGAGCTCTTATGCCGACCAATCCTACCCAGTTACTCGCGTCGAAAGATAGCTCCGTGCGATTGACACAACGCGATGCGGATGGTGCTCAGGGCGCAATTGCGTGGTCTAGCTTCTTCTTTGCGCTTCTTCAGAGCATTTGCGGAGCCGTGGTTGCAATCAATGGCCTCCGTCTCGCTATCGGGATAGGCTCCCTTGCGATGAGCACGGGTGCCGGAGCAGCTCTTGTCCGATTTCATTCGGACAAGATTCGGCTTCCAATGATGGGAGTTGCACTTATCGGTTCATTGTTGAATTTAGCGATCTTCATGCATGTTCGCCATCTTCGCAATCGTCCGGCCTCGCAATGGCGTCAAAAGCCATTGAGTCTCCACAAATTGAGAATGGAGCGCGTGCAGCTCATTTTGTCGCTTGCCACCCTGGTTCTTATCGGGATTGAAGAGTATCTTCATTTCGGCTTCCACCATTCGGTATAACGCAGCCTCTATTCTGTGATCTTCGGATGCAAGGTGCTGGTCGACTTGCAGAGCCAGCCAAGCTCGGCTGCGTGCGAGAAGTACTCCTTGATCTTTTCTGCCTGCTCCTCCGCGGACAACGCGCTGTTGTTGAAGGCTACATCGAGGGCGGCTCCGAGAGTGGTTCCTCGCTGAATCTCCGAAAACAGAAGGTAGGCCTCGTGATCGATTCGCCTGTAGTAAACAGAATTTTCAAAGCGATGAATCGCCAGCCGAACTGCGGAGCGACGCATGCTGGGCAGGCGTCGCTGCTTTTTGTGTTTAAGTTCTGAAGCAGCATTACTAACGATGCCGACAGATGTGCTGTCGCGATGTACAGCAAGGATGAGCTCGTCTACTGGGTAACGCAGGTTCAGCAACTGTAGATGTGGCTGCAGAGACAAGCGGGAGTTGGCAGTCAAGCCACTGATATCTAGCTCGGATAGTGGCGCGACGCTCGCGCTGTCGAAAGATTCAATGTAGGCCCATTCGAGCCTTGCCACATCCACAAGAAGGTCATGACGCCTGGGAGCCAACTCGGGATGAGCTTCTAACCATTGCGGCAGCTTTGAGCCGAGATTTCGAAGCGTGAACGAAGTCGATGGATTCTCCTGCAGGTACGCAAGGATAAGGCTATTAAACTTCTTTTCATTCAGAACCGCGCTTAACCCGGGATAGTCTTCCGCTACAGCGCCGATAACTCGAAACCAGTATTGCCGGTTGTATATCTCAAGACGGTCATAGGATGAGAGAAGGTCGTTCGGTTTGACGTAGCTCTCGGCTAGCTCATGGGTGGAGCGCCCATCGTCAGTTGCCCGTTGCATTTTAAAATCGGAAGTAAGAGGTCGCGTCACATCTTCTGCCATGCGTCTTTGTAGTTCCAGCAGATTCATGAATGCACTACCTCACGAAATGCCTCTTGTTCCGGGAGTGTTGGCGTATTCGGTGTAGCCGGAGATATGAGGTAGCGTGTTGCCTTGAGTGCTTCTGTGTGTACCTCGTCGAAGCTGGGGATGTTGTCGTCCCACTCAAGTAGAGTTGCGGTCTCTCCTGTACGCTCGATGGCGCGTGCATAGAGCCCCCAGACGGGATCGAGCACGGGATGATCGTGGGTGTCGAGGGTGTACTTTTCAAACTTTGAATGGCCTGCGATGTGGATTTGCGCTACGCGCTCAGTAGGGACACTGTTGACGTAGTCCAATGGATCGAAGCCATGATTTTGCGAGGAGACATAGATGTTGTTGACGTCGAGCAGGATTCCGCAGTCTGCGGCTTCAACAACCTCATTTAAAAACTCCCATTCGGTCATCTGGGATTGATGGAACTCCGCATAGCTGCTCACGTTTTCGACGGCAACTGGAATTTCAAGAAAATCCTGAACCTGGCGGATGCGCGCGGCTGTGGTCTTCACCGCTTCAAGGGTGTAAGGCATAGGGAGAAGATCGTGGGTATAGCGACCGTCTACACTTCCCCAGCAAAGATGATCAGACAGCCAGGGAGTCTTGGTTCGGCGGGTCAGCGTCTTCAAGCGTTTGAGATGTTCGCGGTTGAGCGGCTGCGCTGAGCCGAAGTACATAGACACACCATGCTGGACAACGCGATACCGATCGAGTATTTCATCGAGAATCTGCAAGGCGCGGCCACCGTCGACCATGTAATTCTCAGAGATGATCTCGAACCAGTCGACTACAGGCTTTTCCGCAAAGATGTGGTCGTAATGCGGCACCCGTAAGCCTATGCCAACGCCGTAGTTGGTAAATCCATTGAAGCGATTTGCCGGCATGATTTCTGTCCTTGCGAATAGATGCAAATGCTGATGTGGAGGCTTGAAGATTCAAGCCTCCACATCGATTGTCTTAGGCCTTTGGTCCCTTGGAGCCATCGGTAGCGCAGCCGCCCTTGCCCTTGCAGTCATTCTTGCCGGGATGCTTACCACCACCTTGTCCCTTACAGTCGTTCTTACCCTTACAGGAGTGCTTGCCCGGGGCCGGAGCATCCTGTGCAATGAGCACGCCCGCAGTCGAAGTCTGGGCCGTCGCGTTGTTGTTGGACGACGGAACGGGCTGCGCATGGAGGCGAACTGTCGTGCCCCCCAGGAGGCCGGCGAACGCGGCGGCCAGAGCGAGTGATTGTGTGGAATTCTTCATGAGAATTACCTTCCTTCGTGGTTGAGCCAGATTTCGAAGACCTGGCGGATGTTGATGATGGTAGCCCCCAGATTGAGAGGCTGGCCAATGGATGTTGCACCTAACCTACGAAGATAGCCGGATGATTTTCCCCCGACTCCTCGTCTGCCGCATGATATGACACCTGAGTGTTGAAAAGGTTACATAGCTTTCCCATTGGAACTTGATCTCTATCATTGTTGCCGAGAGCAGCCGCGTTAGTGCCGTCGATGTGAAGGGTTCGAATGGCTTGACGCTAATATG
>Ga0193753_10001065_pt1 | contig 24401 bp, 25 predicted proteins | sample H1c2metaG_FD_144925 | JGI IMG/M metagenome (GOLD analysis project Ga0193753, IMG submission 144925) | Soil microbial communities from a riparian zone of the East river system, Colorado, United States - H1c2 | ecosystem: Environmental > Terrestrial > Soil > Riparian zone | place: USA: East... | reverse complement strand
ACCGTCAAGGCGATGACCCGCTTCACGGACAGGAGCTGGTGCCGATGCAGCTCCTGCCCGGCGACGTCGCGAGCCGGACGATCACGCTGGCCGACGCCACGACCAGCCTGCAAGTCGTGGTGACGGACGACCTCGGAGCCGTGCTGTCCGGCGTGAAGCTGACCGCGAGGGGGCCTTCCGCCAGCAGGCGTGACGGCAGGCAGGCCACGGACGCACAGGGTGCCGCGCGATGGCACCCCGTCGCCGCTGGCGCGTGGAGTGTGCGCGTCGAGTCCGGACCCGACGCGGTCGACTGGCGCGCGGCGGAGCCGCTGAGGGTGACGGTGACGGCAGGCGAGCAGTGCAGCGTCCGCCTCGTGCTGGCAAGGACGGGCGCCATCGTGCTCGATCCGCGCTCGCAGGCCGGAATGAAGGAGCTGGGCGAGCTGCACCTCATGGGCCTGCACCTGTTGGAATCGCGGCGCGCTCCCTGGTCCTCGGATGAGATCGTCTGGCACGTTCCCGCCGGAGATTATGTGGTGACGGCCCGCTGGCTGGCGGACAGCAGGCGCTGGTCGCCATCCGTGCCGGTGAGTGTTGCTGCGGCAGAGCGACGAGAGGTCTTCCTCCAGGTGCAACAGGCCGGGTTGCAGCTCGCCGGCATCGTGCTGGACCAGCAGGGCGCCGCGGTCAAGGGTGTCGGAATGCGAGCCAGCGTGCGGGGCCACATGGGCGGCGGCGATCGGCTCGAGCAGGCGCGCGGAACGCTCGCGGTCAAGGAGGTCGTGAGCGATGCGGAGGGCCGCTGGTCGATCGACGGCCTGCCGCGAGGCATCACGGCTCTCGTGGTGGACACGACGCGGACACCGGAGCGCTACCTCGCGCGCTACGAGAGCGCGGACCGCTCGCCGTACCCGATCGAAATTCCCGATCCCGCGCGAGAGGTCACGGTGCGGGTCTCGAAGGGCGTGCACGTCCGCGGCGTGGCGCAGATCCCGGCCGACCGCGCAGACTCCGGCCGGCGCGATGAGGTCGAGGTCTCCGCCCTGAGACCGGACGGCAGTGTGGCCTGGTCGCGGGACGTCCCGCTGACGGACACCGGCTCCTTCGACCTGCCGAACGTCGGCGCCGGTTCCTACACGCTTGTCCTGCACGATGACCTGGACTGGACGTGCGAGCCGCAGCTCCTGGTCATCGAGGAATCCGCCGTCGAAGGCTCCGACGTGACGGTCTCCGTCGGTGACGGTTGACCACCGCTCGCGACGACGAAGGCCGCAGCTCGCGGCGCACCGCCCTGATGTCGGCGGCGCGCGGCCGCAACGTTGGCGGCGCGCGGCCGCGATCGCGCAGAGCTCAGCGCGTCGCCCGGCGCCGCAGCTGCCCGCACGCCACGCCGACGTCCTGGCCGCGGGCGCGGCGGACCGTCGTGGTGATGCCGGCGGCCTGCAGGATCGCGGCGAGCGACTCCACGCGCGCCGGCGTCGGCGCGTGCAGCTCCATGCCGGCGATCGGGTTCCACGGGATGAGGTTCACGATGGCGGGGTAACCGGCGAGCAGCTTGCCGAAGGCGCGGGCGTCCTCGTCGCGGTCGTTCACGCCGGCGAGCACCACGACCTCGATCGTGAGCCGGCGGCCCGTCGCGTCGAAGCGCGCGCGCGCGGCCTCCAGCGTCGCGGCGATGTCGGAGGTGCCGAGGCCCGGCATGAGGCGCTGCCGGCCGGCATCCGTCGGCATGTGCATGGAGCGCGACGTTGAAAGGGATGCTCACCTCCGCCAGCTTCGCCAGCGCGGCGGGGTGCCCGATGGTGGAGACCGTGATGCGCCGCGCCCCGATGCCCAAGCCCTCGGGCGAGTTCATGATCGCGATCGCCTCCAGCACGTGGCGCAGATTGTGCGTCGGCTCGCCGGAGCCCATGAAGACGTAGTTGGTGAGCGGCAGGTCCGGGCGCAGCTCGCGCGCGAGCAGCACCTGCTCGAGGATCTCGCCGGAGGACAGGTTGCGCAGCAGGCCGCTCTCGCCGCTCGCGCAGAAGGCGCAGCGCACGGCGCACCCGACCTGGCTGGAGATGCAGAGCGTGTGGCGCTCGCTCTCGGGGATGGAGACGGACTCCAGGATCTGGCCGTCGTCGAGGCGCGTGAGGATCCCCAGCGTGCCGTCGGCGCTGGCGTGCGTGCGCTCGAGCGCGCCGCGGCGCACGCGCCAGCGCGTCGCGAGCTCCGCGCGCAGCGCGCGCGACAGGTCCGTCATCGCCTCGAAGGAGGACACGCCGCGCGCCAGCACCCAGCGCCGCACGAGCCCGGGCGTGAAGCGCCGCGCACCCGGCAGCTCGGCGAGCACGTCCCAGCCTGCGAGCGGCAGGTCCGTCAGCGCCGGGAGCAGCGGCGCGGGGGCATCGCCCGGCTGCGCGGACGACGCGGGCTGAGGGGACGACGCCGGCTGAGCGGACGACGCGGGCTGCGCGGGCGACGCCGGCTGAGCGGACGACGCCGGCTGCGCGGGCGCTGCGTCATCGTCCCGCGGCGGTGTGGCCGCGTCCGTCACGGCCGGGCTCAGGCCGACTTCTGGCGCACGTCCGGCGCGCGCGGCACGACGCGGATGGGGCCGGTGCCGGCGACGAACTCGGGCGAGACGATGTAGCGCAGGCCTTCGCCGCGCTCGGGCAGGTGGAAGACGACGTCCAGCATCATCGACTCGATGATGGAGCGCGCGGCGCGGACGCCGGTCTTCATCGACAGCGCCTTCTCGGCGACGGCGCGCAGCGCCTCCTGCGTGAACTCCAGCTCGCACTGCTCGAGCGCGAAGAGCGACTGGTACTGGCGCACCAGCGCGTTGCGCGGCTCGGTGAGCGTGCGCACCAGCTCGTCGGGCCCCAGTGAGCGCAGCGGCGCGATGATCGGCAGGCGCCCGACGAACTCCGGGATCATCCCGAACTCCACGAGGTCCTCGCTGCTGGCCTGCGCGATGAGCTCGTTGGACTCGCGCGCGACGGAGTGGCGGTCGCGCGCCTTGGTCGCGCCGTGCTCGCGGAAGCCGATGGAGCCGCGCCCGATGCGCTTGGCCACGATCTCCTCGATGCCGGTGAAGGTGCCGCCCGCGATGAACAGGATGTCGCGCGTGTCCACCTGGATGTACTGCTGCTCGGGGTGCTTGCGGCCTCCCTGCGGCGGCACGTTCGCGATGGTGCCCTCCAGCAGCTTGAGCAGCGCCTGCTGCACGCCCTCGCCCGACACGTCGCGCGTGATCGAGACGTTGCTCGTCGTGCGCCGGATCTTGTCGATCTCGTCGATGAAGATGATGCCCTGCTGCGCGCGCTCGATGTTGTAGCCGGCGCTCTGCACGAGCTTGAGGATGATGTTCTCGACGTCCTCGCCGACGTAGCCGGCCTCGGTGAGCGTGGTCGCGTCCGCGATCGCGAAGGGCACGTCGAGGATGCGCGCCAGCGTCCGCGCGAGCAGCGTCTTGCCCGAGCCGGTGGGGCCGACGAGGAGGATGTTGCTCTTGTCGATCTCCACGCCGCGCTCGCCGTGCTCCTTGCCCGGCGCGGAGCGCGCGAACATGCGCCGGTAGTGGCTGAAGACCGCGACCGACAGGACCTTCTTGGCGTGCTCCTGCCCGATCACGAACTCGTCGAGGTGGCGCAGGATCGCGGAGGGCTTGGGCAGCCGGTCGAAGGCCAGGTGCGGCGCGCCGGGGGCCGCGCCCGCGACGGCCGGCTTGCGCTCCACCAGGATGGTGTTGCACAGCTCCACGCACTCGTTGCAGATGTAGATGCCGGGCGGCCCGGCGATCAGGTTCTGGACCTGGCGCCGCGACTTGTCGCAGAAGGTGCAGCGTTCGTCGGCGGGGCGGCCTTCACCGGATTTCATGCGGAGCCTGCGAGACGGGAACGAGCGCGAGCGGGACGAGGGCGGACAAGACGAAGGCCGACAAGACGAGGACGGGCCACTCCGTGGCCGGTGCCGGCCCCGTGCCCGCGGTCACGCATTCTGGACCGGAAGGATGATCTCGTCCACGATCCCGTACTCCTTGGCCTGCTCGCCGTCCATGTACCGGTCGCGGTCCGTGTCCTTCTCAACCTTCTTGATGCTCTGTCCGGTGTGCTTGGCGATGATCTCGTTCAGCGAATGCTTCAACTTGAGGATCTCGTCCGCCTGGATGCGGATGTCCGCAGCCGTGCCGCCCGCTCCGCCCCAGGGCTGGTGGATCATGACCCGGCCGTGGGGAAGGATGTGCCGCTTGCCCTTGGTGCCGGCCATGAGCAGGAGCGCGCCCATGCTGGCCGCTTGGCCGATGCAGAACGTGGCCACCTTGCACTGCACGTGCTGGATGGCGTCGTAGATCGCGAGGCCGGCCGTGACCGAGCCCCCCGGCGAGTTCACGTAGATGTTGATGTCCTGGGTGCGGTTCTCGGTCTCGAGGAACAGGAGCTGCGCGACCACCGCGTTGGCGACGTGGTCGTCGATCGCCGTGCCGATGAAGACGATGCGGTCCTCCAGCAGGCGGCTGTAGATGTCGTAGGCCCGCTCGCCGCGACCCGTCTTCTCGATGACGTACGGGATCGGATAGTAGGCGCTGGCCATGCTCGACGGCTCCTCTGAGTGATATGTACGGCCCGGTGCGGCGCTCGCCGCCCCTCTGCAATGATCGGCGCTGGGTGTCGCGCGACCAAGGGCATTCCTGTCATAGCTCTATCGGTCAGGTGGCGTCGGCGGCTGCAGCCGGGGCGGGCGGCGGGGGCGCGACCTCGGTGACCTTCGCCTTGGCGCGAAGCCACTCGCGCGTCTTGGCCTCGGTGACCTGCGCGGCCACGTCGTTGAACCAGCCCTCCTTGCGGGCGTCCTCCAGCAGCTTGGCCGGGTCCTGGTTCTGGCTCCTGGCCAGCTCCATCATCTGGGCCGTCGTCTCGTCCATGGTCGCGGCCAGCGACTGCTCGCGCGCGACCTTCGCCAGCAGGAAGGAGGCGTGCAGCGCCTTGCGCGTGGCCTCGGCGATGCGCTCGCGCTCCGCCTCCGCGCGGGAGTGCCCGGTCTCGGAGTCCAGGCCCTGGTCCTCCATGAGCTTGTGCGCGACCTCGTGCACGCGGCGGTCGATGGCCTTCGCGAGCATGCCGTCGGGCAGCTCCACCGGGTGCTGCTCCACGAGCCAGGCCTCCAGGGCCCGGTCGATCGCCTCGTCGCGAAAGCGCACGCGCTGAAGGTCCAGCTGCTCGCGGATCTTCTCGCGCAGCTCGGCCTCGTTGGCCACGCCGGCGCGGTCCAGCAGCTCCGGCCCGAGCGGCGGCACCACCATGAGGCGGTGCTGGTCGATGGTCACGGCGAGGCTGGCGTGCTTGCCGGCCAGCTCCGCGGGCTGGAAATGCCCCGGGAGGTCGGCCTGCAGCTCCACCGTGTCGTGCAGCTTCTTCCCGCGGAAGAGGGCTCCCGAGCCGGCCACCTGCACGCCGTCCACGATGTCGTGCTTCGGGAAGACCGGGCGGTCGGCGCGCGGCTCCTGCGCCTGGCCGTCCACCGTGTAGACGATGGTCGCGTTGAGCACGGAGTCGTCGCTGACCGCGGCGTCGTCCGCCGCGGGCTCGAGCGTGGCGCCCTGCTGCTGGAAACGCGTGACCTCGCCCTCGACCATCGCGTCGTTCACGTCCGCGAGCGTGACCGTGACCGGGATGTCCTCCAGGGTCTTCAGCTCGATGTCGGGCGCGACCTCCACCGTGAGGGTGAAGGTGAACGGGCCGTTGTCGTCGTCGGAGAGCAGGTCCAGCTTCAGCTCCGGCTGGCTGACCGGCACGAGCTTGTGCTCGGCGACGGCGTCCTGGTACGCGCGGGTCATGACCGCCTGGCGCGCTTCGTTGGCGGCCTCCTTGCCGTAGGTCTTGCGCACGAGCGCGATCGGCGTGTGGCCGGGGCGGAAACCCTTGAACCGGGCCCGCTGCGCCATCGCCTGGACGCGGCGCTCGATCTCGGTCTCGAGCGCGGCGCGATCCACGGTGAAGGCGAGCGTGCGGCGGCAGGGACCGTCGACACTCAGGGTGCAGGACATGGAGGCCATCCGGAGGGGCGAAAAAGGAGGCCCATCGTCCCCCGCGGCACGCGGCCGTATCAAGAGGTGTTCGCGCCGCGCCCATGTGTCACGGCTGCTGAATCTGTGGCGGCGTGCCTGCGGGCACCTCTAGAATCGCCGGGATGGACACGGCGCTGGATGAAGCGGGCGACAGACCCGGTGCGCAGGCCGACGAGCGCCTGCTCAAGCTGGAGCGCCTGCGCGCCTCGGGCACGGCCGCCTACCCGGCGGGGGTGAGCCTGCCCGGCCCGGCGCGCGCCCCCATCGCCGAGGTGCTGGCAAAGAACGACCCGGACGCGCCCGCGCGCGCCACGGTCACCGTCGCGGGGCGCGTGGCCGCCCGCCGCGACCACGGCAAGAGCCTGTTCCTGGACCTGCGCGACGACGGCGGCCGCATCCAGGTCTACGTACAGGCCAAGGTGCTGGGCGAGCCGGCCTGGGAGCTGCTGCTGTCCGCCCTGGACCTCGGCGACTTCCTCGCGGTGCGCGGCGAGCTCGGGCGCACGCGCATGGGCGAGGTCACGATCTTCGCCGCGGCGTGCGAGCTGCTCACCAAGAGCCTGCAGACGCCGCCGGCCGAGTGGTACGGCCTCTCGGACGTCGAGACGCGCTACCGCCAGCGCTACGTGGACCTCATCGCGAACCCGGCCAGCATGGCCCGCTTCCGCGCGCGCTCGGCCGTCGTGGCGGACCTGCGCGGCTTCCTGCAGCGGCGCGGCTTCCTGGAGGTGGAGACGCCGCTGCTGCACTCCATCGCGGGCGGCGCGGCGGCGCGGCCGTTCATCACGCACCACAACACGCTGGACATGGACCTCTTCCTGCGCATCGCGCCGGAGCTGTATCTCAAGCGGCTGCTCGTGGGCGGCTTCGAGCGCGTGTTCGAGATCGGGCGGAACTTCCGCAACGAGGGACTGTCGCCGCGGCACAACCCCGAGTTCACGATGTGCGAGGCCTATCTCGCCTATGCGCGCGCCGCGGACTGGATGGCGCTGCTGGAGGAGCTGCTGCCGGCGCTCGTCGCGGCGCACGCGACCGTGCCGGAGGGCCGGGAGGCGCCCGGCGGCGCGCGCGTGTGGCGCGGCGAGGAGCAGCTGGACTTCGCGGCGCCGTTCGCGCGCGTGAGCTTCGCGGGCGCCGTCGCGGAGGCCACGGGCTGCGACATCTTCGATGCCGGGTCGCGCGCCGCCGCGCGCCGCACGCACGACGTGCCGGCGAACATCACGGACGGAAACCTCGCAGACTTCCTGTTCGGCGCGTACGTCGAGCCGAAGCTGCGCAACCCGACCTTCGTCACGGACTTCCCCATCGAGATGAGCCCGCTGGCGAAGGTGTCTCCGGAGGACCCGCGCGTCGCGGAACGCTTCGAGCTCTACGTCGCCGGCATGGAGCTGGCCAACGCTTTCTCGGAGCTCAACGATCCGGGCGAGCAGCTCCAGCGCTTCGCGGCGCAGGTGGCCAGCAAGGACCCCGAGCTCCCGGGCGAGGTGGACCACGACTACGTGACCGCGCTGCGCTACGGCATGCCGCCCGCCGCCGGCATCGGCATCGGCGTGGACCGCCTCGCGATGCTGCTCACCGGCGCGGAATCCATCCGCGACGTGATCCTGTTCCCGCTGCTCCGCCCGGCCGGCGGACGCTGAGGTGTTCCGGCTCTTCCTCGCCACCCGCTACATGCTCGCGCGCCCGGTGAGCTACCTCGCGATGTCCGCGATCGCCGTGGCCGTCATGGCGCTCATCACCGTGATCTCCGTGATGAACGGCTTCCTGGCCGAGACGCGCACCATCGTGCGCGGCACCACGTCGGACATCGTCGTGCTGCCGGGGCAGGATCCGGCCTGGAATTACGCGGCGCCGCGCGAGGCCTTCGAGAAGCTGGTGGCGGGCCACCCGCAGGTCTCCGGCGTGTGCGCGCGGCTCGTGCGGCCCGCCGTGGTGAAGGTCCACGGCCGGGCGAACATGACCGTGGGCGACAGCATGTTCAGCAACCGCAACCAGGTGCTCGTGCTGGGCATCGACCCGGACGCCGAGGCGCCGGTCACGGATCTGCTGCACTACATGGACGTGCTCGCCATCCCGGCGAACAAGGACATCACGGTCACGGACCCGCGGCGGCCGTTCTTCCTGGACAAGGCCCAGGTGGCCGACGGCGCGCTGCGCAACGCCGGCCTGCCGCGCGTGCTCGTCGGCGAGCCGCGCATGCGCGAGCTCGGGCTGGCGCGCGGCGACGCGCTCGAGATGGTCACGCTGCCGGAGGGCGAGGGCCTCGGCGGCGACCAGCTCCGCACGACCACGCAGACCTTCGTGATCTCCGGCACCTTCTCCACGGGCAAGCACGATTTCGACCTCGCGACGGTCTTCATCGAGCGCGACCGCTTCCGGGAGTGGACCGGCACGAAGCAGGAGTTCTCCGAGCTGTACGTGCGCTGCCGGGACGGCGCGGACCTGCCGCGCGTGCGCGACGAGCTCATCGCCGCCTTCCACGCCGCGCGCCTGCCCGCCGGCGTCGAGACCTGGATGGACAGGCACTCCATCTACCTCGGCGCGGTGGAGAACGAGCGCAACATCCTGGGCTTCGTGCTGTCGCTGTTCGTGCTGCTCACGTGCACGATCACCTTCTCCATGCTCACGATGATGGTGCAGGAGAAGGTGCGCGACATCGGCATCCTGTCGGCGATGGGGGCCAGCGCGGGCGGCATCGGCGCGGTGTTCGCGCTGTGCGGGCTGTACGTCGCGGGGCTCGGCGGCGTGCTGGGGCTGGGGCTGGGCGAGCTGCTCTCCAGCAAGATCAACGCGGTGAAGGACTGGATCGAGAGCACCTTCGGCATCCAGATCTTCAACCGCGACGTCTACGCCTTCACGGAGATCCCGACCAGCATCAACCACCCGCTCAACGTGGCCATCGTCGTCGGCACGGCTTTCTTCTCCATCTTCATCTGCCTGCTGCCCGCGCTGCGCGCCGCGCGCATGGACCCGGTGGAGGCGCTGCGCCATGAGTGACGCGCCGGAGGGAGTCGCGGCGGCGCCGCGCGCGGCGGGCGCCGGCGCGCAGCCGGCGCGGGGCGCCGTGGTGCTCGCCGCGCGCGATCTCGCGCGCCGCTACCGCATGGGGCAGGAGACCATCGACGTGCTGCGCGGCGTGAGCCTCGACCTGCACGCGGGCGAGTCCGTCGCCATCATGGGCCGCTCGGGTGCGGGCAAGAGCACGCTGCTGCACCTGCTGGGGCTGCTGGACCGGCCCGACGCGGGCAGCCTGCGCATCGACGGCGTGGAGAGCGCGGGGCTCTCGCGCGCGGCGCGCGCGCGGCTGCGCAATGCGAGCGTCGGCTTCGTGTTCCAGTTCTATCACCTGCTGCCGGAGCTCTCGGCGCTGGAGAACGCGATGCTGCCGCGCATGATCGCGCTGGGGCCGCTGGCGTGGCTCGGCGCGCGCACCGAGGCGAGGCGTCAGGCGCTCGCGCTGCTCGACGAGCTCGGGCTGGCGTCGCGCGCGAGCCACCGTCCCGGCAAGCTCTCGGGCGGCGAGCGCCAACGCGTGGCCATCGCGCGGGCACTCGTCGGCCAGCCGCGGCTGCTGCTGTGCGACGAGCCGACCGGCAACCTGGACGAGCGCACGAGCGCGGCCATCGCGGAGCAGCTCTTCGCGCTGTCCGCCCGCCACGGCCACACGCTGGTGCTGGTCACGCACGATGCCGAGCTGGCCGCCCGCGCGGACCGCACGCTGCTGCTGCACGAAGGGCGCCTCGACCTGGCGTGACCTTGCGCGGGCCGCCGCGGCGCGCTGCGGCGTGCGGCGGCGCAGCGGTCAAGTCGTCCCCTGCGGGCGTCGATCACGCCAGAATGGTCGCTTCCGATCCCTTCCAGTCGCGCAGCAAGTGGCGCATCCTCCTGCCTCTTTCCGCCACGGCGGCGGTGGGCGTGCTGCTCACGCTCATGGGCGTCGTGAGCACGCCGGCCGGCGGGCTCGACGTGAACGGCGTGCGCATGGCGGTGCTGCAGGACCACTACCTGCTCCAGCGCGCCGTGCGGCAGTACGTGCAGGACACGCGGGCGCTGCCCGCCTCGAGCTTCGACATCAGCGAGGACTCGCCCTGCGCCCTGTCGGACGCCCGCCTCGTGCCGCTCGCGGAGCAGGACGCCTGGCGCGGCCCGTACCTCCAGGGCGGCCTGTCGCGCCCGACGGCGGCCAGCTTCTGGAGCCTCGCGGAGCCCGGCTCGCTGGGGCCCGACCAGGCCGGCGCCGCGTGGGCCCGCCTGCACCGCGGCTACGGCGAGATCGACGACACCAGCGCGCAGTACTTCGACCGGATCCTCGATGACGGCGACCTCGCGCGCGGCGACGTGCGCGTGACCGACACCTGGATCTGGTTCAAGCTCGCCGACCTGTCGTCTTTCCGTCCCGCAAGCTCCGCGGCGCGCTGACGGCGGTCTCCGGCGGCGCGGCCCGGCGCGATCGCCGCCCTTTGCCGCGATCCCTGCGCCTTCGTCCACGCGACGCTTTTTCCGGCGCGCGGCGCGCGGCAGACTGGGGCCGCCGTGCCGACCCTTGCCGCAAGCCCGCCGCGTCAGAGCACCAGCGCACCGCCGTGCGCGTCGCGCGCGTTGCGCGCGTTGCGGCTGCGGCGTGAGCTCGCGCCGCCGGTCCGCGCGCTCTTCCTCGCGGCGCTGCTCGCGCTGGCGCTGTCCGCCTGCAGCAGTGCCCCGCACGGGCACGACCGCGACGGGAAGCTGCGCCGCGTGCCGCCCGATTTCACCGGCCACATGCAGGTCTGGTGGAGCGACGAGCGCCTGCGCGAGGAGGGTGACTACCGGCAAGGCCGGCGCGACGGCCACGTGCTCGGCTACCACCCGGACGGCAGCCTCCAGTTCGAGGGCGACTTCCAGGACGGCGTGCCCACGGGCCGGCTCGACCAGCACTACGCCGGCGGCGCCCTCGCGATCCGCGAGACGCTGAGCGCCGGCACGCCGCAGGGTCCGCGCACGGAGTTCTTCCCCGACGGCAGCCTGGCCAGCACCGTGCAGATCGTGGACGGCAAGCCGGACGGCGAGCGCCTCGACTGGCACCCGGGCGGCCTGCTCGCACGGCGCGCCCGCTACGAGCACGGCGTGCCCGTCGGCCACTGGGAGCAGTTCGACGGGCACGGCCGCCTGACGGCGGACACCTGGTACTGGACCGCGGACGGCGCCAGCGCCGGCTACCTCGAGACCGTCCACGACAGCGAGGGACGCATCTCCGTGCAGACGCGCATGCTGCTGCAGGAGGAGACCTGGCTCGGCCGCGTGACGGTCTGGTACCCGAACGGCGAGGAGGCCGGCCTCGTGGAGACGGTGAATGGCCAGCGGCACGGGCGCGACATCGCGTGGGACGCGACGGGCCGCAAGCGCGCCGAGGGCCGGCGCCTCGACGACCTGCGCGAGGGCCGCTGGACCTTCTGGGACGAGCGCGGCTTCGTGGAGCGCAGCGTGGACTACGTCGCCGACAAGCCGGTCGAGGAGCACCCCGCGGTCGCGCCCTGACCGCGCCTGCCGCTTGCCCGCGGGTGGCCGGGGCCTATTCTCTCTGGCTGTCACCGCCTCCGGAGCAGCCGCCCTTGTCCCAGCCGCGTGAAGTCCTCGATGTGGACGTGCTCTTCGTCGGCGGCGGGCCCGCGGGCCTTGCCGGCGCGCTGCACCTGCAGCACCGCATCGCGGAGCACAACGCGCTGTGCCGGGAGCAGGGCCGCCCGACGCTGGACGAGCCCATGGTCGCCGTCATCGAGAAGGCCGATGCGATCGGCGCGCACACGATCTCCGGCGCGGTCATGGATCCGCGCGGCATGGACGAGCTGATCCCCGACTGGCGCGAGCAGTCGCCGCCGCTGACGCCCGTCACCTCCGACGAGCTGTGGTTCCTCACGAAGGGCGGCAAGCTGACGCTGCCGCACCCGCCGTGGATGAAGAACACGGGCTTCTGGACCGGCTCGCTCAACACGCTCGTGCGCTGGCTGGGGGGACTGGTCGAGGCGGCCGGCGTGAACGTCTTCCCGGGCTTCCCGGCGGCGGACCTGATCATCGAGGACGGCGCGGTGAAGGGCGTCGTCACCAACGACAAGGGCATCTCCGCGAAGGGCGAGCGGCGCGGCAACTTCGAGCCGGGCGTGGAGGTGCGCGCGAAGCTCACCGTGCTCTGCGACGGCAGCCGCGGCCACCTCACCAAGCGCCTGGTGAAGCACTTCGGCACGCAGGGGCGCAACCCGCAGGTCTACGAGACGGGCGTCAAGGAGACCTGGGAGGTCCCGGGCGCCGACGCGCACAAGGGCCGCGTGCTGCACACCGCGGGCTGGCCGCTGCCGCGCACGCTGTTCGGCGGGTCGTTCCTCTACTGGATCGGCGACAACCGCATCACGCTCGGGCTCGTCGTGGGCCTCGACTACGAGAACCCGGCGCTGGACATCCACGAGGAGTTCCAGCGCTTCAAGACGCACCCGGAGATCCGCAAGCTGCTCGAGGGCGGCACGCGGGTGAACTACGGCGCCAAGAGCCTGCCGTGCGGCGGCTACTGGTCCATGCCGCGGGCGTACGTCAACGGCTGCCTGCTCGCCGGCGACAGCCTGGGGACGCTGAATGCCGCGCGCCTCAAGGGCATCCACGGCGCCATCAAGTCCGGCATGCTCGCCGCGGAGACCGCGCTGGCCGCGCTCGTGAAGGGCGACAGCAGCGAGGCCGTGCTCGCGCCCTACGAGACCGCGCTGCGCGAGAGCTGGCTGGGCAAGGAGCTGTGGAAGTTCCGCAACTTCCACCAGGCGATGGCGCACGGCATCGCGTGTGGCGCGATCCTGCAGGTGGGCCTGCAGATGATCACCGGCGGCCGCGGGCTGCGCGACCCCGCGCCGCACGTGGAAGGCCACACGCTGATGAAGCAGCGGCGCGACAGCCGGCCGCCGCACCGCGAGCCGTTCAAGCCGGATGGCGTGCTCACCTTCGACAAGCTGACCAACGTCTACTTCTCGGGCACCACGCACGAGGAGGACCAGCCGGCGCACCTGCTCGTGCACGCCTCCGCGGACCACTGCTCGGTGAAGTGCCGCGAGGAGTACGGCAACCCGTGCCAGCACTTCTGCCCGGCCGCGGTGTACGAGATGGTGCCCGACGAGGCGCGCGGCGCCGACGGCCGCAAGCTGCAGATCAACTTCAGCAACTGCGTGCACTGCAAGACCTGCGACATCATGGATCCCTACCAGGTCATCGAGTGGGTCACGCCCCAGGGCGGCGGACCGGCCTACGTGAACCTGTAGGAACGCTTCAGCGCGCGTCGGTGGCGACGGGCGGCACGGAGTCATCCGCGGCGTGCGGCGTGACGGAAGCGTCCGGTGCGCAGGTCCGCGTGCCGGCAGCGCGCGCTCCGCGGGGCTGCGTGACGGACGTGCACGCTCCGCGGGGTGGCGCGACGGTGGCCGGCGTGTGCGTGCCGGGCGCAGGCCCGGTGTCGGGCGCGGGCCGCGGCGCGGGGACGCCGGCGACGAACAGGACCAGCACCACGATGATCGCGAGCTTCGCGCAGGCGCGGCGCAGGGCCTCGCGGTCCGGGCCGCCTGCCGCGACGCCGCGGTTCACAGGCCGAAGAAGGCTGCGCCGCTCGGAGCGTTGCCCGTGTTGTTCGCGCGGATCTCGCCGCTGGTGGAGCAGTAGATCCAGCCGGTGGCGCCCGTGGGGGAGGTCGGCATCGTGGCGACCGTGAGGCCCGTGGCCGTGGTCGTGAACGGGTTCACCGGGAAGGTCGTGCGCAGGTACGGACCGTACTTGGCGCCGGCCGTGCCGTCATCCAGCGTGCCCGTCGTGAGCTGCGTCACGAACGCGTCCCAGCCGGCCTGGCCCGGGTAGATCTCCTTGTGCTGCACGCGGTACAGGCTGATCGCCTGGCGCACCGTATTCAGGTTGGAGACGAGCGAGGATTCCTTCGCATCCGCGGAGATCGTGTTGAACTGCGGGATCACGACGGCGGCCAGGATGCCGAGGATGATCACGACGATGAGCAGCTCGACGAGGGTGAAGCCGCGCTGACGGCGGGCGGAGAGCATGTGCGGGAGCTCCGGGAGACGGAAGGCGCAGGTGGTGGCACGTGCATCCCCGTGCCGGCTGGCATCGACCGGGTCGGCCGTCCGACTTGAGGCGCGCGCGTGCGGAGCCGGATGGATGATCACGGCGCGATCTCGCCGGGCACCACGCCGAGCCATGGGTCATCGGACGTACTCTGACTGAGGATCACGGCCGAGCGCTGCTGGAGCGGGCGCTTCGCCGGGAAGATGCTGATGCTCACGCGCGTGACGACAGGCGTGATGACGGTGCTCGTGGCGGTCCACGGGCCCTTCACGTCCAGCGGCACGACGGACATCTGCGCCACCCAGGGCGAGTTGGTGCCGGTGGCCTTCTTGAGGATCTGGTCGGCCGGGAAGGCGGCCTGCACGAGCTGCTTCACGACGAGCGTGTTGGTGTTGCCGAGCGGCTCGAGCAGGAGCGTGTAGCCGACGCCCGGCGAGAGCGTGGCGGCGAGCGAGACCGGCAGCACCGTGGCGGGCACGTTCCACACGGAACCCGTCTTCGTCGCGGCCGGGATGGACGAGCCGTTGAGCGTCACGCTCGCCAGCGCGGTGCCGGTGGGGCGGCCGCGGCCGGGGGCCCAGCCCTCGTAGACCGTGAGCTTGACCTTGGGCTCGCCGCTGCCGCCCATCCACGCCACGGGCAGGTCGAAGATGGAGCTCTGCACGCCGAGGATCTGCTCTTCGGATGGCGCGACGCCGGGGACATCGTGCGGCAGCGCGGGCGCGGAGAAGGCGATGGCGAGCGCCTCGCCCGAGGCGACGGCGATGGTGCCGGGCGTGCCGGTCGCGGCCGTCGTCGCGTACCAGATGCCGTCGTGGCTCACCGTCGGCCCCTCGCGGAACCGATCCATGTAGGTCGGCTCCATCGAGATGGACGTGAAGTTGCTGTACAGGATGCCGGTGTCGCCGTTCGGGCGCTTGACCATGAGGTTGCTGCCCTCCGTGTAGTACTCCGTGAGGGCGCCCAGCGTGTCCGCGACGTTGACGTGGGTCGGGGAGACCTGCTCCACCCACCAGGCCTCGCGGATGTCGCGCGTGATGCGGCGCAGGGCCGGATCCGCGTCCTGGCCCGCGATGCCCGCCTCCTCTTCCAGGTGGTCGAGGTTGCGCGTGTAGCCGTAGGTGGAGACGGCCAGCGAGGTGAGCAGCATGGCGCCGAGGACGGAGGCGAGCAGCAGCTCGGGCAGCGTGAAGCCCTGCTGGCGGGCGTTCGGACGGGCGCGGGGCGTGGCGGAGATCATCGGTATGACCCTGGGGTGCGTGTGTGCGTGTCGTCGTCCCGCGGGGGCGACTTGAGCGCCGCGCTCAGCTCGAGGCGACCTTGCCGGTCGCGGCGTCCAGCGTGAGCGTGCGCACGTTGCCCTTGCACTCGAAGCGGATCGTGCCGGCGAGCACCGGCAGGCCCTGCCCGTCGAAGATCGCGGCAGCGCCGTTGGTCCCGAAGTCCACGTTCGTGAAGTCGATGCCCCGGGGCTGGTCGGGCCGGTCGAAGGACACGATGTACTTGCCGCGCGTGAGCGGGTCGGTGACCGCGGCCCCGTCGTGGTCCACGACCGCGAAGCGGTCCGTGGCGACGTCGAACACGACGCCGTAGGTCGCGCGCGAGCTGCGGGCGAGGCTGGCGGCCCGCGACAGCGCGTCGCGCACCTCCATCTCCACGGTGTCGAGGCGCCCCGAGTAGCCCGTGCCCATGGAGGGCAGCGCGACCATCGCCATCACGGCCATGATCGCGATGACCACCAGGAGCTCGATGAGCGTGAAACCGGAGCGGCTGCGCATGTCCCCTCCGCGGCTCTCAGTGCCGCGCCGGGAAGGTGAAGTCCTGGATCGCCTGCTGCTCCTCGTCGCTGGACGTCGCGCTGGGGAAGGCCACGCGCCGGACGCCGGAGCCGCCGGTGTCCAGCTCGTCGGGCCACGTGCGCGGCGCGCGCCCCGACATCGGCTGGTCGATGAGCGCGCCCAGCGCGAGCGGCTCGGTCACGGCCACCTGGGCGTGCAGCGCGCCGCGGCCGGGCAGCGTGAGGTTGCGCGCGACGATCACGCCGTGGATCTGCACGCGGTCGTTGCCGGTGCCGGTGACCGCGGCGTCCGGCGCGATGAGGGAGCAGCCCGGCAGCGTCGGGCCCGGCTCGATGAGCAGCCCGCCGTCGATGCTGATGGAGGTGCGCTGGGCCGGCGTCCACGCCGCGCCCGAGAGCGCCGGCTGGCTCACGATGCAGCCCGTGAGGATCACGTTGCGCAGCGTGAGGGTCGCGCCGTAGTGCAGGTAGAGGATGCCGGTCAGCTCCGTGTTCGCGTAGGTCTTCGATCCGGTCACGTCGATGACGAGCGGCGAGACGTTCACGTCGCGCCTGGCCGAGGTCGTGAGGCCGGGCAGCTCGTCGGTCAGCGTGCGGTAGGTCTCGACCACGCCGGAGATCTGCTGCGAGAACCCGTGGCCGCTCGCGGTGACCAGGACCGAGTGCAGGTTGGTGCCGCTGTCGGTCAGCGAGACGTCGATGGAGTCGTCGCCGAGGGACAGCCGCGCGGTGCTCGCGCCGGTGCTGAACAGCGACTGCTTGGCCCAGGCGAAGCCCGAGTCGGCCGCGTGCTCCGCGGCCTGCGCGCGCAGCGTGGCGTGCGTGGCGTCGGCGGCCACGAGCGCGTGGCGCGCGTGCCCCATCGTGAGGCTCACGATGAGCACGGCGAGCAGCAGCACGGACATCAGCACGAAGCCCGCGCTGGAACGCCGGTCGCGGGCGCTCACGGGTTGAGCCACCAGATGTAGGTGCCGACGACGGCGGCCGCCTGGCGCACCGTCACGGTGAGGCGCAGCAGCGTGGACGCGCTGGTCGCGTCCGCCGCGAGCGTTCCCGGGCTGGCGAGGTCCACGTGCTCGAGATGCACTTCCTGGCTCCAGCCGATGGACCCGGCGATCTGCGCCAGGCGGGACGAGATGGGGGGCGAGAAGGTCGCCCCGTCGAGGTCGTCCAGGGTGACGACCTCCGATCCGATGGTCGCGGGCACTCCGTCGCCCGTGGCGCGCGGCAGCACCTGCGAGGCGCTGTGGATCTCGCGCGCCAGGCTGAAGGCCGTCACCGGCCGGTCGGCCATGATCTGCCGGGCCTGCACCGTCCCGGTGAGCGCCGAGGTGGCGGCCACCAGCATCGTGCCCGCGATCAGCGTCGCGAGCAGGACCTCGATGAAGGTGAGCCCGGTCGTTGCCCGGCGGGAGGGTGACCTCCCGCCGGGCTCGTATCCGGAGCCCGCTTGCGTGTGTGCCGCGCTCGGGTTCAAGGGAGCATCACAGATCGTAGTAGTCCGTGCCGCTCGGGCCGACTTCGGTCGAGCTGCAGCGGAACTCGCCGGTGTCCGAGCTGTACGCCCAGCCGACCGTGTCGGCAGCGGCGGGAAGCGTCGCGGCCGCGGCCACGGTCGGGAAGCCGTTGATCGGGTTGGTCGGGAAGGAGTTGCGGATGTACGGGCCGTACTTGCCGGACGCCGCATTGATCGTGCCGTTCGCGTCGGTCTGGCTGGTCAGCTGGGCCATGTTGTTGGCGCCGGTCGGGAAGGCATCGTTGTGCTGCACCTTGTAGAGCTCGATGGCCTGGCGGATCGTGGCCAGGTTGCTCGCGACGGCGGCTTCCTTGGACTCGGCCGCCGCCGTGTTGAACTGCGGGATCACGACCGCGGCGAGGATGCCGAGGATGATGACCACGATGAGCAACTCGACGAGGGTGAAGCCCTTCTCGCTACGACGGATATTCAGCATGGAACTAAGTCTCCGGATGGAACAGCAGGTCCCGCCGACGCGGCGGGAGTCTTGGATACTGCGAGCCTCACATCGGCACCACGCGGGAAGCACTTGAGTGCAACCCTGCCGCCGCCGTCAGGGCAGCGCGGGCGTCTCGTTCGGGATGACGCCCAGCCACGGATCCTCGGCCAGCACCTGGCTGGACGGGCAGGCCGACCCCAGGTGCACCACGCCGCTGCTGTCCGTGAGCGTCATGCCCACGGCCGTCGTGACCGTGGAAGACAGGGTGGTGGTGAGCCTCGAGTCGCCCCAGACCGACATCGGCACGACGGTCGTCTGGTCCACCCAGGCGCCGCCCGCGGAGCTGCGGAGGACGACGCCGGGCTGCGCGCCGCTCCCGGAGGCCCACGCGCCCACGATGGCGACCGAGCTGGGCGCGGTGACCGACAGCACGAGCGTGTAGCCGATCCCCGGCGGCAGGCGCGTGGCCACGGCCGGGATCCCGATGGAGATGGTGGTCACCGGCGCGAAGTACGTGGCCAGCGCCGGGATGAGGTTGAAGATGCTGGTCACGCTCGAGGGCAGCGAGTTCAGGCCGATGTCCCACGTGACCAGCGCCGCGGCGCCCGGGCGGGGACGGGCATCGCCGACGCCGCGCGACGGGTACATCTCGATGTGCAGGTTGCCGCCCGCGACGACGGCCTTCGCCACGCGGAGGTCGAGTCGGTCCGGCAGGCAGCTCGAGATGCGGTCGTTCACGCCCGTGGCGGTGAGCGCGCCGGCGTTGCTGTTCATGTGGAAGGCGAGCGCCAGCGACTTGCCGGACGACAGCACGATCGCGCCGCCCAGCGTGGCCGGCATCGACACGCCGTACAGGCGGCCGCTGCGCGTCGCCGTGGGGCCCTCGCGCAGCCGGCGCGCCGTGGAGCCCTCGAAGGACGCGGCGGAGAGGCCGCTGATCACCGCGCCCTCGGTGCCGTCGGGCCGGCGGACGAGCAGGCTCGTGCCCACGCGGAAGTACTGCGTGATGGCGTTGTTCGTGTCGGCGACGCGCAGCGAGTCCGCGCTGGGCACGTCCACCCACCAGGCGTAGCGCACGTCGCGGCTCATGCGCGCGATCGTCGCCTCGTAGACGTCCACGGAGTCCATGTCGAGCTGCGCCACCGTGTTCCCGAAGCTGCCGGTCATGGTCGCCGTCGCGGTCACGAGCAGCGCGCCGAGCGTCGCGGCGAGCAGCAGTTCCATGAGCGTGAAGCCCGCATGGCGTGACAGACGCCGGAGTGCGTGCGGTGACCGTGGCGTGTCGGGGCGCAAGGCGGTTCTCGGGATCGGGAGGAGAGCTCTGGCCGGGCGCGCGAGCATCCGGCGGAAGGCCTCATCGGCCGGCGCACGCCGCCAGTTGAGCGGCGTTGGGGCGCGATCCCGGCGCGGCGGTTCGAGGGCGCGGCGCGAGGGCGCGGCGCGAGGGCGCTCTAGTGCGCCGGGAAGGCGTAGGTCTTGATGGCGGTGATCTCGCGGCCTGCGGGAGCTGCCGCGCTGAAGGCCAGCGACTTGAGCCCCAACGCGGAGGTCGCCAGCACCGCGGGCCATGCCAGCGGCGTGCGCCCGAGGCCCGGGCGGTCGATCCCGATGGGCAGCGTGAAGGCCTGCGCGGCGACGACCTGCGCATCCATCACGCCGTCGCCCGCCATGGCGATCGTGTTCGCGACGACCACGCCGTGCACCTCGATGCTGCTCGTGGCGTCGGCGATCAGCGCGCCGTCCGGCAGCAGGATCGCGCAGCCGGGCAGCACCGTGGTCGGCTCGATGCGCACGCCCTCGCCGAGCGTCAGCGAGGTCGCGAAGGCCGCGTTGTACGGCGGCCCGGTCAGTGCGGCCTCGGACACGATGCTGCCGTGCACGACCACGTCCCTGAGCGTGAGGTGGCAGCTCCGCCCGAGGCGCAGCGTGCCGGTGAGCACCGCATCCTGCACCGTGACGTCGCCCGTGTAGCGGATCGCGGCCGCGTCGGCGTTCACCATCGCGGCGCCGGCGGCCGTCAGCCTGGGGAGCGAGGCGCCCACGAGGCCGAAGACGTGCGCCTGGGCGTCGAGCGTGGCTCCGAGACCTCCGCTCGTCGCGTCCACGTGGATGGAGCGCTTGTCGCCGCCCGCGTCCGCGATGACCACCGTGATGGTCCTGGCGCCGGACGCGAGCGTGGTCCGTCCCAGGCTCTGCCCCGAGGAGAGCACCTGCCGCGCGAACGCGACTCCCGACTGCGCGGCCTCGCGCGTCTCGTGGACCCAGAGCGAGGCCGTGGACTGGCGCCACTCCAGCGTCGAGTGACGCGCGCGGGCGGCCACCGTCGCGAGGATGAGGCTGGCGAGCAGCAGCACCGTGAGCATGACGTAGCCGCTCGGCCCCGCGCGCCGGACGCCGCGGGTCGCGCGGCGCGCGCGGCGCGGCGCGCGGCTCGGGGCCGCCGGCATCTCGGGTGTCCTCATCGCCGGCGCCGTCACGGGTTGACCCACCACCACCACGTGCCCATGTCCTGCGTCCCGCACGTGACCTGCACCGTCAGCCGGTACAGCGACGTGGAGGACTTGTCCCGGGCGGCGAACGTGGCCGAGGTCGGATGCTCGAGGTCCGACAGCGCGTACACCGAGATGTGCGCCTCCTGCTTCCAGCGCGCGAGGTTGGTGAGCGCGGTCCGCGCGGCATCGATGGGCGGCGAGAACACCGCGCCGTCCAGGGAGCCCAGCGCGGCGACGCCGGCGCCCGTGCTCGCCGCGCCGCTGCCGGCGGCGGCGGGCAGCGTGAGCGCCAGCTCGTGCAGCTCCCCGGCGAGCAGCGCCGCATTCAGCGACGACTCGGCGTGCGCGTGCCGGCTGGTGCTGGCCAGCGAGAGCGCCCAGGTGGCCGAGACGAGCACGAGGCTGGTGACGAGCGTGCCCATGAGCACCTCGAGGAGCGTCATGCCGGCCCGGCCGGTGCTCGCGTGCCCGGGCCTGCTCATGGGTCCGTCTCGCCCGGCACGATGCCCAGCCAGCGGTCGTCGGCCATGCCCTGACCCGTGAGCGTGACCGAGCCGCTGACCTCGGTGCCGTCGCTCCCGACGAGGTCGATCGCGACGCGGTCCACCACGGTGTTCGCGAGCGTCTCCGTGACCGAGACGGTGCCGTCCAGCGCGCAGGCCACGGTGAGCGCGGCCTCCGCGAGCGGGGCACCGCCCGTGGACATCGCCACGCCCGAGTCGTTCGCGGCGCCCGCGGTGCCCGTGGCCAGCACGAGGCCTCCGATCCCGCTCATCGAGAGCTGCAGCGTGTAGGCGCGTCCCGGAGTGAGCGTGATGCCGAGCTGCCCGAGGTCCAGCGCGACGCTGGCCGTGGGCGCGCTGGCCACCAGGACCAGGTTCGGGAGCAGCTTCCACCAGCCCCACAGCGCGCCGAGCGGCGCGCTGACCTTGAGCGAGCGCTGCGTGTTCCACACGTAGGCGGTGCCGGCGGGCAGCGAGGACGGGTTGATCGTGAACGTGCCCAGCGCCGCGCCCTCGGGCCGCGCGTCGCCGGGCGCGCGCGCCCGGTACAGCGAGACCGTGAGCGTGGCGGCCAGCGGCATGATCGACGCGAGCGGCAGCGAGACGGACGTCGGCGTCGCGCTGAGCAGCTGCTCGGGCACACCGGGCACGAGCGAGCCGCCCAGCGGCGCGTGCGAATCGAGCGTGAAGCCGATCGCCAGCTTGCCGTTGGCCTCGAGCACCGTGGCGCCCGGCGTGGTGCCGACCGGCAGCGTGCGGCTCCAGAACGTCCCGCCGCGCACGCGGGTGCTGCCCTCGCGGTAGCGCGTCACCGTCTCGGCCGAGAACGAGCCGCCCTGCAGCCCCTGGAGCAGGAAGCCCTGCTGTCCGTCGGGGCGCACGACGAGGAGGTTGCCGGCGCGGAACTGGTACCTGGTGGCGCGGCCCTGCGGGTCCGACAGCGTGAGCGACGCGCTGTCGGGCACCTGGGCCCACCACGCGTAGCGCACCTCGTCCGAGAGCGACGTGAGCGTCTCCTCCAGCGAGGCGTCCTGCGTGCCGTCGAGCTCCTTCAGCTGCGACCCGAACATGCCTGCCATGGACGCGGTCGCGGTGAGCAGAAGCGCGCCGAGCGTGGCCGCGACCATGACCTCCACGAGCGTGAAGCCGCGCGGCGCGCCGTGCGCGTGGCGCACGGTGCGTGGGCACGTCGGATCGTTTCGATCCGTCGCCATGGAGTGCAAGCGTCCGCTGAGTGTGGGGCGGGCCGGGCCCGGCTCGAGCCGGGTGGACCCATGAGGTGGCTATCGGTGGCTGCCGGAGAACGACTTGAGCACGCGCGGGCGCGTCGCGGCACAGGCGGGCGAAGGGCATGACTTGAGCCACGGCAAGGCGCCGGGCACGATGGCCCGCAGTGTCGAGCGCGCGCGCCACCCTGCTCTGGTCCCTGCTCGCCGGCCTCCTGGCGCTGGGCGCGAGCCTGCGCTGGGACGCGACGCCGGACCTCTCCGGCGTCATGCCCGAGATCGACGGCGTGCACCCGGTGCGCGCGGCGCAGGCCTTCCACCAGGCCTGGGTGCCCGGCGGCGGCTTCCTCGACAAGTACCCGCCGCTCGGCTCGTTCGTGATGGGCGCGCTGGTCTGCGCGCTCGACGGCGACTACGCGCGCGACACCGCGCACATCGCCGAGCTCCCGGACAGCGAGCGCCGCCAGCGGCTCTGGCCGCTGCGCGCGCGCACGCAGCGCCTGCTGGAGGCCGAGCGCTGGATCTCGCGCGCCGCGATGGCGGCCAGCGCCGCCCTCGTCACGGCGCTGGTGCTCGCTCTGCTCCGCCGGCGCGGCGATCCGGGCGCGGCGCCCGGGTCGGGATCGCCGCAGCAGCCCGCAACGCCGCAGCAGCCCGCAACGCCGCACGTCGTCGCGGCGCTGCTCGCGGGCGCGGGCTTCGCGTGCAGCGCGACCGCGCTCTGCTACGCGAACACGACGAACGTCGACGCGCTCGCGCTGTGCGCCAGCCTCGCGGCGCTGCTGGCGGGCGTGCAGCGCCGCTGGATCGCCGCGGCCGTCGCGGTCGCGCTGGCCACCGCGCTCAAGGATCCCGCCGGAGCGCTTGCACCGGTCATCCTCGCCGGGGCCTGGTGCGACCGGGGCGCGGCAGAGACGCCCAGCGCCGCGAGCGAGGCGTCCCGGGCGGCCGACGCGCACGGTGCGAACGCTCCGGGCGCCATGCGCCCCGCGGGGACGACTCGCCTCGGGCGCGGGCGTCGCACGCTGCTCGTCCTTGGCGCGGGCGTGCTGGCCTATGCGGTGGCATCCGGCGCGCTGACCGGGCCGGACGTGTGGTGGCAGCACGTGCGCTACCTGTTCGGAGGCGGCGTGTCGGGCGTGGACCGCATCGATCACGCGGCGCCGGCGCAGTGGGGCGCGCTGGCCGGCTACGTGGCCGGCCTGCTGCGCGGCGCGCTGGGCTGGCCCGCGGTGGTGCTCGGGCTGGCCGGGCTGGCGCTGCTCGTGCGCCGGCGGACCGCGGCGGGCTGGCTGCTGGTCGGCGGTCTGCTGGCCACGCCGGCGCTCTTCGTGCTGCCGATCGGCTTTGCGTACTCGCGCTTCCTGCTGGTGCCGATGGCCTTGCTGTGCGCAGGTGCGGGCGTGCTGCTCGTCGCGGTGGCGCGGCGCGCGGACGGCCGGCCGGCGCCCGCACGGCGGGTTGCGGCGCTGGCGCTGGCCATGGCCGGCCCGCTCCTGGACCCGCAGGTGGCGGACTTCCACCGCTTCGTCGCGCCCGCTGGGGACGCCCGCGCCGCGATGGCGGAGGCGCTGCCTGCGCTGGCGCCCGACGGCTCGCGGATCGTGTTCTTCGCCGACGAGCGCGAGCACGGCCCGCCGCTCGATCCCGGGCGCTGGTCGCTGGAGGTGGCCGGCCTGGACACGGCGGACGGCCGGCTGCGCGCCTGGGCTGCCGGGCCGCCCGAAGCTCGCCCGGACTTCGTGCTGTGGATGAGCTTCCCCAACGACCGCCCGTCCGGCCTGCCCACGGCGCGCGAGCCGACGCCGGCGCCGGGCACGCGCGTCGGCGGCATCCTGGACGTCGTCCGCGTGTGGGACGTGCCCGCCGACGGGAGCTGGCCGGTGCGCAGCTTCGCCGTCCGCCCGAGGCTGATCCTCATGGCGCGCCGGGCGCCGTGAGGTGTGGTCGCGCACGTGGCGCCGCGCCGGGGGGCCTCCGCGCGAGAGCACGCAGCGCGGGTGTGCAACGCGTGGTGGACGGTAGGGGGGTCGAACCCCTGACCTCCTGGATGCCATCCAGGCGCTCTACCAACTGAGCTAACCGCCCTTCGACGCGAAGCGCGGTGAAGCTAGGTTGCGCCCGCGCGCCACGCAAGGGGGTTGTTGCCGGCGCGCCGCGCGAGACAGCGACCGCGGGACTTTCAGCGCGGCTTGCTGGGGTGGCGCCGCGGCGGGCGGTATCCTGCGCCGCCTCCGCGGCCGGCGCCGCGCGCTCCTCCCCACGCCACGCTCCCTATCCTCCGCACCGGCCCCGACTTCGTGACGACGACGCAGGA
>Ga0193753_10001064_pt1 | contig 24402 bp, 27 predicted proteins | sample H1c2metaG_FD_144925 | JGI IMG/M metagenome (GOLD analysis project Ga0193753, IMG submission 144925) | Soil microbial communities from a riparian zone of the East river system, Colorado, United States - H1c2 | ecosystem: Environmental > Terrestrial > Soil > Riparian zone | place: USA: East... | reverse complement strand
AGTGCGCGGTAAGCATAAATACGTTCATCATCTACCAGGTGAACCAGTATTTCTTTGATGCTCCATTTGTTTTCCTGGTAACGATAGTATAATTTTTCTGGTGGCAGCCCGTTAATCAATTTCCTGATTTCCAGAAAGCTATTTTCCAGGTAATGCAGTATATCACCGGTATCGGGGAAAGGATATACCCCATTTGCCGGTTTATCAATTATTCTCATTTGTTTATATTAATAAGTAATGGTTATCCCCGAACCAACACCCATATCGCTATCATAATGAGAAGATACAGAAAAATATTTGGTCAGTACGTAACGGAAACCTGTCATCCATTCCCTGTCTGTATTAACCATAAAATTAAAGCGAAGGCGTTTGGAAACAGGCAAATCCTCCCGGCCCAGTTGAAACCTGAGTTTGCCGTCCGTGTCCAGCCTGGCATCTGCCTTTAATAAAAGCGGTAAAGTATACTGAATACCAATGCAAAATGATTTTCGATTATCCTTGTCCGTGATATGCCTGAATATATCTTTTTCCGGCTCCTTCATTTTCCGGTAACGGATATCCCACCCGATATATGGAAACCAGTACTGCATTTTCCCGATATACCTGCCCAGGTGGCTTTCCCATTCATACCCATTTTTACTGTTCAATCCAATCCGCCATTCTGTTTGTAGTTGAAATCTTGTATTGGCAAATTGCAGTTCGCCATCGCTGCCATTCGATTCCAATCCAATTTTTGCCATGGTATGTATCTTGCGGTCATCGGCATATATTTTTTTCAGGCCGGCTGATGGATCCGGTACTTCTGGGTTGGCAGGAGAATTTTCATAACTGAATATCCGCCCCATCCCACTCATCATATGGTATAAAATATGACAATGAAAAAACCAGTCCCCGGTTTTGGTGGCCGCAAATTCCAGTGTATCTGTTTCCATGGGCATAATGTCAATGACGCTTTTCAGGGGCGAATAATCTCCCTGCCCGTTGAGTACCCTGAAAAAATGCCCATGCAGGTGCATCGGATGGCGCATCATGGTGCCGTTGTATAGTATGATTTTTATATTTTCACCCTTCCTGATGATAATCTTATCTGTTTCTGAAACAGTTTTATTACCGATGGTCCAGACATAGCGGTTCATATTGCCTGTCAGATCAAAATGAAATTCCCGTTCAGGACTATCTGGTAAAACGGTTTTAACAGGAGAACGCAGCATTGCGTAGCTGAGGGTGGTGATGGCTTTTGCACTGTCATTGATTTCGGGATACATCACGGTATTCATGTCCATCTGCTGCAGGCTCATTTTCATTCCCATATCATTCATGTCGCCATTCATTTTCATCATGCCGTTCATCATCTTCATGCCTTCAAAATATTTGAGCCGCGGCATGGGTTCCTGGCTCACTTTAACGCCACTGCCCAGCCAGAGTGAGGTCGATTTAGTCCTGTCCTCCGACGTCGCTAAAAATTCAAAGCTTTTATTTTCAGGTACCGTTACCATTACATCATAGGTTTCTGAAACCCCGATAATCATCCTGTCCACCTGCACCGGCTCCACATCTTTTCCATCATTGGCGATAACACTTAGTTTACTTCCTGCATACTGTATCCAGAAATAGGTGGAAGAGCTCCCGTTGATAATCCGGAGTTTTACCTGGTCCCCTGCTTTAAACTGCGGGGCTTGATTTTCAGCTTTACCATTACTTAAGAAGCGATCATAATATACATCACTGACGTCCATCGCAGTCATTCTTTTCCATTCATTGATGAATTTTGTTTTGAAGTGGCCATCCCGGATGGCTTCTGAATAACTTTGTGTACTGCCTTTGCGGATACCATACCAGTCAGTAGCATTGTGCAGGGATCTGTCCACCTGGTCTGGGTTTTCATTTGTCCAGTCGCTTAATAACAGTGTATACTCTTTGATGGAAGGTTCTTCCTTCTTATGAATAATGATAGCACCGTACAAACCGCTTTGCTGTTGCATCATCGTATGTGAGTGGTACCAGTAAGTACCGTTTTGCACAACCGGAAATGTATAATAATGTGTTTCACCCATTTTAACCGGCCTGGTTGTCAGGTAAGAAACGCCATCATATTGGTTTGGTAAAATAATTCCGTGCCAATGAATGGAAGTCTCCATCATCATGGTATTATGAACATATATTTCTGCGGTATCACCTTCAGTAAAAGTCAGGGTGGGCGCCGGGATGGATCCATTTATGGCAAGCGCTTTTCTTTTTTTGCCGGTATAGCTGACCGTGGTATCGGTAATATACAAATGATAAATAACACGGTGCCCGGTTTTTGAATAAAACTGCAGTCGCGCTGTATCGGCAATGTCTTCCATTTCCATGGACATATTACCGGCCTGAGAAAAGGAAGCAAATGAAAATAATAAATTAAGCAGTAGCAGTAAACGGGTTTTCATGTTTAAGGCTTTATCGTGTCAGTTATGTTTCCGCAGGTGAGCATGGCCTGTCCATAATAAGGGTTTCGGATAGCAGGTTCATTGCTGAACCAGCAGGCTTTTTTCATGGGACAATATTGCTGGTAAATGGGTTCGGTAGAAAGTTTTATTGTTTTCAGCAGTGAAAAGAGATTAGCTGAAAGACTGGCAAATCCCTCGCGTTGTTTACTGATATTTGTTGTTGCGGCTATCGTTTCCCCATCCGCACGCAATTTATCCAGTGTGTGTGTAAGTGCATGTGATTTACCAGCCGCCGTACCCGGTATCTCAAAACCATTAATGGCATGTATAAATTTCCGGGCATTTTCAGCTGCGGCAACTGTATTTGAAAGCACGAGTGCATCTTTCATTTCATAATAAGAATCGGTGATGGGCGATTGTGCCTTCAGGGAGACAGCAGCAATTAATATGACAATTGCGGTCATTAAAAAAGATTTCATTGTAAGTAATTTGATTTTTAAATAATTATTGCATCATAAAAAGCATCGCCAAACTCATAGCGATCATTAACCCGTCTTCAATAATAGTGATGGTGCTCATCGGCAAATTGAATACAGCGCCGAGACAGGCACATTTTATTTTTCTTTTATTGAGTACGCTTTGCAATACACCAATGATACTAAAGCCCATTACAAACAACGTAATACTGTTTGTGATGGCAGGTTGCATATTGGTTGCGTAAGCTATGCCCAGGGCTAATTCAACAAAAGGATAGATAAAGCCCCATGCCTTACGTTTTTTAGCTACTATATCATACACGGCATAACTATCTGCAAAACCTTTTATATTGAGTAACTTAAAAAACGAAAACACGAGAAAAAAGCCAGCCATGAAGATCCGCATGGCAAGGGTAATAGTAAAATGCTCCCCTGAAAGACCAGTGATTATCGAAACAAGCGTGATATAAAAGAAAATAAGTAAAATGGGTTTGTATGTCGCGAACCACGATTTTTTTTCTCCTGGTGATTCAGTGAACGGAGCCGGCATGTTTACGATCCCTTCTGATAATTTGTATTTTGGATGCGCCGATAAAGCCTTTTGTAATGTTTGTGTTGAAATGTGCTTGTCCATTTCAATGGTGGCTGCCCCTTTTGACAAATCAATACGCAATTTTTTTACCCCTTCAACCCGGGATAAGAGATTTTGAACAGTTACCTGGCACCCTGCACAGGTCATCCCTGAAATAGTATAGTCGTGTATCATGGTTGATTCATTTGATACAAAACTACTGCTGCATGATTCCCTTGCTGTTATACAATTGTGGGTATGATTTATATCCTGTTGAAAGGCTATACATCATTTAAGAACTTGCGCAAATGAATGCCCTGCGCTTTGAATTGGGTAGGTGTTAAACCGGTGGTTTTTTTGAACTGGGCAGACAAATGGGCCACACTGCTATAGCCCAGCTTAAAAGAAATTTCATTCAGGTTCATCTCTTTGTAGGCAAGCAACTCTTTTACCTTTTCAATCTTCTGGTGAATGACATATTGCTCAATGGTGATGCCTTCTGTTTCAGAAAATAATTTACTGATGACGGAATATTCTTTATGCAGTTCCTTTGATAATACTTCCGAAAAAATAAACTTTTTGTCTTCTGCATAATGTATGCGATCAATAATAATGGATTTGATCTTGTCAATCTGTTGAGAAAGGCTATCATCCAGTAATTCAAAACCAAGTTCTTTTAATTGTTTCCTGGCATCCTCCAGTTGTTTCGGTGTGAGCGGATCGGGTAACAGTAACTCTCCCAATTGAACCTTGAGCGGCAAACTTCCAATACCTTTAAAAATTTCCGTTACTGCGTTAACGCAACGCGGGCAAACCATGTTCTTAATGTATAGTTTCATGCGTGCTGATTAAATACTGTTTACGTATTAAGCACAAATATAAACCAATGGTGAAATCCGCGGATAAGCAAAACCAGTCGTAATGCGGCGGTAGCAAACCCCGGTTTGGAAACAAATCATAGAGCAGATCCCAGGCACCATGAAGAAAATAGCCTGCAATTAAGAAATATATATTCTTTTTGATCCCCCGATAAGCCAGTAATAAAAAGAATACAGATTGTGCAAATGTAATAATGAGTGACGGTGTATCTGACCAGGTAAAGCCCACATACAGGTAGCCAATACCCGCGAGTACCAAACCATATACCGTTGGCTTGTCAAGTTGTTTTAAAAACACAAACGTAAGAATAATCAGTATTCCTGAAAACGTTCCAATGAGTGCTGCTGTCATAGTACTATTTTATACGTTGAAAATTTTCTGTCCGTCCGAAAAGGGAGATGCCAATATACCCGCGCACGGTAAGGTTATCACCGTTCAGTCTCATCTTGCAGTCATAGGTTTTGCCGCTTTCAGGATCATAGATGGTTCCGTTTGTATAACTACCATCTTTAAAAGTAAAATTAGCTAGCAATTCTATTCCCCGGACTTCTCTTGACTGCAAAGTTTTATCAGGGTTTTTAACATCCTTTGCTGCAACCGCTACCCATACTGATTTGCCATAGTATTTACCTGCCTTTTTATAGATTTCGATTTTAGCATTCTTCTCAGGCGACCAATACAGGCCGGTCACGCTATCCGCTTGTGATTGCTTCGATTGCGCAAAACCTGCTACCGCAACCGACAGGAAGAATGCAGTTAATCCCAATCGTAATTTAAAATGTTTCATACTTGTTTGTTGATTTAATGGTTCATTTCAATAAAAGCGCACAATGGAAGCAGGATAACTAAAGCAAATACTTCTAATGCAAACCGAATCTTTTTCATGTTGTTTTATTTTAATTGTTATTTGATATTGTAAAAGTAGACCACTTCTTAAAGTCCGGACAGACAGCAATTGGTCATGAAAGGACAATTATTATACATTATGGGAAGTCCGTTCTGTTAAATGTCTTTTTAAATGCAAAATGAAATATCTCTGTACCAGCCAGATGAACGGGATATGCATTGATAAATATCCAGCCATGCTGTCCCATATAGTTCAGGGCATCAATAATGGTGTTGAATTTTTTTACTTTGCCTTTAACGGTGCGTAACCGTTCGTCGTTCCAGTAGCTTTTTTCTTCCCCGAAATCTATATCGATGGTTACTTTATTACTTAATAACCTGGGTGTTGCAGTTAACTGGCAATATTGTTCAATTTTTGAAGTATCCGGCTGGCAATACGCGGAAAGCGCGCTAAAGACAATGCAGGCAATAAGTATTTTTTTCATGGCTTTTATTTTAAATGATTGATTAAATAAGTTGCAGAACAATGGGGTGAACAGAAATAAATGTGTGGCTCGCCCGGGTGCCTGATGGCTTTTTTTGTATCAAGGATAAGCATCCGGCATACAGGGTCAATGGTTGGCTGGCAGTTTGGTTCACTACCAAGTTGAAATATTTCCATTTCGTCAGCCATATTTTTGAATAAATGTTTTCCCTGCGGTTTCAAATGATAACCGGATGCAGGCGAAAGCATATTCACCAATGCTGACGAACACCAAAAGACACCTGCACCCGCTTTTGAAGCAATCCTTGAAGTAAGATTCACAGTGGATCCAAAAAAATAATTGTTTCTTCGAAGTACCGGACCATAATGCAGTCCTCCATGCACCTGTAAAAAATGTTCTTCTTTTGAAATATTGTTGCCAATCATCATAGCAGTTGCGAGCAGATTATCAGCAGAATCTGATACAATCATGATTTCATCACCGGTCCTTTCATGCAGGCTGCTATCGCCCACCAGGCTTTTTTTGACTATACTGATGTATTTGTCAATCAAATCAGCGGCTGAACGGGCACCATGTGTTTCAGTGAGCGCGGTGTACCCTGACAGGTCGGCTATCAGCATGGCGATATGTTGTTCCATAAAATAATTTTGCGTATGGTTAATTATAATCCAGTAAAATTTTTACCGTGTTTTCAAATTTTGAACCGTACAGGCTGGCAATTTTTCTCAGGCACTGGTCAATTGGATATGCTGGCTGGTTATCATAGCGCACTATTTTTGCGCCGCTGAAATAAGTTGTTTGTTCCGTTGAAAATAATATTGGCATGCTTACATGCAATTCATGCAGCTTTTTAGGTTTGATGGTTTGGGTACAAACAATGGTTAACCCATACGCTGTAGTTATCGTACCGTCCTTCAAATAAAAGTTGGTCATGGAGTAAGGGAAACTGCGACCGTACGTATCAATAATACTGGCCAGCCAGAATTCACTCATGCCTTCCTGCAGCAGGACGCCAATATTTTTGTTTTTTCTGCATATCACCTTTTTAGCGATATTGAATTTTGTGTTTCCACTGACTGCAATGCTCCTGTGAGCTGTTTTAATCTCGGCCTGGGGATAATATACAGCTGCTGCGGCTGTCAGCATGGTTTGCCTGTCAAACAAATCATTAATGACAGTAAGTGCACCTTCCACCGCATTGGATACGCCTGCTGTGCTGTACAGGTTCCCGGAACTGGTGACGTTTACATTTTGCACCCAGTTAATTTTTGGAAACTGTCCTTTGATGGCCTGATAGTCTGATGCGTGGCAGGTCATCGGTTTGCCATCATACAAACCAGTTGCAGCGGCGGTAGATGCACCATCGCAAATAGCCAGTATTTTAGTATGCGAATGAAAATGTTTTTTTATCCAGTCGATCAAAACAATGTCCTGGAATGCTGTCCTTGCAGACAAGGCAGGAATTACGATTACATCGGCTTCCAGTTTCATTGAATCAAGATCCCGGAAGGTTAATTGGGGAAGAACGAAAAGATTCTTTCTAAGCACTACAGGTTTTCTATCTCTGGCAACAATATAGACATTGGTTTTCCGTGTCGCATTAAAGAGGTAGAATGCTGCGAGCATGTCAAATATTTCTGTTCCATTTTTATCGGCGATAATAAAAACATTTTTTTTAGATGCAGCATATGCAGGTGCCGGGCAGGTAAAATGATTGTCACCGTAATAGGGAAGCGGTGTTTGTTTGATATCACGGATGGGTTTGCAGCTGTTTAGCAAGACTGCGGCAAACAGTGCCAGGCCGGCAATGAAAGTTTGATTGGTTATAATTTTCATGATTGTCTTTTTAATTTGAGATGTGAAATTGCGTTGATTATGCTCCCTGCGGGGGACAAGAGGAAGTCAAAAACGGACAAATTATTAGCCAACAGGTTTCTGTGATAGATTGCGGCAATAAAAAGGAGCAGACCGGTACAAAAAAGCAATTGTATCGGGTAATGGTTACGCGTTTCGGAGTGGCGCGAAATAATTACGAAAGGAAATTGGCAGAGAAGTCTATCAACATGGATGCTTTGTTTGAATCTTAGCCCAACTTATGGATGAGTATAAAAATTAAAAGCCGGCCATAATAAAGCGGTCTCGTCAGGAATAATGTTGATTTTGAAAATCAACTTATTACAATAAATGTGACAAACAATATGCAAAACCTCACCTTTAGTATTTTTAAGTCGTTGTTAAATTGTTCAAAAATAGCCCTCTAAATATGCATATGCGTTTTAAAAACCTTTAGGCGCTTTCTTTTCGTCGTTGCAAGCTTATACTCATTGAAAACACGATTATCAATTCAAAGACCTGTTTGTACGTTCTCACCAATATCATTTAACAAACAATAGTTATTACTTTCTCACCCAGGAAGTAAGTTTTTTTTGCTTTTAATCTATAACGATTGGTTAAGGTTCCAGGTAGGAAAATCCGTGATTTTTATTACGACTAATAATCTTTGGCGAAGTAATCCGTTTTTGAAATTCCTAACTTTTTCATTTTCGAATGAAGGGTTGTGGAAGGAATCGCCAAAAATTCCGCAGCCCCGTCAGTTCCAGCTATTTTGCCCTTATATTTTTTCAAGACATCTATTATATAGGAGCGCTCCATGTCTTCCAAAGAACTTGATGCATTTTCTGATGAGCTATTTTTTGATGGAAGTTCTATTTCATCCAATACATCATATTGGGTTAGTAACACACTCCTTTCAATTAAATGTTCCAGCTCACGTATATTTCCTGGCCAGCTATAATTTTGAAGTTGATTCATAACTTCTGAAGAAATAGAATTGATTGTTTTACCAGCCCCTGAAGTGAAGCGACTTAGAAAGAAGTTAGCCAGTAAGGATACATCTTCAGGCCGTTCGCGTAGCGGTGGCAAATGAACGGGAAAAACGTTAAGCCGGTAAAATAAATCAGAGCGGAACCTGCCTGCTTTCACTTCTTCTTCCAGGTTACGGTTGGTGGCAACAACGAGACGAACATTGATTTTTATCGTCGCTTGTCCGCCGACTCTTTCCAGTTCCCGTTCCTGTATAACACGTAATAACTTTACCTGCATGTCAAGTGGCATCTCGCCGATCTCGTCAAGGAACAAAGTGCCATTATTGGCCTGTTCAAATTTTCCAATACGACGGTCTGTTGCACCGGTAAAACTACCCCGTTCATGACCAAACAGTTCGCTCTCTATTAAATTAGGAGGCAATGCTGCGCAGTTTACTTTTATCATCGGTTTATTGTTCCTTGGAGATAAAAGATGGATACGGTTGGCGATTAATTCTTTCCCCGTGCCCGTTTCTCCCAGAATCAATACCGTGCTGTTTGAATAAGCCACTTTTTCAATTAAATGATACACCTTGCGCATCGCCTGGCTGTTCACAGTCAGACCACTAAAGTCATTATTGCCGGATAGTTGACCATTGGATTTTTTCCCCTCCAATCTTTCATTGTACCCTGATTGCAGCGAATACAAATTGGAAGGGTGTCTTTCCATCAATTCATGCAGGTATTGTTTTTCCATATACTTGAAATTTAAATAGAGGGTTAAAGCGACAGGATAATTTAATAACCGAAGCTGCTGGTTTCTAAATGGGACAAGCTATTCAATCAGAAAGGTTTTCGTGGAACGGCGAAAGAAAGATGCTTTCAATTACAGAACACATTTGATTGCAGACTGAATTCCATCACAGTAAATAATGTGGCAGTTTTACGCTGGGTTAAAGTGGCTTTGTAGTTTTTTCGCAAGGTCGACACTCACATTTGCGCAATAGGCGCCATAGGCATCTATCAAAGTGCCTCTTACACCTGCAGTAGAAGAAATTGCATACACCATGGCGTTATCATCAGGCGTTATGCTGCTTTCAAACCGATAGGTTTCGTCAATATGAAAATCATCGGGGTCGAGTCTTATATCCAAATCTCCGCAGTAAAGACAAACGGACTGGGTTGTAAAATCAGCTTCATAACCTCTTTTCCTGAGATCATCCAAAGCTTCATTCAATGATTCATAATTTTTCATTTTATTTTGTTTTTGATTGATTGCTCCACCATTGTTCAAAGTTGATGTTACCTAACTCAGCTTTTCCAGCGGGTACCAGCGCTGTATGACTAACTTCTCCTCCAAAATATTCTGGTCTTCCGTTAGCCACTACCTTGCGGTGATCATTTGAGTGCTTCAGGTATTGTTCAACAATTTCATACATCTCAAAACGTTCAGGACCTGCTATTTCTACATTACCGTTAATGGGAGTTGCAAGCGCATACTTTGCTACAAAAGCGGCAACATCATCTGACGCAATGGGCTGAAATTTTACATCAGAAAGATGTACTTCATTCCCTTGTGTAGCCTGGTCAGCAATGCCTTTGAGGAATTCTAAAAATTGTGTGCTGCGGATGATTGTATAGGGAACCCCTGATTTTTTGATCAAATCCTCCTGCGCTTTCTTTGCACGCATGTAACCGATATTTTGCATGATGTCAACACCAACTATTGATAATGCCAGGTGATGCTTAACACCTGCATTGATCTCCACGGCTAAAAGATTCCGACCAGCTGTCTGAAAAAACTCCATAACAGCTTTGTCTTCGAATGAAGGTGAATTGGCGAGATCAATAACAACATCCGTATCCTTCATTGCTTCAGTTAAACCCTCGCCAGTAATCGTATTAATACCGGTTGCAGGAGAAGCCGCGATAACTTCATTACCTTTTTGACGCAGGAGGTTAACTACTTTGGTTCCAATAAGACCTGAACCCCCAATGACTACGATTTTCATAATTCGATTTTTTAAATTGTGATTGTGTTTGTCACTAAAGACCAACCGAATGCCAATTAATCAAACTATTGATAGTCAGGAAAGAAAGGAAAAACAGCGTGAAATTTTTCACTGTATTTAGTGAAAGCCTTAACGGGTTCACTGTATAAGAGGAGAAAATAAAAGCTTGTAAGATTCGTATCATCCAAAATAATCGCTCTTGCTGATATTTAATTTTTTCATTTTGGAGTGTAACGTATTACCCGGCATTTTCAATATTTCAGCAGCACCACCAGCGCCAGAAATTTTACCGGCACAACGTTTCAATGTTTCAATAATATAACTGCGTTCAACTTCTTCCATTGAACGGTTTAATAAATGAGCTTGTTCTTGTTTTTCTGTCCCATTGCTTTGCGGCAGGTATACTTCATTTATAGTACCATCGGTGGTCAGAATTATGTTTCGCTCAATCAAATGTTCCAGTTCTCTTACATTGCCAGGCCATGTATAACTGCGTAATTGTTGTATAACTTTTGGAGCAATTTTTTTGATAGTCCGGCCAGTACTCTTGCTGTATTTCTGCACAAAGAAATTGACAAGTGGTTCGATATCCTCTGCACGATTGCGAAGCGGTGGCAGGCTAATGGGAAATACATTCAACCTGAAATAAAGGTCAGCGCGAAAACGCCCTGCTTTTACTTCTTCTTCGAGATTACGATTGGTAGCTGCGATCAAACGCACATCTATCTTTATAACCTGTTTGCCGCCCACCCGTTCCACTTCACGTTCCTGGATTACCCGCAATAACTTGGACTGCGCTTCCAAAGGCAGTTCACCAATTTCATCAAGAAATAAGGTACTGTTATTTGCCAATTCAAATTTTCCAATGCGCTTGTCAATGGCGCCGGTGAAAGCACCGCGTTCGTGACCAAACAATTCGCTTTCGATTAGATTGGCAGGTAATGCAGCACAATTAACTTTAACCATCAGTTTGTCCTTGCGTGGTGAAGCATTATGAATTGCTCTTGCAATCAGCTCTTTACCGGTACCAGTCTCGCCCTGTACAAGAACGGTTGTATTGGAGTCTGCCACCAGCGATATGAGGTGATATACTTTTTGCATTTCTTCACCACTGCCAACAATTTCTGAAAAATTATAAATAGTTTTAATCTGTTCCTTCAAATAGTCGTTTTCCACTTCCAGTTGCTTCTTATAAGACATCAATTTTGCATTGGCCTGAATATTGGCTATCGCAACTGATATTTGGTTACAGATTCCTTTTAAGATTAACTGGCTCAAACGGTTTGCCAATATCCAGATAGTGCCGATGTTTTTGTTACCGACACGCAACGGCATACCGTACACATTTCTTAATCCGGTTGTCTTCCAAAGCCTGGCATAATCGTTACCGTTTTTTAATTCTTCTTCTATGTTAAACACCAACCCATCCTTACTGGAAAGTACCTCCACTGTAAATTTGTCCTTTACGGTTACCTTGTGGGCAACCATTTTTTCAAAATCCATTTTTGCATTTTCAAACAATGTTTTATCAAACATAAACGGAGATAAATGAAATCCGTCTTCGTCTATTACGCGGATCATGGCTATCTGTGTATGCATCGTTTTATCCAATACCCTGGAGATCGCATCCTGGAGGTCCGCCTTTGTTCGCACTTGCGTTATATCGTTACTGAACTCCAATAAAAAGCCTTGCTCCTCCTGCTTTTTATTGATTTGCTCATTGGCCATAATATTGGCCATTGCAATGGATATTTGCGAGCAAATACCTTGTAATAAAGGCACATTAATCTCCTCAATGTCCAGAAATAAAATTCCCTGGTTCGTTTCTCCATTTCTTAAACGTATGCCTAAAAAGTTTTTGAATCCCATTGTTTTCCACTGCTGTAAATAAGGTGCGGATACTCCACGCTTGATTTCCCTGTCCACATTAAACAATAATGGGATAGCGCTATTGAGTACACGGTTCTGAAGCCCGTCGTTGATAGGGTAACTGGTTGTTGTCAATTCACCCAGCGTCTGCCGGTCATTTTGATTTGTAATAAGATCGAAGATATAAGCACTCATTGTAGCATCATCTTCGTTGATTCTCCGGATAACATAACCACTCTTTTGATTTAACCTGCTAATGGCAGTTTGGGTTGCATGCGCAAGTTCTTCTTTGGTTCGTACAGCCGCAATTTGATTGCTGAAATCCAGCAGGAATGATTTCTCTTTTTCCTTACCGAGCAGTTGCTCATTTACGATAATGTTTGCAACGGCATTCGATAAATGTGGAGCAATGCCAAGTAATGTATTTATAAATTCTTCCGGGAAACTATCGGTCCGATCTGAATACACGAGGACGTAACCAATGGTTTCCATTTTGTCCTTTAATTTGGCAATCATTGCTTTCCTTATCCCGCATTCATAATTAACCTTTAAGAAAGGAGGGATACCCGGCTCATTGATTATTTCGTCCAGCAAAAAGGCTACCGGTATTTCCGTGCCTGCAACTTTGCCGAGAAAAGGATCATCGACCGGGAAATTCATTTTAAGTAATGATGGAAGCTCACCGCGGTGTTTAATGTGCATGGATTCCCGGTCCATTAGGAAAGGAAAATAGGTTCCCTTTTGTTTGTCAATAAGAGAAATGACTGCATGCGTAAAATAGAAATATGTCTTGAGCCGGGATGAAAAAACTTTTACCAGATCATTTTTTTCCCTGACCCGGGTAATGTCGTTGCTCAATTCCAGCAAAATGTCTTTTTCTTTTTTGTAAGCGTCAAGTTGCTGTCCAAGTGCATTTTCAGGACTGTGTGTAGGATGGCTTGTCAACTTTTTTATTTTATCTTTTTCTAAGTTGCCGACTTTTTTCAATTGAATCGGGTTTATCTGTTCCGATGTATAAAATCTGGTTAATAAGCGATGCCAATAAAAGGTAAAAATCAGCTGCAAAGCTGGATTAAAATTGTGTTTATTATTGATAATTATTAATTAATAAATAATTATCAGTTATCCCTTACGCTCAAATTTAGGAAATATTGCAGAAAAAATCCGGTAGTAAACGGTGGTTGACGAACTAATTACTTGAATTGACCAACCTGATAGGCACCTGGGGCAACATTAAATGCAATGTTCAACCTGTTCCAGCTGTTGATGGTATTAACAGCAATGGTCAAGTCAATAAGCTCCTCATCAGAAAATTCTTTCTTTACAGTTGTATAAATTTCATCGGGAACATTACAATTTGTTACCGCTTCACTCCATTCGAGTGCTGCTCTTTCACGTTCCGTGTAATAAGCAGTGTCACGCCATGTAATTAATCCATACAAACGTTGTTCTGTCTCGCCCCTGAAACGCGCATCTTTATAATGCATATCAATACAATAGGCACAGCCGTTCATTTGCGAAGCTTTGATGAATACCAACTCCAGAAGATCGGTATCGATGCCAGACCTTTTCAGGTATGCTCCCGCCATGAACAAAGACTTAAATGCATCCTGACCTTTTTCGTGAACGTTTACTCTTTTTTCCATATGCTTATAATTTTTTGAAAGTGCTGGCAACTGCTATGCCACTGCGCAATTTTATGAGTGGTAACTTTTTAGATAATTGATATTCGTTTTTTCCGCTGCATATAGTGGATGCGGTAAGTCATTCCACTGAATAGAGTGAAATTATTTTAAATGGGTTGTTTAGTTTGTTTGTTTACATATAGTTGCGAAATGGCATGTAGGTTGAACAGAGCATCGCAAATAATAAATAATACAACTATGCTATTACCAATAGGAAATGTAGCTCCTGATTTTGAGCTGAACTGTACTCCGGACCAAACACTTAAATTAAGTGCTTTAAGAGGACGAAAAGTTATTCTGGCTTTTTATCCCGCTGACTGGAGTCTTATTTGCAGTGACCAGATTGCGCTGATTAATGAAACACTTACTTTTTTTAATAAGCAACATGCATCAGTCATAGGCATCTCCGTTGACAGTAAATGGTCGCACCTTGCATTCACGCAAGACAGAAAAATTCACTTTCCATTACTTGCAGATTTTGAACCAAAAGGAGCAGTATCAAAAATGTATGGCGTATACGATGAACAATTGGGTGAATCGTTGCGGGCACTATTTATTATCGGCGAAGAAGGAATAATTCGCTGGAATTATTTGTCACCCACAGGCATTAATCCAGGCGTTGATGGTATTCTTGATGCGCTTGAAACGATAAAATAAAAAACAAAGGTATATGAGCATTTTAAAATTCCCGGTAACGGAAAACGATCACTGGCAGGGAAATACTGCCGCTAAGATTGAGCTGGTAGAGTATGGCGATTATCAATGCCCGCATTGCGGTCATTCTTATCCGATAGTCAAAGCTATCCAGGAAATCATGGGCGATGATTTGAAATTTGTATTCAGGAACTTTCCGCTTTCATACATTCATCGGCAAGCTAAAGCAGCAGCATTAGCTGCTGAAGCTGCTGCTTTGCAAAATAAGTTTTGGGAAATGCACGACATTATTTTTGAGAACCAGGGGCGCCTGGAACCAACTGACTTATTTTCATATGCACAAGCCATTGGACTTGACCTGGAAAAATTTCGCCATGATATTCAGCTTGAAAAAATCCTTGAGAAAGTCGAAAGCGATATAGAAAGCGGCGCCCGTAGCGGTGTCAATGGCACGCCGTCTTTTTTCGTTAATGGAAAGAAATGGGAAGGAGATTGGCAGAACAAGGATGCATTTTTAGAGTACCTGCAAAACCAATAATCTATGTCAGTTAAAAATATTTTCTTACAAACTTTCATGCTGATTTTTATGAATCTGAACGCCAATAGCCAGCCGTCTGCAAAAGATATCCGTGGCGCTGCGGCAATTATTCCACTCGCATCACAGCCGTCTGCGGTACTCGTGGTCGACCAACCAGAAGCGTTATCATTGATAGAGGGTCGTGTAGTTATTCAGTACCGTACAGAGAATGTACGTATTGCCCCTGTTTATGGAAAGGCAGCATTGCAGGTGTCGCCCCGTCTTGGTCATTTACACATTACAGTAGATGATGCGCCGTGGCGATGGATAGATGCCAGTAACGAGCCAATAATAATTAATGGCTTGACTGAAGGAGCTCACCAGGTAAGGATTGAGTTGGTCGATCCTACGCACACGCCTATGGCAAAGAAAACTGTTTATTTTACCATTCCCATACCCAGAAAAAATCATCTATCGCATCATTAATTCAATAGATGCAAAAATTGATCTCATGATGATCCGAAAGCTACCAACAACCCGGTAGCTTTTTTTTGTATTCGAACTCCTACGATAAAGCCACTGCATTTAGTGTACCCTTCTGCCAATTGTCGAAATAGAATAGTGTTAGTTTGAAATAATTTTCTAAACGATCTCATTTTCAAATGGTTGCGGAATGGCACACCTGTTGTCTGTCGAAAGAGACAAATTATTAATTCAAAAAGTAAAAAAATCAAACAATGAAAAAGCAATTCAACGCAACAAACACAAAAGCGCGTTTTATGAACGCACTACTCTTACTGTCTTTTTTTGCACTCTTACAATTCACTGTCAGCGCACAGGAACAAAAGGAAGTTAAAAACATTGTGATTGTTCACGGCGCTTTTGCCGATGGTTCGGGCTGGGAAGGCGTGTACAAGATTCTTACAAAAAAGGGTTACCATCTTACGATTGTACAAAATCCATTGACTTCGCTTGAAGACGATGTAACAGCCACAAAACGCGCATTGGACAAACAGGATGGCCCGGTAATACTCGTAGGACATTCATATGGTGGCATTGTGATAACCGAAGCAGGCAGCGATTCTAAAGTAAAACGCCTTGTATACATCGCTGCCTACATTCCGGAAGTTGGAGAATCTGCACTTACACTCGCTTCCACAGCACCAACACTGCCTGAGTACGGCATTATGCAGCCCGATGAAAATGGCATTGTTTATTATTCAAAAGAAAAGTTCCATTATGGTTTCGCTGGTGATTTGCCAAAAGCAAAAGCCGACTTTTTGTATGATTCACAAGGTGAGATTACTGCAAAAGCATTGACAACTCCTGTTACCTACGCAGCATGGAAAACAAAACCAAGTTACTCTGTTATTGCAACTGGTGACAAAAGTATTAATCCTGTTATTACACGGAGGTTATCAAAACGTGCCAATGCCATTACCGCTGAAATAAGTGGCAGCCATGCGATCTATGTATCACAACCTGCAAAAATTGCAGCTTTCATTGATGCTGCAGCGAAAGGCGAAAGTTATTAACGCAGGTAATTGATATTACCTGAAAACACTTTAAAGAACAAGCAATGAAAAATTATGAATCACTGGTGGATGCGCTGCCGGATGTAAAGAGAAGAGGTTATACGGAAGATTTTGAGGTTGTACATGATGGATTGTTTTGCAGGGCATTGGATCTGCGGTTTCAACCAGCGGAATTTACTGTCGATGAAATATACCGGTTTGAGGAAAATTCAGATCCAGATGACAACAGCATTCTTTACCTCATTTCATCTTCAAACGGTGTAAAAGGTTTTCTATTGGATGCCTATGGAACTTATGCTGAGAACATGAGTTTTGAGATGGCAAAAAAATTACGACAGTACTATGTGTGGTAACAAAAAATAAAGTTTTATGAAAGTCGATATTATACAACATTTCCTTTTAGTAACAGTATTTATCAATAGCAATACAAATATTATGGCACAAGCAGTAAAACCAAAGGCGGAAAATGATCCGCGCATTTTTAAAGAAGTAAGAACTTTTTTGAAAGACTTAAATGCTGGTAAAGGAAAACCCATCGAACAACTCAGTCCTGTTGATGCACGAGCTGTATTGACAGGGGCGCAAAATTCAGTAACAGTAGATTATTCTGGCATTGAAGAATCTGAAAAAATGATAGAGCAGGACGGAATAAGTGTGAAGGTACATATTGTAAAACCTCTGAGTACTGGCGCAGATGCACCTGTTTTCATTTACGTTCATGGTGGTGGCTGGGTCTTGGGTGATTATGCTACGCATAGAAGGCTTGTTAGAGATTTAGTAGTAGAAAGTGGTGCGGTAGCAGTCTTCCCGGATTATACACCGTCACCGGAGGCAAAATATCCCACGGCTATCAACGAAATATATGCAGCCACTAAATGGGTAGCAGCACACGGCAGTGACATCGGCGTAAACGGAAAAAACCTGGGCATTGTTGGTAATAGTGTTGGTGGCAACATGTCTGCGGCAGTTGCGCTGATGGCAAAAGAGAAAAATGGCCCACATCTGAAATGCCAGGTATTGTTGTGGCCTGTTACCGATGCAAATTTTGAAACAGGATCTTACACAGAGTTGGGTGAAGGCAGGTTTCTGACCAGGAACATGATGATTTGGTTTTGGGATAATTACCTGCCGGATATGAAAAGAAGAAAGGAAATTTTTGCTTCCCCGTTACAAGCCAGCCTGGAACAATTAAAAGGACTTCCTCCTGCACTTATTCAGACAGCAGAAAATGATGTGCTGCGTGACGAAGGTGAAGCGTATGCACGAAAGTTGGATGAAGCAGGTGTACCGGTAACACTGACCCGACTGGGTGGATTAATTCACGACTATGGCTTGCTGAATCCAATAGCCAATGTGCCTGCGGTACAAACAGCATTGATACAGGCGGCAGCCACTATCAGGCATGCCCTCAAGGATTAACAATGAGGATGCATTTTTTCAACGACCAATAACAAAGGTCTAAAAACAAATTATATGAAAATTGTAGTCATCGGAGGCACCGGCCTCATCGGTTCAAAAGTGGTAGCAAAACTTCGCGCAAAGGGACATGAAGTGATTGCAGGTTCGCCACAAACAGGTATCAATACGCTTACAGGTGAAGGTCTTGATGAAGCATTTAAAAAGACACAGGTAGTTATTGACCTGGCAAATTCGCCGTCATTTGAAGACAAAGAGGCATTGGATTTTTTTACTACAGCAGGCAATAACATATTTGCAGCAGAAGCATTGGCGAAGGTAAAACATCACATCGCTTTATCAATAGTGGGTACAGAACGCCTTGCAAACATTGGATATTTCAGAGCAAAGCTGGCGCAGGAGAAACTGATAAAAGAATCAGGAATGCCCTATAGCATTATTCACTCCACACAATTCTTTGAATTCCTGGCAAGCATAACGCAGTCTGCAACTGCAGGTAATGTTGCCTATTTATCGCCTGCTATGTTTCAGCCCATTGCAGCTGAAGATGTCGCTGAGGTAGTAGCAGATGTTGCGACAGGTCAGCCACTTAACGGGATGATTCAGATCGGCGGCCCTGAACGGAAAGGAATGGACGTGTTTGTCAAAGAGTATCTGGATAGGATAGGCGATGAGCGCAAAGTAGTGACCGACGTACACGCTAAATATTTTGGAGCAGAGTTAAATGATCAGACACTTGTACCGGGAGGAAATCCCCGACTCGGAAAGATTGATTTTGAGACCTGGATCAAAACGCAGCATGTGCCTGCTTAATGTTAAATAGAAGTTCTTATTTTTTTACATAGCGGCTCCCTGTCTGGTAAATCAGGATATGGCAAAGTGGATGGACTGGCAGGGAGCATGCTTGTAAACAATACATGAAATGGAAACAGCAACAACAATACAACCTGGTGTTTTACCTGGGCTTGGAATAAAAAGCATATATCCGGATATTACTGGCATGAGCATTCCTCCATCCGCAGATTGCAAGTTACCGGCAGGCGATCTGAATACTACGCAGAATGGTTGGCGGTTATTTAAAGAAAGTCATTCACTGGCAAGCCTTTGGAAGCTGTTTAAAGATATCAAAGTAATTAGCTTTTGTGAATGGACCAACCTGGCTCATGCTACCGATACATGGGATGGTTTGTTAAGTGATGTGATACGGCCTCTTGAAGGAAAAGATCGCATGTTTATTTTCCAGTTGGGAGATGTGCGTTCCAAAAAATTCTTCGAGGTAGATGAAATTCTTGACATCATCAGTGATTTCTCGATGCATGGACGTGTCTCTGTGGTACTTGATAAACAGGAAGCGGACAATTTATCGGAATTGTTGCACGGCAAGAGTATATCAGTAACTGATGAATTAAGATATAACCCCGGTTCAGATTACAGATACGACGCCATTTTTCAAACCATGCATATCGATCAACTATTGATTAGTGTTGACGATTCCATTCTTGTACATCAAACAAACAGACAATTTGAATTACCAGGAAATGCTACTGACGGAAAAGAAGCAGCCATACAAGCAGCCATACATCTTTAATCAAAAATAAATAATTATGAAAATGTTTACCATAGATCCGAAGGCGGATAAAGGCCTGTCTGATCAGGATAAAAATGCGTTGCCTGAGCCTGAAAATAAAGAGGATGAACATGCAGCAGAGGCAACGGAGTTTGCGGATGATGACCTGAGAATGGTTGAACAACCATTTAACAACCGTAGCTAACGGTTGCGAAATGCAATGTTTTTTCACCACTAAAAATATTTTATGCTACCGTATGTGTCAAAAAACGAGGCCATAGAAGACCTGCACCGGAGGGGTTTTAACAACGACTTCCAGCTGTTTGGTAATGATTTGCTTTGGGTACAGGAAAAGATCTTTATACGCATGGCTGATTTTGAAATTGCCGAATACCATCACTTACTCCTTCCACAAAGTACCAGGACGGATTCGATTGTTTTTGGCGTGATATCAAATCATCATCACGTTAAAGGCATTTTGCTTAATGATTATTCAGCTTATATACTGAAGACTCCGTCCGTCATCGAAAAAAAAATAAACGAGTTGAATCGTAAAACAGACGGCGGATATAATCTTTAAAATTATTGCTCATGAATTTGATGAAAGGAAAAATTGTTCTTATAACTGGTTCCACCAAAGGAATTGGAAAACAAACCGCTATTGAACTGGCAGCGTTAGGGGCTACTGTGATCATACATGCCCGCACTATGGCAGAAGGCGAACCCGTGATTCAACAACTGCAGATTGCTATGCCTTCGGCTTCTTTTGATTTGTTTGTTGCCGATTTTGAAAAACAACTTGAAGTAAAAAAAATGGCATTGGAAATCACAGCCGCTTACAACAGATTGGATATTCTGATCAACAACGCGGCTTTGTATGAAGAATGGAGAAGATTGTCTGCTGACACCATAGAAAGGACATTCGCCGTCAATCACATGGCCCCTTTTCTTTTAACACATCTGCTTATGCCCCTGTTAAAAAGCGCAGCCCGTGCAAGGATAATTAATATAAGCTCGCAAGCCCACTACCAGGCTAAATTTGATTTACATAATCTGCAGGGTGAAAAAGAATATGATGGAGTCAATATGTACCGGACTTCAAAATTATGCAACCTGTTATTTACCTATTATCTGGCAGATAAACTGAAACATCAGCATATAATGGTCAATGCTGTTCATCCCGGAATGATTGAAACCCATCTTTACCGAAACGCCTACACCAGTTTTGAACCGGATTTACTCCAGGATGCAGCGGATACAGTCGTTTACTTGGCAAGCTCAGGTGATGTTGATGGCATATCCGGGGAATATTTTACTAACAGGCTACCCATACAATCATCTTATGATTCTTATACCAAACGATATCAAAAAAGATTATGGGCAGTCAGTGAACATCTTGCGGGCATTCAAAGTAATAATTATATCCCGGCGCCTAAAAAATCAGGGAAAATCAGTTGGCATGTAAAACCTTTTTTTCCGCTCTGGATGATTCCAAAATCAATAAAACAAAAATATGCTCAGGAGTATAGTGCCCATGGGAAGAATTCAAAAGGAGAATTGTATGTGTACTGAATATTTAGTTCAGTTGATTACCTTTTTTTCAGCTCTGAAAATCATTCTCAGGAAATGATCTCTGGTTAGATAGGCAATGGTCCATCCATAGAGCGTTTTTAATTTATTGTTATAATTGACAAGGGAGATCAAGTGGATGAATAACCAGCTTAACAATCCAAAAAGGCCGCCGATGTGCAGTTTGTGTTTAAAGAGATCTACAACAGCAAAATTTCTTCCGATGATTGCCATTTCTCCACGGTCAAAATAATTAAAAGGTTTCATTGACTTACGTTTTGCGGCCCGCAATAAATTTTTTCCAAGTTGTTTACCTTGCTGGATAGCAGGTTGTGCAAGCTGGGGATGCCCTTGTAAATAACGCACATCATGATATTGAATGCAAACGTCACCGATGGCATAGATATTTCTATAGGGCCAGATGCAATTATATTGATCGGTGAGTATCCTGTTCGATTTTCTAATAAAATCTTTTGAAATACCTGCTACATTATTCGCAATAACGCCAGCCGCCCAAATCAATGAGTGAGCTTCAATAACACTTCCGTCAGATAGCTGTACCCGATCGTTTTCGAAGTTTGTTACCAGCGTATTTAACCGGATGTGCACGCCCATCTTCCTGAGCCTTTCAAATGAACCCCTGTGTGTTTTTTCGCTCATGGGCGCCAGCAGGTTTGCTGCACCATCAATGACATAGATTTTTCCTTCTTCTTCATTTTGGAGCTCCGGGTAATCCCTGGCCATAATGTATTTTCTAAATTCGGAGAGCATGCCAGCGATTTCAACACCGGTCGGCCCACCTCCTGCAATAACAATCGTCAGAAGTTTTTTTCTTTCGACCGGATCGTTTTCAACTGCTGCCTTTTCAAGAATCTTTATCAATTCATTACGCATATACAATGCATCGTTTATCCCTTTTAAAAAAAATGCATTGCGCTGGACATTTGTATTGCCAAAAAAATTTGTCTTGGTTCCTGTCGCCAATATTAACAAGTCATAACCTAATGAACTTCCATCATCTAAATAAATCGTGTTTTCCGACGTGTTTACTTCAAGCAATCCTGCCATCCGGAAGCCAATTTTTTTATTGCGGAATAGTTTCCGGTATGGATAACTAATACTTGCGGGCTCAAGAAAACCTGTGGCCACCTGGTAAAGCAGTGGTGTGAAGTAGTTATAGTTATTTTTGTCAATCAGTGTAATGCTATAATATTTGTTGTTATACATTTCACGAATGAAGCTTAGACCTGCAAATCCTCCTCCAATAACTACAATATTTTGTTTGGCTGTTTTCAACATTTATATATTTTGTCGCTATTTATGCGACCATTTTAAAGGAAAAAGGGACGAATTTGTATGTTACAAAAACGTCCCGTTATTAAATTAGGCTGCAATGGCCATCCTTACTTCTACAATGGCTCCATACTTTATGATTGGACATCCTTTTGCAATTTCAACAGCCTCATCATAATCTTTTGCTTTGATAAGCACTAATCCTCCAACAGATTCTTTTCCCTCTGCGAATGGCCCACTTGTAACCTGTTCTTTCATTTTGTTATGTTTAATAACTCTGCCTTCTATGTCCCAACGTTTGGGGGGAGTTAGCAGTTTGTTTTGTGCGGCAATACCAGCGATCCAATCCTGGTAAGGTTTCATAGCTTCTTTCATTTCATCGGGACTAGGTTTTGGATTTTTGCTTGTCAGATCCCTGTGGATCACTAATAGGAACTCTTGCATTTTTTAATTGTTTTAATGATGAAAAATGATTACTAAAATGGAAGGATGTTGCTGCCCGCTGATTTGTCGTGTTGTTGATCGGTTGTCGCAAGGATGATGCGCCGACGTAGGGTTATCCTATGCACGAACAGGTGGAAAGTGCATACCCATTACAACCGCCTCGACAAACTGGCACCCGTCATCTTCGTTTCAACGGGCAGAAAACAATCCAGTAAAAAGTGATAGATGATTTTTTTGAAGTGAGTTTTACAATTGATATGCCACCTGATTAAGTAATGTCACTCAAAGGATTGCGCAAAATTGTAAATGCTGTACCCACTATGGGAAGTCAAAGCATGATGCAAAACACTGTATTCAGTTAAGGATTAGAAATTCTATCGGAACAAAAACGGGGGAACCAGGTGTTGAAATTCCAGGACTTTTACCTGTAGCACAGGATACATTATTTTTAATTAACCAATAGATGTAACGTCGAAAAATTATCAAATGATAATAAATTTTGTTTTTAATCTACATAATTTGGCCTGTCTACGAAATGCAAAGGGATAGCAACTATGGTAACAAAAAAGTGCAAATCAAAGTGTAAAACAAATGCTGGAAATTTGTTTCATTTTTATCATTTTAAGCGAGATGAATTTTGTAAACAATTGAAATCAAATGATTTGAACGAAGTTATTTTAAGAAGTGATCTCGTCAGGGATAAATCGATTCTTGATTGTCAAGTAATTATAATAAAAGTGTAAACCAAAGCGAAAATTTTGTTTTTTAGTTTCGTTTGGTCGTTTTATTGATTAATAATAGTTAGAAATCATTTTAAAATCAGCAATACAAATTATTTCTGCTCGTCTTTACTTTTAAAGTCTGTAATTGTTTTTCCATCATAACGATACACCTCACCTCTAGATCCGAACCAAATACTTCCATCGTTAGCTTCCAAAATCCCACAAAGCATTTTATCTATTGAGAATATTTCGGTTACAGTCCACTTTTTATTGTTCCCGTAACGTCAGATTTTTCAAATTAATACGCCCACAATGAATGTCTTTTTCGCCTATTATTGTTGGTGGCTGACGTGCTGGTGTGCTGTTGTAGGTTGAAACTCTATAAAAAAGGTCTTGCCCTTTCAGGATAAGTCCTGTTCGCAATACGTCACCACCACCATGTGCTCCTTCACTCACCAGGCTAAGTTTAACAACAAAAAAACTACTCGATTCTTTTGGGTTAATCGTTCTTTTCCACGAAGACGGTTTATGAATACTGGCATCTAAAAAAGATTCTAAACCTGTCAGACCATAATTAAACAAAGGGAATTTGTCAGGCGTCATTGTGTCGGCAGTAACCAATACTTTCAAGT
>Ga0193753_10001063_pt1 | contig 24417 bp, 14 predicted proteins | sample H1c2metaG_FD_144925 | JGI IMG/M metagenome (GOLD analysis project Ga0193753, IMG submission 144925) | Soil microbial communities from a riparian zone of the East river system, Colorado, United States - H1c2 | ecosystem: Environmental > Terrestrial > Soil > Riparian zone | place: USA: East... | reverse complement strand
GGGATCCTGCGTCTCTCGGCAGGAGAGTGGGCTCGAGTTGCACTGGAAGTTGTTCGCGCCGTCCTGCGTAGAGTAGCCGCCCTTGTAATCGAATAGCGTATTGATGCGGACCCGGCGGTTGAACAGGTCGAAGCCGCTTTGCACCGAGAAGATGTCGCGCGGAATCCCGTTGCCGTAGTTGGCGAACGACGAGTCGACGCGCACCTCGCTTTTTTGAATGATACCGTCGTGATTGGCGTCGCTGAACGTGTACGGGTGATACCACTGGCTGTTGATCGGATCGCCGTTGTGGTTCTCCGTCAGCAGGCCCGCGCCGAGAATGCGCGCCTTGCCCGTGGACGCATCGATCCCGAGGTCGACGACCTCCGCCGTGTTGTGCGAGGCGGTGACGGTGACGTCCCAACCGAAACGCCGGCTGTCGACGAGCTGCGCGTTCATCTGCAGCTCGTGGCCATAGTTCCGGGTCGACCCCACGTTCTCGAGCAGTGACGTCGTCGATGCAGCGGCCGACGCCGCGATCGGAACGCTGATGAGCGCATCACGAGTTTTCTTATTGTAGAACGTGTATTCGAAATGCACGCGGTTGTTCAGCAGTTGCGTTTCGAAACCGGTCTCGAGCTCCGTGGACCGTTCCGGCTTGAGGTCGGAGTTCCCCGGATTGCTTGCGACCAAGCTCGGCGTGTCCGAGCCCGATGTGGAAGCACCACGCGCGAGCGCGACCGTGCCCGGCGCGAACGTCACGAGGCCAGCCGTGCGGCCGGGCTGAACGCCGCTCGCGCCGTACGACGCGCGAAGCCGGAACTGGTTGAGCCACGCGTATTTCGGGAAGAACGCCTCGTCCGACGCAATCCACGACACCGCTGCTTTGGGATAGAGCACGCGCTGGAAGTTGGATCCGAACGCGCTGTTCTGGTCGTCGCGAGCCGCAACGGTGAGGAACAGCCGATCGCGAAGCGCGGCCTGCTCTTGGACGTAGAAGCCCAGCGTCTTCACGACGGTTGGCTGATTCTCGGACGTCGTGAAATTGGTCGCGGCGCCGACGGTCGTTGCTCCCGGCGGGAGCACCGTGCCCTGGCTGTTGACGTTGTCGTTCTCGAGGTTCGTGTAGTCGGCGCCGAACGTCGTCTTGAGGTTGACCCAGTTGCGGGCGTTCCAAGTGGACGTGCTCGTGACCTTTGCCGACATATTGCGATTGTCGTTGCGGTTGTCCACGACGAGACCAGAACGCGCCGTCGCCGATTGCGGCGGACATTCATTCAAGCGACAGATCTGGAAGAAATTGAAATTCGCCAAATCGAGACCGACGTTTCCGTCGTTCTGCATCCACGAGAACGGACGCCACGTGGCGTTGAATCCACCCGTGAACCGCTGGATGTCCTGCTCGCTCGTGAATTGCATGATGTCGCCGGGCGCGTACTGCAGATAGTCATTCAGCGGCGTGCCGTTCGACTGCGTGGTCTCCTTGTCGAGGCCAGGTCCTTTGAATCCGTAGTTCTGCATGCCGGTGTACAGCAGCGAAATAAAGAGATCGCTCTCCGGCTGGATTCGATTGTCGGACTTACTGAACCCGGCGGTGGCCGAAAGGTCGAACTTAGGGCTGACCGTCGCCGACAGGTTCGCGCGATACGCCTGCTTCTGCTGCGCCAGCGGATGCAACCATTCATCGCGTACTTGAATGTTGCCCGACTGAAAACGCTGCTGTTCGAACCCGGGCATCTGAATCGGACCCAACTCGTTGTCGAGAGAACCGCTCGCGAAGTAGCGCACGGCATCGGATCCACCGCTCACCTGCACCGCACCCAGGTTCCGGTTCCCCATGTGCACGAACGTCCGGCTCGGATCCGCGAGGAGATTGTAGTGCGTGACGCTGTCCGAGATGCAGGTGGTCGCATTCGTCGGCGTCGTTCCCGGAGGAGCCATTGTCGCGAGCTGACAGCGCACCTGCTTGCTCGGATTCCCAGTCGTGTGGCCCCAGTTCGCGTACATGTCTTGATAGTCCGTGCGATCATCGACGTTGCCGACTTCGGCGGACCAGCCCCAATGCGCGGCACCGGCTCGCCCCTTCTTCGTCGTGACGACGACGACGCCGTTCGCCGCATCCGTTCCATACAGCGTCGCGGCCGACGGGCCTTTCACAATTTCGATATCCTCGATCTCTTCGGGATTGAGCGTATTCAATAGCGAGAACGGCGTGTCCGTGCCTGAGGCAATGGTTCCCGTCGAGATGCGAACGCCGTCCACGTACCAAATCGGAGCGTTGCTCAGACTGATCGAGGACACACCGCGCACGCGGATCGTCGGTGCGCCACCGAGCGTTGAACCGGGGAGGACCACGACACCCGGCGCCTTGGCAACGAGCATGTCCGAAACAGAGCTGATCTCGCGGGTCTCGACGGTCTTGGCCACGTCACCGAGCGTCGAGATCGCGTTGCCGAGCTCAACCTTACGCTGCTGTCCGGTCGCGGTCGTCACGACCTCTTCGAGCTGCGTCACGGCCACTGCGAGCTCGAAATCCTGCGTGACGGGAGCGCCCGCCGTTACGGCGACGGATTTCTTGAGCGATTGATAACCAACACGAAGAACCTGAATCTGTGCCGTGCCGGCGGGCACGTTCTTGAGCGTGTACTTCCCATCATCGCCGGTGACGCCGGAGATCGACGTTCCAAGTAGAAGAACGCGCGCTTCGGCAATGGGCTGCGCTGCCCCAACCGTCGTCACGCGCCCCGAAACTGTTCCCTGCGCCACTAACTCGCGTCCGGCGCAGAACACGAGAATGGCCGCGCTTGTCGCTACCAATTTCCAGCGTCCCAAATTCATGATGGTTCCTCCACGGGGATCGAACAGGCTACAAAAAGCTGATGAATGCCAGCGGGCAGTAAGGCAGGGGTACGAATGCTGACTGGCCACTCTGTGGAAAGCAGACCGCGCCAGCGCTGTGTTCACCGCGACGCAACTCTACGGGCGTCCGCGGACACGTCAAGAACTGCGCATGGGAAAGAGTTCGTCACATCGGAGATCCGTCGCATGGCACCGCACTCCGACAACGCGGTGCCTTGCGGTCACCTCGCTGCGCCGAGAAACGCCGGCGCTCGGCGAATGGGAACGAGCATCAATGCAGCGATCACGGCGAGACCTCCCAGTGTGAACAGCCCGTTGGTGTAGCTCCCCGACGCCGCTTTGCCGAGCCCAAGAATATTCGGCGCTAAGAATTCACCAAGATTTCCGATCGAGTTGATGAGCGCAATGCCACCCGCCGCAGCCCGGCCGCTCAACATCGCCGACGGCCGGCACCAGAACACCGGCAGAAAGGCATTGACGCCAAGCGACACGAGCACCAGGCCGACGATGACCAACGCACCCTCGTGCGAGAATGCGCTTACCGCGAAACCCGCCGCCATGAGCAACATTTGGAAGCGCCGCGTGCTCGATTCGCTCCCCGCTCCGATCGGAATGCGCTCCATTGGCGAGCATGCTCGCGACTCCGGCCAACCCGATCGCTCCCATGACTAACCCCACACCGGCGTTGCCAATGTGCAGCGCGTCGGCCACGAGTAGCGGACCAAAGAACACCGGCCCCACGCGCGCTTCGCTCACCGCCGAGCGCGCAACGCGCTCCGACTCGAGCCGCGAGGCAAGCCATTCTCGTTGCGCCGACGAAAGCCATGTGGCGTCGGCCGGGCGGTCGGGCAACAAAAAGAAAACGGCGACACCGAGCAGAATCGAGGGAATTCCTTCGACGAGAAACAGCCATTGCCAGCCGGCAAGACCCAGGCGTCCATTGAGCGACAGCAAGGCGCCGCCGAGCGGGCCGCCGATGGCGCCGGACAACGGAATGCTGACCATGAATCGCGACATCGCGCTGGCCCGTTGGCGCTCCGGAAACCACTCGCTCAAATAGAACACGATGCCAGGAAAACACCCGGCTTCAGCGGCGCCGAGCAGAAAACGCAGAATGTAGAAACTCGTCGTGCCGCGGACGAACATCATGGCACACGCGATGATGCCCACGTGATCGCAATGCGCGCGATCCACCGACGCGCGCCGACGCGCGCCGACGCGCGCCAAAACCACGTTGCTCGGAACTTCAAAGAGTCCGTATCCAACGAAGAAGACCCCAGCGCCGAATCCGTACGCCGCGGAGCTCAGGCCGATGTCTCGATTCATCTGGAGCGACGCAATTCCCAGATTCGTCCGATCGAGAAACGCGGCGATGTAGAGGACGAACAATACGGGCAGCACCCGCTCGCTCACCGCGCGCATCGTGGCGCGCTCGATCACGTCACTCGGCGCGCGATCAGGCATTTGCTGGGAGCGTGACAATCCGATACCGATGATGGAGCCGCCGGCCGAGCACGGGATCGCCGAGCTCCATTTCGAATTCGTCGGCGGGCCCCACGGCGCCGACCGTGGCGACAGTCCCGCTGAACACCGCCGTTCCAACGGCGAGCTCGCCGGCGTCTTCGTACATCGCCATCGATCGTTCAGGAGGAAGAATCGCCGCCACGGTCGCGTCTTGATAACGCTCGCGCCGCCCGGCTCAATGCGTCCACGAACGTAGTACGAGCTGATCCCAATGAGCAATCACATCGTCGTATCGCCAGAGCTGCGGCGCAACGATCTTCGCGCAGAGTTGCTTCGAGTGCGCCGACTTCGATCGCGGCGCCGATCGTGAGTAGCGAAGCGGCGGCGCGATAGAAGATCGGTGTCCGCGAGGGACGAGGCACTCCGATCGCGGCCAACTCGTGGATGTGCGCCTCGACCGCGGCGGAATTCCGTCCGGCCCAACCGGCCAACGCCAGATGTCGAATGGCGGAGACGTCGAACGGTTTGGTCGTCAGCGGTCGAGTAGTGGGATTGGTAGAGGGCACGAGGCGGGAGTATACGCCGCCCCCGGCCCGTGACGCCATGCTCGATGGCTTTCGTGCTGGATTACGCCGTGCCGTCCGCGGCCGACTGCGTGTCGGCTCGATCACGTCCGTAAGGATCGCCCGAGAGCGATTCCGTGTGGAGCGCGCAGAGCCACTCACCATCTCGGCGCACCCACACCGAGGAGTCGTTCGCTTCGATCGGCATCGTCCGACCGTCGACGACGACACTCTCATTCACCTTGTACGCAACGATGGCGACGTCATCGCTCAGGAATCGGACCTGCGCGTTCTTTTCGTCGAACGAAAACCGCTTGAGCTCCCACTTTCCTTCCGCGGTCATCTTGCCCATCGACTTGCTATCGATCTTGGAGACACCCTGGGCGCCGACGATGATGCAGCCGTCGTCGGTCATTCGTGCGGCCGCATTCGCGTCTTTGGTCTTCATCGCGTCCCAGAACTTCGACTCGACATCGAGCAGTTCCTGCTTGTCCGTTTCCATCGTCATGGTTCCGATCCTCTCCGGAGATTTGCTCGGACCTCCGTCGCAGGTGCGCCGCGCGTGAGCGCAACCTGCGACGGCTGACCGAAGGTCACCACATTGGAGTTGGACGTCGTGGAAGAATCAGACCAAACGACAAGAAGCGGACTCGGCCATTTTAGGGGCGTTTGGGATCGTCCGGGCTCGGACGTACAGGCGATCCCGCTTGCACGGGTGTTGTTGCGTCGCGCGGCGCAGCGCCGTCCTTGAGAATTTTCTGGCGCGTGAGATAACTCTCACCATCGGTGATCCACGACGGCGCTGGCTCACCCTTGAGATAATGGCCGAACCATTCGAGCTGGCGGCGCGCATAATCCGCTTGGCTCTCCGGCCGCGCGACACCGTGGTTTTCGCCCTCGTAGACCAGGTACACCACGTTCTTTCCAAGCCGCCGTCCGAAATTGTACAGCTCTTCGCTCTGGAAGTGATTGACGTTGCCGTCGATGTCGCCCTCCTCGAGCAGCAACGGGGTGTGCAACGAATCCACGGCGAAGACGGTCGAGTTGCGGATGTACGCCTGCGGATCTTCCCATAAGGGAACTTGCATGCGTTCCTGGCTCGTCTCGTAGTGCCCCGTCTCGGGAAGACCGCTGTTCCCCGATGTGTAGCCGTACATACTGATCAGGTCAGTGAGTGGCGCCCCGGCGATCGATGCGGCGAACACGCCGTGGTTGTGCACGGCGTAGAACGCCGACTGATAGCCGCCCCACGAGTGGCCCATGTTTCCCACGCGCTTGGCGTCGATGTCCGGCGCGCGCGCCAGCGCTTCGGTCACTGCGGACGTCACGCAATCGAGACCCGAGAATCCGGGATTGCGAGCCTGGAACACGACGTCCGGCCGCAACACGAAATATCCGTTCTGACTGAAATTCGAAATGTTGTACGTGCTGCGATCACTCGGCACCACGTATTGATGAAAGCCTTGTGAGAGTTTCTCGTAGTAATAGACGACCATCGGATACTTCTTGCCCGGCTGATAGTCAGCCGGGTAGGTGAGCATCATTTGCAACTTGTCGCCGTGCTTGTTCGTGTACGGCATCAGCACCTGCTTGCCCCAGGCGACGTCGCTCTGGAACGCGTTCGTGTGCGATACCTGTTTCGCATCGGCGAGCGTCGGGCCGGCCACAAAAAAGTTCGGAGACTCGGCGAACGTCTGCTCCTCTAACAAGTAGACGTCGGCACTCTTGGCCTTGGCGAGGCGCGACACACTCTTGTCGAGCCACACGAGACGCTGCGCTGGTTGTCCGATGGTCAGCTTGGCGTAGCCACTCTTCTTGTTGTAGTCGCCGGTCGCCGAGAGCATCAACGGCTTGGTGATGTCGATCGTGCGACCCTCACCTTCGAGCGAACAGGGCGCTGACCGCGCGCCGCCGAACCCACCGCGGCCTCCACCGCCGCCACCGCCGCCACCGAAGCCCTCACTGGCGCAGCGATAGACCGTCGAATCCTCTTTGCCACGCGTGAGGCGAGTGGGACTCGAGCCGTCGACGCCCACCTGCCACAGATCGAACCGATCGTAAACGATGACCGACTTCTCGCCCGTGACAAAGCCCGCGACGCCGTACGCGCGACGCTCGGGCACCGGGTGATCGTCTTCCATGTTCACGAACACGCTCTTGATCTTGCCGGTCACATTCGATCGCGCGCCGTTGCCGGCGTCGAGCGACCACCACTGTCCATCCTGCTGGTACAGCGTGTAGTGACCGCTCGGACTCATCGTCGCACCGTACGACGACTTCGTGAGAATCTTGTCACGCTTGCCCGTCGCGACATCCACGCGGTAGACGTCGCGCATTGAACGGCCCGACATGTACTCGCGCGAATACGGCGCGTCGTCGTTCGCCAACGCAACTGTTCCGCTCTCCGACAGCTGAACAGTCTCATATGGATCTTCTGATAAACGCGCCACCGTGTTCGACCCGACGTGCCACGCGACCGGTGTCGTGCGTTGGCGATCCTGGGTCGCTGAGACTTCTTGCTGGTGGAACTCGCGCACATCCTTCCAATGCCAGACTTGCACGCGCGCCGGCGCGTACTCGCCGGGCCCGCGCCGCTCCGCCGGCACGGGCTTCGGATCACGCGGCGCGATGCCGAACACGATGATGCTGCCGTCCTCCGACCATTGCGCGGGACGATAGGCCGCGACGCGCAGTCCCTTGGGGAACGCGGCATCTGATGAAAAATCATATGACTGTTTAGCCGCTCGCGATGCGAGACCGCGCCATGCGAGAACTGTATAGCTGGTGTCGAGGAACGCGCTGTCCATCCGGCTGCGCATGGCAGCGAGATCGTCGCTGTGGGCGCGCCACTGCAAACCGGTGTAGTGCTGATCGCTGGCGTCGAGCGACCGCAGCGCGCCGGTCTGCGGATTGAGCAGCTGAACGCCGTTGCCGGTTTTGCCGTCGACGTCGACAACCATCGCCAGCAACGATCCCTCCTCGTTCCACGACGACTCGGCGACGTTGCCCAACGTGAGCTCGGTGCCTGCGTCGAGGTCGCGCACGATGATGTCGGCGCCGCGCCTGCCGGGCGTCCCGTATCGACGCAGCGCCACATGCGAACCGGTGCTGTTCAGCGAGAACGTTTGAATGTCGTCGAGAGTCGTGGTCGTGCCGGAGCGAAGGTCGACCAGACCAACCTTGTTGCGATTTGCCCCAGCCGCATTTCCCGCCGGTGCGGCGCCGCCGCGTCCACCACGACCGCCCCCTGCTCCGCGTCCACCAGCCGCTGTGTCCGGCGTGATGGTGTAGAGCAACCAGCGACCGGTACTCGTGAACTGCGGGTTGTTCGCCGAACGAACGGTGTGCTCGTTTTCCGAAGCAACTTCCCGGTAGCGCAATTCGGTGCCGGTATTGCCGCGACGGAAGTCATACGCGATCCACTTCCCGTCCGGAGATAGGGCGCCGTTGCCGAGCGACTCCCATTTCGCGTAGTCGGCGGGGGTGAGCGGCGCCGTTGCTTTGCTCGTCCCACCGCTGCTGGTTGCATTGGCAACGGGCTGTTGCGTTTGTGCCGCGAGCGGGCCCGCAAACGGAGCCGCGAGCGCTGAAATCGAAATGGATAGGACGCGAATTGCGCGGAACATGAGACGCCTCTGTCATCGGGGGACTGGGTCGTTGAGATCATATGCCGCGGCCGGCAGAATCTCAATGACATGAGCTATACGGTTGTCGGATCCAAACAGCTGGCACATAACGAACGGCCCGCGGCGTAAGCGCCGCGGGCCGTTCTATCACTACGACTAAAGCTACGCCTTACGATCCAGACACGACGTGAAGAGCGGGTTGACCTGCTCCTGGCTCGGAACCGGGAAGTTTTCATCCGTGCCGTAGTTCCCGCCTTTGAAATACGCGCCGGTGGGAAATACCTGCGCGTCCGTGCGACCATACTGTCGCACCAAGCGGCGCAGATCCGGCAACCGCTGTCCGCGGCCAAACGTCCAAAACGCTTTTTCGCGGAAAAGCAGGCTGGTTGCGGCATCCTGCGATGCCGGTGTGGGAAGTGGTGCCATGACGGGAACCTTGGTCGCCGCGAGCGTGGGGCTTGCCGCTCGCAACGCGTTCAAGATCGTCATCATGCCGGTGATGTCCTTTGCGTTGAGCGCGGCCTCGGCCTCGTACAAGCGCGCGTCGACACCTGACAGCAACACCATCGGATCGTATTGGCCCTTGTAGAGCTGACCCAGCCACAGCGGGGTGGTGATCCCATCTTCCGCCGCGACCTTAGGCGTGACGGCCGATCCAAGGAGCACCGGCACGCGCGGATCGTTCGACGACGCGAACGGTAACGAGTTTTGGATGACGATCGACTGACCGCCCACAACCTTGAAACTGTCACCAACACTCACGCGAGCAACCGAGTTGTTCAGCGTCCAGTGGCCGTTCGCGCCGGTCGAGCTCGAGAAAACCATGTCGTAGATGTACGACGTCGGCACGCTCGCCGCCGCGGCTGCGGCCGCCGGGAACTGACCTCTGTCAATGAGCACTCGTGCCTTCAGCACTTGAGCCGCGCGCTGCATAAAGACGCTGCCGGCATCGGTGCCTTTGATGATCGAGAGCGCCGTGTCGAGATGCGCCGATGCGCTGTCGTATACCTGAGCCGTCGTGATCGGCGATCCGTTGACCTGAACGCCGTCGGTGGTGTGACCCAGCGGAATACCATTGCAGAAGTTGTCGGCCAACGTCACTTCGATGAACGCCAACTCCGTGTACAACTCCGAGATGAGGGCCAAGCTGTCGGGATTGAACTTCTTCATCGCGACAATCGCGTCGCGAATGAAGCCGCGCGACTGCGTCACCCCGTTGTAGCCCCACTGGACGAGCGGATCCGCGATCCGTTGGTCCACGTTGATGCGATCGACGTTGAAGTCGGCGTTACTGAACTCGTCGACGAGGACTCCGGCGTATTCCCACAGTCCTTCGCCGTTCTGGACCTGCTTGTACCGGCCAATTGCACCGATGCGAAGCGCGAGCGCCGCCGTGGGTGAACCAACGGCGCTTGGGTCCACGAGACCCGGGTTCTGCGGTGCCAACAGTTGGCTTTTGACATGGTCACACGCCGTGACCAATCCAATGGCAGCGACGCAGCCGACCAGTCCCAACCGAGCGCGATTCATGATTCTCATATTCTGATCGTCCTCGTTTGGGTTAGTACTTCAAGTTGAGACGGAAGGTGAAATAGGTCGGCGGCGGACTCGTGTTGAAGTCCTGCTGAACCTCGTTGCTCACACCATAGTTCTGCTCCGGATCCACGCCGGTGAACTTCGTCCAGGTGTGCAGGTTGCGCGCGCCGATGACGATCGTGGATCCCGACGTCGCCTGCACCATGCGCGTGAGCCGGTCGGGGATGTTGATGACCGCCGACACTTCGCGAAGCTTCCAGAACTGGTTGTTCACGAAGTAGCCGAGTCGCGTCGTGTACGTCGTGCCGTTCACCTTGGTGCCGTACGTCACCGCGACCGCGCGAGCTTGCAAATTGATCGGCGACGTGGGGTCTTGCGTTTCCGGACAGGCTTTCGGCGTGGACGAGCACTGGAAATAGTTGCCATCCAGACCACTGCCGCCGCCCTTGTAGTCGAACATCACGTTGAGCCGCAGTCGGCGGTTCAAGAGATCAAATCCGTTCTGGATCGAGACGAGATCCTTGGCGAATCCAACACCGTGATTCGTGAGCGCCGTGTCCACCACGACTTCGGACTGCTGGATGATGCCGTCCTTGTTCGCGTCGCTGTACGTGTAGTTGCGGTACCACTGCGAGAAGAGCGGATCGCCCTTTCTCTGCTGGTTGACCGTTCCCGATCCGATGATGCGCGACTTGCCGGTACCCGGATCGATTCCCAGATCGAGCCACTGGTTGTCGTTGTGCGACGCACTCAACGTCACGTCCCACGACAGCGCGCGATGCTGAAGGATCGAGATATTGGCCTGAATCTCATTTCCCCAATTCTGCGTCGAGCCGAGGTTCAGCAGCAGGCTCGAAACCGGCGAGGCGACCGAGAATGGAATCGGAACGTTGATCAGTGCGTCGTGCGTCTTCTTGTTGTAATGCGTGTAGTCGATGTGCACTCGGCGATCGAACAGGTCGGTCTCGAATCCCGCCTCGAGCTCGGTGGACCGCTCAGGCTTGAGGAAGGCATTGCCCGGATTGTTCGCAACGAGACCCGGTTGAGCCGTACCAGAATTCAAATCCCTGGTCGTAATGTCGGAGGTCGTTGGGGTAAATGTCTGCAACGCCGCCGTGGAGCCAGGCTGGACGCCGCTGGCGCCGTACGCCGTGCGGAACCGGAACGAGTTGAGGAAGGTCGGATGCGGGAAGAATGATTCGTCCGACGCCAACCACGAGACGCTCAACTTGGGATACTTCACGTTCTGAAACTTGGTGCCGAATGCGCTGTTCTGATCTTGGCGAACCGCGGCGGTGAGGAAGAGCCGATCGCGCAGCGCCACTTGCTCCTGCACGTAGTAGCCGAGCGTCTTCACCGCGCTGAAGGTGGTCGCCGACCAGCTGACCGCCGTCGACCCCGCGCCGAGCGATGATGCACCGGGCGCCAAGAAGCGGCTCGATGCGGTGAGCGTGTCGCCTTCGACGTTGGTGTAGTCAGCGCCGACGGACGTCTTGAGGTTCGCCCACGTACGTGCCTGCCACGTCGCCGTGCTGTTCAGCTTCGCCGAAAAATTGCGCGCGTTCCGCTTGGTGTCGGACACGTTGCCGACGCGCGCCGTGCCGCCGGAGTTTGGACACTCATTCAACCGGCAGACGTGGAACTGGTCGTTGTTCGCGAGATCGACGCCGACCGTTCCGTCGTTTTGGATCCACGACAGCGGACGCCAGTTGGCGTTGACGCTTCCCGTGAAGCGCTGCACATCGTCCGTTGTGGTGAACTGCATGATCGATCCCGGCGCGAACGAGTTCGCGTCGTGGAGCGGGAAACCGGTTGGATCGTAGAAATTCTTACCATCGGCGCCGGTCATTCCGCAGCCCGTGGTCTCGGTGCCCTTGGGGCAGCCCTTCCAACCGAAGCCGGACTGTTGCACGTAGAGCAACCCGATGATCGAGCTGTTGTCCACTTCAATGATGTTGTCCGACTTGCCGAACGCCGCCGTCGCGTTGAGGTCGAGCTTGGGCGTGATCGACGTCGACAAGTTCGAGCGAACGTTGAACTTGTTCTGTTGCCGCGGGTGAAACATGGCGTTCGAGACGGACGTGTGCAGCGTGTCCTTGTACCAGTTGATGTCCGACTGCGGCATCTGGATCGGTCCGAACTCGTGGTCGAGATCGGAGCTGACATAGAAGCGCACCGCATCGTTTCCGCCGCTCACGTTCGCGCCGTAGAGACTTCCGCGGCCGAGGTGAATGAAGGTCTGGTCAGGATCGGTGAGGTTGTTGTAGCTCGTAAGGCTGTCCGAGATACACGTTGCGCCCTGCGCCGCGGAGAACGCGGGCGTCTGCATGACATACAGCTGGCAGCGAATCGGAGCGGTTTGCCCGATCTTGTGGCCGAAGTTGGCGTACTGCGTTTGATATGGGTTGCGGTCGTCGACCGTGCGCGACTCAGCGCTGAACGTCCACTTGGGGGCGCCGGCTTTGCCTTTTCTCGTGGTCACGATGACGACGCCGTTGGCCGCCGCCGTTCCGTAGAGCGTCGCGGCGGACGGACCCTTCACGATCTCGATGTCCTCGATCTCTTCCGGACTGAGGTTGTTCAAGAGCGAGAGTGAGTTCGCGCCGGACGAGCTGGTGTTGTTCGTGTTGTAGCGGACGCCGTCAACGATCCAGATCGGCGCGTTGCTCAGCGACAACGATGACAGTCCGCGAACGCGAATGGTTGGCGCGCCACCGAGCACCGGGCTCCCCAGGACTTGAACGCCGGGTGCTTTGGCGACGAGCAGATCCGACATCGAGCTGGTCGCGCTCTCTTCCACGCGCTTGGAGACGTTGCTGATGGCGGAAATGGCGTTGCCCAATTCGATCTTGCGCTGTTCGCCCGTGGCCGTCGTCACGATCTCTTGGAGCTGCACGACGGCGGCGACCATTTGCAAATCGGCCGTGACGCTCGCCCCATTGGCGACGGTCACCGTTTTCTTGAGCGCGCGGTAGCCCACCTTGAGCGCTTGAATCTCGACCGTGCCGGCCGGCACATTTTTCAACGTGTATTTGCCGTCCTCGCTCGAGGTTGCCGACACCTGTCCGCTCAACACGATCACGCGGGCATCGCCAAGCGGTTGATTCGCTTCGTTCGTAATCTTTCCAGTGATCGTGCCTTGGGCAGCGAGGGTGGTACTGACCGACAGGGCGAGCGCACAACCAGCAACAACGGAAAATCTCCACCGAGCTCGAATCATCGTTCGAATCCTCCAGCGAGAGTGCGCGTGTTGCGCCGGACCGACCACGGCGAATAGAGACCCTTCGGCGGGCGAGGGAACGTGCGGCGTTGTCACGGGCGGGGCGGGCAAACGGGGGGTTGGGCTAGCAGAGGCTATCCCTCCACTACAATCCCGTCAAGCACCCGGAACGTCACGTCGACATGGCAATTTGTGCGCAATTCAGGCCGACTCGTCCCGCAACGCGTGGGGTTACTGGTGCCGTCGCACCACATCCAGCACTTTTCCACGCGGCGGTGATGAGCCACGATGCGCCGCAATTACCCTGGAGAAACCGATGGTTCTGAATTCCTTCGCGAACAGACTCACGCGTGGCCCCACGCGTCGTCTCGCGCGCGTCGCCGCACGATCGCTTGTCTCACTCGCCATTGCTTCGTCGCCAATACAAGTGGCGCACGCACAGAAAGCCGCCGCCATTCCCACGCCCGAATCCGTATTTGGATTCCCTATTGGCAAGGACAGCAACCTCGTCGACTACGAACAGTCGATCGGCTACTTCAAGAAGCTCGCGGCGGCCAGCAACCGCATTCACCTGATCAACGTCGGCAAGACGTCGTTCGGCCGCGACTGGACGGCCGCGATCATCACGTCGCCCGAGAACTACGCCAAGCTCGATCACTACCGTCAGATCAACATGCGCATCGCGCACCCCGAGGGCCTCACCGACTCGGCCGCGCACAAACTCGCGCGCGAAGGAAAGATCATCGTCGACATCAGCGGTGGCCTGCACGCGTCGGAGATCGCCGGATCGCAGCACACGCCCCAGTTGGCGTATGAGCTGTTGTCCAAAGCGAACGATCCAGCCATGAAGGAGATCTTCGACAACGTCATCTTCTTCCTCTGGCCCACGATCAATCCCGACGGACAAGACATCGTGGTGAAGAACTGCCGCGAGACGATGTTCGGCCGTCCGGGCACCAACGAGCCGTACGAGAAGTACATGGGGCATGACAACAATCGCGACAGCTACATGATGAACGGCATCGACTCGCGCGTGCGCCAACGCGTGTGGCGCGAGTGGGAGCCGGACATCATCTACGTGCATCACCAGTCGTCGCCGTATCCCACGCGCATCTGGATTCCGCCGTTCGCCGATCCCGTTGGCCTTCGCGCGCCGCCGATTCCCGCGCGAGAGATCAACACGATCGGCATGCTGATCGCGCAGGACTTGGACGCGCACGAACAGACCGGGGCCGCGCATGCGCTCGCGACGTTCGATGCGTACTACCCCGGCTACATCGACTACATGCCGGTCTATCAAAACATTCCGGCATGGTGGACGGAGACGCAGGGCGGTGGCTGCGCGACGACACGCACCTCGACGCTCGCCGACCTCCCACGCGACTACAAGGACACTCGGCCGTCAGCGCTCTACCTGAGCCCATGGCTCGAAGGCAAATGGAGTTTGCGCGATGCCGTCAACGTGATGGTCACGGCTTCGATCGCCACGCTCCGCTACGGCGCAAAGTTCAAAGAAGACGTATTGTACAATCGGTATCAGTCCGGCCGCGATGTCATCAAGAAGTACAGCACCGCCGGACCGTTCGCGTACATCGTTCCGCAGGAGCAGCGCGATCCCGTCGCGCCGGTCGAGCTCTTGCGCCGTTTCGCGTTCCATGGACTTCGCATCAGCCAGTTGGATCGCGACGTCGCGTACAGCGGCACCACGTATCCCAAAGGCACGTGGGTCATTCCGATGAATCAGGAGTTCGCCTCGCTCGTGCAGGAGGTGTTCGAAGTGCAGCAGTATCCGGACATCGGCGACGACACGCCGTACGACGCCGCCGGATGGACACTTCCCTTTCAAATGGGAGTGAACGTCGTCGAGGCAAAGACGCCGCTCTCACCCGAATTCCGCGCCGCGCTCAAGCCGGTGCCGCCGGGAAAAGCGGTCGATTGGCACACCGCCCCCGATGCACCATTCACGATGAACGCGAACGCGGCCGGCATCATTCCTCGCCAAGGCGGCTTCACCGGAACCGGCGACCAGGTGCTGCTCGATCCGGCGCAGAACAACACGTTCAAGTTGATCGCGCGCGGGCTCGCCGCGGGCGGCAAGGTGACGTTCCAGAACAAGACCAACGGTGGCGCACGCTATGTCCTCTCCGGCGTCGCCGCGCAGCAATTGGACGCGTGGGCCTCAGAGTTGTGGGTCACCGGTGAGCGCACGTCCGGCGTCACCGGGGTCGCGACGTCGGGTGCGCCGCCCCGCATTGGTCTGGCCAACGAAGGAATGAATTGGACGGAATGGTTGTTCGACACGCACGGCATTCAGTACACGAAGGTTCTCCCCGCTGACCTACAGGCAGGAAACCTCGCGTCGAAATTCGACGTGCTCGTGCTGCCGAACGGAATCGGCGGTGGACGTGGCGGCGGTGGTGGTGGCCGAGGCGGGCGTGGCGGCAATGCCGGCGCTCCGGGTACTCCAGATCCAGCCATTCACGCGGTGGACGAGTTTGTTCGGGCCGGCGGGACGGTGCTCGCATGGGGCAACGGCGCGTCGGGCATCGCGCAGGCGCTGCAGCTTCCGGTGCAAAACGTGACCGCGGGTCTGCAGCGGAAAGACTACTTCACTGGCACGTCGATCATGCAGGTGTCGGTCGACGCGACGCACCCCGTGATGGCCGGAATGCCCGAACGCGCCGACGTCACCGTGAATCAACCGCCGGCATTCACCACTACCGACGGCTTCGAAGGCGCGGTGCTCGCCAAATTCCCAAGCGACACGTCGCCGTTGCGTTCAGGTTTTCTGACCGCCGGCGCCGACAAGTATCTTCGCGCGCACGCCGCTGCGCTCGACGTCAAACACGGCAGCGGTCACGTCGTGCTGTTTGCGTTCAATCCCGATTGGCGTGGACAGCCGACCGGATCGTTTCGAATGATCTTCAACACGCTGTTTTTTGGAAAGGAAGTGGCCGAGCAGGCGAAGGCGACCCCGGGCTTCTGGACGGCGCCACCGCCGGTTGCGCGGCCGGATTCTAGCGCGACCGGTCGTGGAGGACGACCGCCGGGCTAGGTCTCGAGCTAGGAGGCTTAGCATCCTGAGACCTCGCACCTGCGACCTCGCAGACAGGCTTGAGATGCACCGGCAATTGTGCCATTTTCCTATCGATCCCCCTCTGCACACGCGCGCGGACGTTGGCGCGAGTCGGAGGGGATCGCCGCTCTTGGGTGTCCGGTTTCCACATGGACGTTCGAACGGCAACGCGCGCGTAGCTCAGCTGGATAGAGCGTCGCCCTCCGGAGGCGAAGGTCGTGGGTTCGAATCCCGCCGTGCGCACTTCCCACCTTGTTGATCCCGCAGTAGTCCCTCAGTGATCCCTGGTGGTCCAAGCTTTGCTCAGCTCGGCGGTGTCCCTCCACTCACCCGCCGTCGCCGACCATGGCCCGCCGTCCCATCTGGAAAGATCTCGCCATCGGATTGACATCCGTCGCTGTCGTGATTGGCGCGGCACTGGTCATTCTGATATTCGGGCGAGTCGGCGTGGAGCACGGCAGCAAGTTTTCCCTATTCACCACGAGCGCTGAAGCGCGTGGCGTGATTCGGGGAACCGACGTCTGGCTCCACGGGCAAAAGGTCGGCACGGTCACCGGCATCAGCTTCCAGCCGCCATCGGCAAGCCCGCACGAACGCATCGTCATGCATTTGAGCGTGCTGAGCGCGGTGCGCCCAACCGTACGACGCGATACTCGCGTGGAGATCCGAAGCGGGGGAACGATTCTCGGCGATCAGGTCATTTATCTGTACGGCGGCACGACGACGTCGCCTGGCGTCGCGGACGGCGACACGATTCACGGCGCCGAGCAGAGTGATCTCGAAACGGCCGCGTCCGAAGCCAGCATGGCCGCGAGAGAATTTCCCGCGATCATGGCCAACGTCAGACTCTTGAGTGCGCAGCTGCAAGGCGTCGAGGGAACGCTTGGCGCATTCGGATTCGACCATCGAGGCAAGGATATCGAGCGTGCGCTCACCAGCACGAAAGCGTTGATCACTCGAGCCTCAGCGCCGAACGGGACCATGGGATTGGCGATGAATGGACGAAGCGAGCTCATGGCGCGAGCGGCACGCAGCATGGCCCAATTCGATTCCATTCGCACTCTGCTTGCTTCAGATGATCATGCTCTTGGTCGCTTTCATCGAGATTCGACGTTGATTCTCCAACTCGGCCGCGTTCGACAAGAGTTCGCCGACGTTCAGGAAATCGCCGCATCGACTCGCGGCACTGTCGGCCGCGTTCGTACCGACTCCGCGATAGCAGTCGGCATTCACCGGAATCTTGTCGCGATCGATTCCCTGTTTGCCGACATGAAGAAGCACCCGCTCCGTTACATAGTGTTCTGAAAACCACGACCTGCCGATGACGTTGGGTACGCGCATTTCGTCCGCCCGTGGTCGCGCGCCCTTGACCCTCATCCGCGGCACCTATACCTTCGCATGCATTCAGGCCCATCGCTTCGCCCGCTGCCTCCGCGACGACTGCGCGCAGTTTCGGCTTCGCACGACAGCCCGCGCTCGCACCTCGCGCCTCCCTGTCCAATCCCTTCCCTCCCCGCCGGTTCGGTGACGCCGCCAAGCGTCGCCACGACGTCAGTGAACATCGCCGAGCTGAAGCGCAAGTCGGTCCCTGAGCTCCAAGAGATGGCCGAAGGCCACTCGATCGAGAACTCCGCCGGACTGACCAAACAAGAACTCATCTTCCGAATCGAGCAGAAATTGCTCGATGACGCAGTCGTGCTCACCGGCGAAGGTGTGCTCGAGATTCTGCCGGAAGGCTACGGCTTCCTGCGGAGCCAGGATTGGAATTATCTCTACGGCCCAGACGACATCTACGTCTCGCCGTCGCAGATCAAACGCTTCGATCTGCGCACCGGTGACACCGTCACCGGCCAGGTCCGTCCGCCAAAGGAATGGGAGCGCTACCTCGCGCTGCTCAAAGTCGAGTCGGTCAACGGCGACGATCCCGACGTCGCCAAAACGCGCATCAGCTTCGACAACCTTCGCGCGAAATATCCCGAAGGCCGGCTCCGTCTCGAGACGAGCGACGGCGACCCCAGCATGCGCGTGATGGATCTCATCGCGCCGATCGGCAAAGGACAGCGCGGGTTGATCGTCTCGCCTCCGCGCGCGGGCAAGACAATTCTCTTACAAAAGATCGCCAACGCGATTTGCGAGAATCATCCCGAAGTCACGCTCATCATTCTGCTCATCGACGAGCGGCCTGAAGAGGTGACCGACACCATCGCCAACGTGAAGGCCGAAGTCATCGCCTCCACCTTCGATGAGGAGGCGACGCGACACGTGCAGGTCGCCGAGATGGTGATCGAAAAAGCCAAGCGGCTCGTCGAGCACAAGAAAGACGTCGTCATTCTGCTCGACTCGATCACGCGACTCGCCCGCGCGCACAACGCCGTCACACCGCAGTCCGGCAAGATTCTCTCGGGCGGCGTCGACGCCAAGGGACTGGAAAAGCCGAAGCGCTTTTTCGGCGCCGCGCGCAAAATCGAAGGCGGCGGCTCGCTCACCATCATCGCCACGGCGCTGGTGGAAACCGGCTCGCGCATGGACGAAGTGATCTTCGAGGAGTTCAAGGGCACCGGCAACATGGAGCTCATCCTCGATCGCAAGATCGCCGAGCGGCGCGTCTACCCCGCCATCGACATCAACAAGTCGGGCACGCGGAAGGAGGAACTCTTGTTGACGCAAGAAGAGCTCAACCGGGTCTACTTGTTGCGCAACTTCCTCGGCGACATGCCCGAAGTGGACGCGATCGAGTTCCTACTCAAGCAGATGTCGCGCTCCAAGAACAACAAAGAGTTCTTCCAGCAGATGGTCAACGGATAGCGACATCATCGTCTCATCCCGGCTTGCCCTCCCCTTCGCGCCTCTCGTGAGCAATGATCGCGGCAGACTACTCGGCGTCGACTACGGTGAGCGACGCGTGGGCTTGGCGATCAGCGACCCCACCGGAACGATCGCGTCGCCGGCGGGCGTAATTCTTCGTCGCGCGGGCAAGCGGCCGCCCGTGGCCGAACTGGTGCGCCGCGCCGAGTCGCTCGAGGCGCGCGGGTTCGTGATGGGCTTGCCGCTCGACGGAAATGGCGACGAAACGCCCCGATCCACTGAAGCGCGCGCCGTCGCCGCAGAGTTGGCGAAGCGAACCGGGCTGCCGGTAGAGCTCATCGACGAACGCTATTCGACTGCCGCGGCGTTGCGCGCGATTCGCGAGATGGGCGGATCGACACGAGGACGCAAAGGCGACGTCGATGCACTGGCGGCGACCGTACTCCTGCAGCAGGCGTTGCGTCGTGCCGGCTGAACGGCGCCTGCGCGCGGCGCTCGCGATCATGCTCGCGGCGAGCGCGCTCGTCGCAACGTCGTGTGGCGACGGAAGCGGCGCGTCCGTTCGCGTCACGATTCCGCCCGGAGCAACGATGCGCACCGCGAGCGATTCGTTGGCGCGCGCCGGCGTGGTTCAGTCCTCGCGACTGTTTCGACTATACGCGTCGATCAAACGTGGCGATCGAGGAATCAAAGCCGGCACGTACATGTTGCATCGCCGCTCGAGTTGGAGCGTTGTGCTCGACGCGCTCCGCGGCGGCAAGGGCATCGTGCACGTCGTCACGATTCCCGAAGGATTCTCGATCGCGCAAATCGCGCCGTTGCTCGTGTCCAAGCTCAAGCAGCCCATGGATTCGATCGACGCCGCGGTACGCGACACGGCATTGCTGCACCGGCTCGATATTCCGACGCCGACGCTCGAGGGATATCTCTTTCCGGATACCTACATCTTCCCGGACGGAGCGTCCGCGCGCGCGGCAGTCGAGGCGATGGTGCGTCGATTCGAACAAATATGGAAACCCGAGTGGACGGCACGGCTCGATACGATTCATCTGTCGCGCAACGACGTGATGGCGCTCGCGTCCATCGTCGAGACCGAAGCGAAACTCGGGCCGGAGCGCCCGCTCATTGCGGCCGTGTATCTCAACCGGTTGCGCACGGGCATGCTGTTGCAGGCCGATCCGACCGTACAGTACGCGTTGGGCAAGCACGTGGCGCGCGTGTTTTACAAAGATCTCGAAGTGGACTCGCCGTACAACACGTACAAGTACAAGGGTCTACCGCCCGGACCCATCGCGTCGCCCGGCAAGTTGAGCATCGAGGCGGCGCTCTATCCGGCCAACACACCGTTCGTGTATTTCGTGGCCTTTCCCGACGGGCACCACGAATTCCGCACCGACCTCGCCGGCCACGAGCAAGCGAAACTCGAGGCGCGCAAGGCGTGGAACTCAGTCGACGCGGCGCGACGCATCGACTCCACCCGATCCAAATGACGGTGATCGCCAACGAAAGCTGACGTCGGGCGCCGGCTCGGGCATGTGTGCGCGGCGTGTGCCGCCGCGTGCCTTCTGCAAGCGATCACTCCCGCGAAACCGCGCAACGATTGGCGGAAGCATCACCAGGTCCACCAGGTCGGGGTCAAACTGCGTCCCCCGCCCCTTAGCGATGATCTGCATCGCCGAGGCAGGGCCGCTGCCGCGACGGTAGCGACGCGTATGCGTGACCGCGTCGTAGGTGTCGGCGATCGCGACGATCCGCGATTCGAATGGAATCTGCTCACCACGGAGACCACGCGGGTACCCTTTGCCGTTCCACCATTCGTGATGAGCGAGAACTCCGGCGGGCAATTCAGGATAGAATGGCCGGAGCGGCGCCAGGACCTCCGCGCCACGTGCCGGATGCGTGGCGATTTCCCGGCGCTCCGCCGGCGTGAGCCTCGCCTTCTCATGCACGATGTCGAACAACGCTTCATGGATTTTGCCGATGTCGTGAAACAGCGCGACGCGCTCCACAGCCCGACAGGCAGAGGGGTCGAGACCGAGGGCGTCGGCGATGACCAGCGCGTTGCGCGCAACCCGGCGAACGTGTCGTCCAGTTTGACTGTCGTTGGCGTCGATTGCGTTGAGTAATGTCTCGAGCGTTGCCGCGGCGAGGCGCTCGAGGGCGCGACGCGCGTAGCGATCGTCGGCACGGACTATTCGAGTTGTGACGTCATCTGCTTTACGGAGGGTCGAATTCATGCCGTCGTTAGACGCAAGAAGTTGGCTAACGTGGGCTGGCCTCGGTCTGCGTCATGTGACCGGTGATGGCGGTCGGCAGGTTCGATTCGTATGTTGGACCTGTCGGCTTCTCTTCCGAGGAGGGCGCATTCGAAGCGACGCGGCGTCACCTCTGCGATTTGTCATCGTTGTTTTCGTCGGGCTGCTCGCGCTCAGCGCGAGACTTCTTCCGGCGCAGCAGAGCGTGCTTCGCGGCATCGTCACCGACTCGGCGGGCGATCCGATCGCGGACGCCGCCGTCGGGATCGTTGCGCTGCATCAAGCGACACGCACCACCGAGGACGGCCGATTCACCTTCGTGCGGCTGCCGCTCGGCGAGGTCGAAGTCTCCGTGCGTCGCCTGGGCTACGAGCCGCGCACGTTTCGTGTCACGATCACGGCGAGCGCGCCGGACTCGGTCAAAGTAAAGTTGGTGGAATTGCCCGAGGTATTGTCGGCAATGGCGTCGTCGGCGCCCGAAGCCCATCGCCGCCAGGGCATTGAAGATTTCTATTGGCGGCGCGCGCGCGGTATCGGAGTGTTCTTCACGAAAGATGACATCCAGGCGCGGCGGGCCTCGGCGACGAGTGATCTGCTGAGAAGCACGCCGGGACTTCGCTTCGTTCGCGCCGGCGGCGGCAAGGGCGTGCGCTTCACGTCGCCGTCGAATGCACGCCGAGACTGCATGCCCACCATATGGTTGGACGGACAGCGCGCGACCGGGATGGAGATCGACGACTTGTCGCCCAACGATATCGAAGGGATGGAGCTGTATCAGAGTCTGTCGTCGACTCCGGCGCAGTTCTACCGAGGCGGGAGCACGACTCCCTGCGGTACGATCGTCGTGTGGAGCCGGCTGCCCGGGACGTGACCTGAGCTCTCGGCGCCGGCGGGAATCGGTTCAGAGATCGCGCAAGCGATTCGAGCACACGGTCCGCTTCGCTCCAGCGGCGGTCGCGCTGCTGACGTTCGTCGCGTTCCTTCCAGCGTTGCGCAACGGATTCGTGAATTGGGATGACGAGAAGAATTTTCTCAACAACCCGAGTTATCGCGGTCTCGGGCTCGACCATCTCCGCTGGATGTGGACCACGTTTCACTTGGGGCACTACGTGCCTCTCTCGTGGATGACGTTGGGATTGGACTACTCCGCCTGGGGGATGAACCCAGCGGGATATCACGTCACCAATCTCGTATTGCATACCGCCAACGCGGTGGTGTTCTATTTCCTGGCGCGCCGGCTGCTGCAACTGACGCGCAGCGCATCCGACGGGCCCGCGGACGACGACGCGCTCATGATCCCGGTGGCCGCGGCGTTCGCGGCGCTGGCGTTCGCCGTCCACCCGCTGCGTGTCGAGTCCGTGGCCTGGATCACCGAGCGACGCGACGTGTTGTCGTTGTTTTTCTATTTGTTGAGCGTTTCTTCATACATCCATTGGCGTGCCCGAGCGAACGACGGCCGACGCTGGTATTGGCTCGCGGTGGTGTTGTTCGCCTCTGCCCTGCTGTCCAAGGCGACAGCGATGACGCTCCCGGCTGTATTGGTGATCTTGAATATCTATCCGCTCAGGCGAATTGGCGGCCGGATCGAGTGGTGGAACGGCGAGGTTCGCCGAGTCTATGCTGAGCTGGTCCCGTTCGCATTGCCGGCCGTCGCCAGCGTCGTGCTCTCGATCGTCGCGCTCCATCCGCCGGCTCAACTGACGTGGCCCGCCAAGCTCGCGGTGTCGGCGTACAGCCTCGCTTTCTATCTCTGGAAAACGATCATCCCCTGGGGACTCTCGCCGTTGTATGAGATGCCTCAACATGTCGATCCCGTCGCCGCGGCATATCTCCTCTGCTACGCGGTCGTGATCGCCTTCGCGATCATCGCTTGGACCGTTCGACGTCGCTGGCCCGGGGCAACCGCTGCGCTGGCCGCGTTCGTCGTGATCAGTCTCCCCATGCTCGGCGTCGTGCAGAACGGACCGCAGATCGCCGCGGATCGCTACACCTATCACGCGTCACCCGCGCTGGCCATTCTCATCGCGGGGGGCATGCTGGCCGCCGCGCGATCGCATCGCACGATGGTGATCGCTCTCGGCGCGGCAGTCATCGTGACACTCGCCCCGACGACATGGCAACAGACGCGAGTCTGGCACGATTCAGACTCGCTCTGGAGTCGTGTCCTCGACGTGGACCCCGAGTCGTCAGTCGGCCAGAGCGCCACGGCCAAACTGCTCTACGAGCGCGGAAACATCGAAGCCGGCATCGAACATAGCCGGCACGCGCTCGCCGTCGCGCCGAACTTCGCCGAGGCGCACAATGACTTGGGCGTCGGGCTGGCGCGCGAAGGCAAGCTCCCCGAGGCCGTGCACGAGTATCAGCGAGCGTTGGCGATCAAACCGGCATACGATGACGCCCAAAACAATCTCGGCGTCGTCAATGGCCAGCAGGGTCGCCTCGATGTCGCGATCGATTGGTACCGGCAGGCGCTCGCCGCGAATCCCGACAACGCCGACGCGCAGGTCAATTGGGGAAACGCGTTAGTGAGACTCGGCAAGCCGGACGACGCGATCCCTCATTATCGCGAAGCACTTCGCATTCGACCGGATCACGCCGAGGCCCACCACAACTGGGGCGTCGCGCTCGCGCGCCAGGGCAAGTTCGCCGAGGCGATCGAGCAGTTTCAGCGTGTGCTCGCGATCAATCCGGCGCACGCGGAGGCGAAAGAATACCTCCGGCAGGCAACGCAGGCGCTTCGTCGCGATTGACAAAGCGCTCTGGTTGTCGTTATCTACTGTAAAATCAGTAGATAAAACAGCCGCCAAAAAAAGAGCGCATGCGCGACCGCATCGCGCGAATCGCGGCTGCAACATTTGATGACTTCGGCATCGTTTCGATGAGTCAAATCTCATTCAATATTTCGGACGTCCTGCCTCCTGTCGTGACGCGCTTGTTTGCGGCGTTGGTACTCGTTGCGACGGCGGCCGCGTCCGCGATCGCGCAAGCGCCGCAACATGTGATCCAGGGTCGCGTGACGAGCGACAGCGGCGTG
>Ga0193753_10001062_pt1 | contig 24441 bp, 21 predicted proteins | sample H1c2metaG_FD_144925 | JGI IMG/M metagenome (GOLD analysis project Ga0193753, IMG submission 144925) | Soil microbial communities from a riparian zone of the East river system, Colorado, United States - H1c2 | ecosystem: Environmental > Terrestrial > Soil > Riparian zone | place: USA: East... | reverse complement strand
CGTGTCCGGATCATGCTGAAGCGCGCGCAGGACAACCCGAAGATCGAGTTCATCACGGACACGACCGTGGACGAGATGCTGGCCTTTCCGGACCGCCGCAAGCTTCGCGCGCTGGCGCTGCACAACACCAAGACCGGCGAGCGCACCGAGATGCCCGTGGACGGCTGCTTCGTGGCCATCGGCCACAAGCCCAACACGGAGATCTTCGCGGGACAGCTCGAGCTGGACGAGAAGGGCTACGTGCTGCTGCGCTCCGGCACGCGCACGTCGGTGGACGGCGTCTTCGCCGCCGGCGACGTGGCCGACACGGTCTACCGCCAGGCGATCACGGCCGCCGGCACCGGCTGCGCTGCCGCGCTGGAAGCCGAGCGCTTCCTCGCCGGACACTGAGCGGAGGACCGGAGCGGTCGCGGCACGTCGCGGTCGGCGGGTGCCGCGGCGCCGCCGCGTCAGGGGGACGGCATGAGGATCAGGCGGAAGTCGCCGACGTGCTTGAAGCCGACCTTCTCGTACACGGCGCGCGCGGCCTTGTTCCGCTCGTCCACGTGCAGCGCGACGAACGGGACCTTGTCGTTGTCGAGCAGGTCCTTGCACAGCGTCCACAGCGCGCGCGTCGCGATGCCCTTGCCGCGCATCGCCTTGGGGGTGAAGACGCCCTCGAGCAGCGCGCCCTCCGGACCCACCACCGCGAGGTCGCACTTGAAGACCGCGCGGCCCTGCTCGTCGCGGCACATGTAGGCGCGGCCGTCGACGATGCGCTCGGTCATGCGCAGGCGGTACTTGCGGCGGTCCACCTCGGTGGGCTCGAGCTTGAGGTCCTCGCAGACCATCTCGCACGCGAGCACGGTCAGCTCGTCGATGCTGTCGAGGCTGGCCTGCTCCATGTCGATTTCCTTGATGCCCTTGCCGAGCTCGCCCTTCTCCAGCACGTAGAAGGGCTGGCGCCGGTCCAGCACCGGCTTGGCGCCGCCGAGCTTGTGGTAGACGTTGATGAAGAGGCGCAGCGCGTCGTCCTGGCCGACGGCCAGCGTGAAGCGCTTGCCGCGCTCGCTGATCGCGCGCGCGAACAGGTCCGCGACGTGCGGCTCGTCCACCGAGAGCACCAGCGTCCCGCTGTTGCCGATGAAGCACAGGCCGCGCAGCGACTGGCTGTCGTCGAAGACGCCGAGGAACACGCCGTGCATCGGGTCGCGGGGGTTGTCCATCCCGGACTTGAGGATGCGCGAGATGAGGAACACGTTCTCGCGCGCCTCGCCCTTGAGAAAGGCCAGCGCGACCGAACGCGGGATGCGCTCGGCGATGCGGAGCGCGGGGCTGGGCTGGATGGGTGACCTGGTCGGCACTGTTTTCTCGTCCTGTGGAAAATGAGTCGTATTCTAGCAGGCGAACCGCGGCGCGCGAGCGCGCCGCAGGCCCCTGCCACCTGCGCCACCGGTGGACTCTCCCGAGGTGTCGCGGTGCGGCCTCTTCGAGCGCCGGTGCCCCGCGGATACGGAGGCGGGGCGCGCACTGTCGGACTGCACGAGACAGGGAACCGCCCGATTCCCGCGCGCACGCCGACACGAACCCCACCGCCATGACTGGCCGGCAGCACCGTAGCGCAACTCCGCGGATCGGGCGAGGGGTGACCTCGCCCGGCACGTTGCGCGCCGCGCAGTCCCGGGCCTGCGCGGCGCGGCGCAGCGCGCGCGGGCCGCGGGACCGCGCGGTGCGAGACCGCCGCATCCGGACGTGAACTCCCGCGGCGTCTCGGGGCGTGAGCGCCCACGGCGTGCGGAGTCGTGCGGCAGCGGCAGCTGTGCCATACTCCGCGGCAACGACCATGCGTGCAGGCAGGCTGTTCCGTTCCATCGCCGTCGCAGCATGCTTCGTGCTGGCCTTCGAGGCTGTCGCGCGGCAGGCGCATCTGCTCGACCCGACCGATCGGCCGGACCCATACCTCGGCTTTCCCGGGACGAGTCCGCTCTACCGGCCCGAGCCCGCGGAGGACGGCGGCACCGTGATGCGCCGCTCGCCCAACAGGAACCTGTACCGCCCGGCGGAGTTCCCCGCGGACAAGCCGCCCGGCGAGTTCCGGGTCTTCTGCGTCGGCGGCTCGTCGGTCCGGCTCGACGCCTTCATGGACCCGGACGGATCCTTTCCGGGGATGCTCGAGCTCCTCCTGCAGGGCGCCCTGCCCGAGGGCCGCACGGCGCGCGTGATCAATGCCGGCGGCGGCGGCACGGGCTCCGTGCAGAACCTCGAGACCGTGCGCGAGGCGCTGGAGCTGCACCCGGACCTGCTGGTGGTCTACCCGGAGGGCGGCGAGAAGAACTTCATCCCGCCGGCGCCGCAGGGCGTCATGGCGCGGGCCGACGACGCCAGCCCCGCCCGCGTCTTCGCCCGCCGCCTGCTGGCCCGCTCACGCTGCTACGTGGCGGCCCGCGAGCTGTACGACTCGCTGCTGCCGGCCTCGCCCGACACCTCCAACAGCCTCGCCGCATTCTCCGCCTTCGCCATCTACGCGATCTCGCGCCCGTTCTCCGCGGACAGCTTCTCGCGGCTGTTCGAGATGAAGGACGACCACGTGCCGCCGGTGATGCCGCACCCGATCCCCGCCGAGGAGATCACGCACGCGCACGCCCGCTTCGTGCGCAACCTGCAGACGATGGCCGAGCTGGCGCGCGAGCGCGGCGTGCCGCTGCTGTTCGTCGACCCGGTGCGCAACATCAAGGCCTCCTTCTACCTGCGCTTCCACCTGGACCCGTCCGAGATCCTGCCGGGACACGTGCCGGAATGGCGCCGGATGTACGAGAACGGGCTGGAGGCCAAGCGCGCCGGGCGCACGGCGGAGGCGATCGTGAAGCTGCGCGCCGTGCGCAAGCACTACGTCGACGACCACGACGAGATCCTCGCCTTCTACCTGGGCCAGTGCTTCGAGCAGCTCGGGCGCTGGGACGAGGCGCGCGCGGAGTTCGAGAAGCCTTACCTGCAGCACCCGATGCGCGGGCTCATCGCCCAGGCGGCGGCCGCGAGCGGCGTGCCGGTCATCGATCCCTACCCGTACCTGCTCGGCGTGTCGGAGCACGGCCTGCCGGGCTACGACGAGTTCACCGACTCGTTCCACCCGATGCCCAAGGTGAGCCGCGTCATCGCGCGCGCGATCCTCGACGGCATCCGCGGCCTGGCCATCGTGCCGGACCTCCGGCCCGACGACGCGCAGGAGCTGAAGGTCGCGGACCAGCTCGCGCTGCGCGTCGTGGCCCGCTGCCGGGTTCCGCCCGCCAGCCGCATGCAGCGCTCCATTTCCGTGGGCGACAACCAGGAGGCCATCCGCATCGCGCGCGCGCTGCCACGCGAGGAGCTGTTCAGCGACAAGCACGTCTTCGAGGCGATCTACCTGGGCTGGGCGCTGTCACGCGAAGGCGACGTGGAAGGCGCGCGCGAGGTCTACGACGGCCTGAAGTCCTCCCGGTGGAAGCCCAAGGGCGGGCTCCCGCCGCTCGACACCGTCGAGCACATCGTCATCAACGCCTACGGCGGAGACCTTTTCTCGTGGTTCTGAACGACGACGTCCCGCCCTCCGGCGGCCTGCCCCGCGCCGCCCGCTGGACGTGGCGCGAGGTGCTGCTGCCCGTGCTCGTGACCTTCGCGCTGCTGCTCATCGCCGTCGCGCTCATCGAGGGCCCGCCGCTCGAGCAGTTCCTGTACGCCGTGTTCTGAGACCGGCGCCTGCCGCTTCCTCCGCCGTGCCGCGCACTCCAGCGGCGGGACGCGCGCTCAGGCCAGCCCGAAGAGCAGGCGCAGGTAGGCGACCGTCAGCCCCATCCGCGTCGCGTCGATGGACACGAGCGTCCAGGTGAGCGCCACGAAGTGGAACGTGAGCGCCATGCCGAAGACGCGCCAGGCCAGCGACTGCGCGAGCTTCTTCTTCAGCTTGAAGTGGCTGCGCAGCTTGAGCGTCCAGGCGTGGTGGATGGAGAGCCCGGCGCCGTGCGCCAGGCCCCACAGGCCCCAGCCGAGGTTCGGCCCGTGCCACAGCCCGCAGAGCACCATGCTCCCGAGCGCGGCGAGGTGCGGCCGCACCTTGCTCGCGGAGCGCCCGCACATGGGCAGGAAGAGGTAGTCGCGGATCCAGAAGGACAGCGACAGGTGCCAGCCCTTCCAGAAGTCCGCGATGGACGGCCGCAGGTACGGGTTGTCGAAGTTCTCGGCGAGGCGCAGGCCCATGAAGCGCGAGACGCCGAGGGCCAGGTCGCTGTAGCCGGCGAAGTCCATCCACGCGTAGAGCGCGACCGCGTACAGCGCGACCCACGCCTCGTGCCACGCCATGTGCGCGCCGGCCATGCCGCCGCCCGGGCGCAGCGCGCCGAAGGTGGTGATCGGCAGCGCCCATTGCGCGAGCAGCCCGCCGATGACGACCTTCTTCAGCAGGCCGGTGAAGATCTTCGCCGTGCCCGCCGCCAGGTCCTCGCGCGTGGGCCGCCCGAGCGAGGCGTAGCTCAGGCGGAAGTGGTCGGCGCGCTCGATGGGCCCGGCCATGACCGTGGGGAAGAACGAGTTCCACACGAGGTAGTCGAAGAGCGGCAGGTGCAGCGCGCGCTTGCGCCCCGCGTCGAGGACGAAGTGCAGCGCGCGCAGCGTGTAGTACGACGCGCCGATGAAGTAGGCGACGCGCACGCCGACCATGTTGCCGGTGCTCGCCGCGCCCGACGCCACGACGCCCGCGTCGGTGAAGAAGGACAGCTTGGGCAGGAAGAGCGGCACGAGCAGCGGCACGCACAGGGCGCCGAGCGCCACGCCGTGCACGCCGCGCGCGGCGAGCCTGGCCACCCCGTAGGCGGCGAGCGCCGTGGCGAGGAACAGCAGCGGCGCGAGCGGGTCGAAGAACCACAGGAAGGCCGCGTTGGCCGCCAGCAGCAGCGTGCGCTTCGCGACGGACGGGAGGGGCAGCGCGAGCGCGAGGACGACGCCCGCCACGAACAGCGCCGCCGACGTGCCGATCAGCTCCAAGTCACGCGCGCCGTGCCGTCACGTAGTCCGCGATCCTGTCGATGCTCTCGAAGGTCGCGAGCTGGATGTCCGAGTCCGGGACCTTCACGCCGAAGTCCTGCTCGAGCAGCGCGACCAGCTCCGCGAGCCCGAACGAGTCCAGGATGCCCTCCTCCACGAGCGACTCGCCGTCCTTCGGCAGCAGCGAGCGGTCCCCGCCGATCTTGCCGGTGAAGTAGGTGCGCAGCGATTCGCGGACGTCGGCGGCCATGTGCGTGCTCAGCCCGGTTCGGTGACGCGGTTGTCGATCTCGTGGAGCCGCTGCAGGTTCGGCTGCCGCGCGATCTTGCCGCTGCTGGTCTTGAAGAGCCACTTGTGCGGCGCGATGCAGACCTTCTCGCAGCGGACGTTGAGGCGCGAGGATACCTCACGCCTCACGAAGCGGATGATGTCGCGGTGCACCTCCGGGTCGTCCGACTTGCACTCCGCGATGACGATGAGCTTCTGCGTGCCGAGCGCCGCGTCCTCCACGCCGATCGCGGCGACGCGCCCCGCGACGACCTGCGGGTGCTCGGCGACCATGTACTCGATGTCCTGCGGGTAGATGTTCTCGCCGCCGATGATGATGAGGTCGCTCTTGCGGCCGGTCACGTAGAGCACGCCGTCCGCGCGGTACCCCAGGTCGCCGCTGATGTACCAGCCGTCCTTCACCTTCTGCGCCGTGACCTGCGGGTTGTTGTAGTACCCGTGGAACAGCGCGCGGCTGAGGATGGAGATCTCGCCGACGGTGCGGTCCGGCAGCTCCGCGTTCGCGTCGTCCACGATGCGGAACGTCGTGCCCTTGAAGCCGCGCCCGACGCCCAGCATCTTCAGCTCGTCGGGGTGGCCCGCGGCCACGGGCACCGCGCGGTGGCTCTCCTGCAGCGCCTTGCGATCGATGCGGTCCACCACGATGGGCTCGCGCGCGCCGCGCCCGCGCGTGCCGCCCGCGCCGATGACCGAGTTCACGACCTCGGCCATGCCGTACACGATCCCGAGCGCCTCGCGCTTGAACCCGACGGCCGCGAAGCGCCGCGCGAACATCTCGTGGCTGTCGTGCAGGCACGGCTCGGCGCCGTTGCCGCACAGCCTCAGCGACGAGAGGTCGATGCCCGCCAGCTCGCTCTCCTTCACGCGGTTCGTCATGAAGTTGAAGGCGAAGTTGGGGTGCCAGTAGACCGTGGCCCTGTACTTCGTGATGACCTCGAGCACCGAGGCCGGCCGCCCGACCCACTGGATCGGCGACATGAGCGTGAAGGGCGCGCCGAGCACGAGCGGATGGATCGCGTCGCAGACGAGGCCCCAGTCGTGGTAGAGCGGCACCCAGGTCACGAAGTGGTCGTCGGCGCCCATGCCGAAGAAGTCGCCCACGCCGTCGCACTCGGCGAGGATCGCGCGGTGCGACAGCGCCGCGCCCTTCTGCAGGCCCGTGCTGCCCGAGCTGTACTGGATGAGCGCGACGTCCTCGGCGTCCGCGGCCACCGCGTCGCCGTGGCGCGGGCCGTCCGCGGCCACGTCCTCGTGCAGCAGCACCGCGGGCGCCTGCGGCACGCTGGCCAGCAGCGGCCCCAGCTCGGCGGCCAGCTCTCGGTAGGTGACGATGGCGTGCGGCTGCGTGCGCTCGATCATCCCGCGCAGATCGCTGAAGTACTTGCCGATGTGCAGGCGGCCCGTCGGGAACGGGAGGAAGGCCGGGATCGCGCCCAGCCACATCGCGCCGTAGAAGGCCGGCAGCATGTCCGGGTGGTGCTGCAGGATCACGAGCACCACGCGCTCCTTCGGCGTGCCCAGCCGCGCGAGCGCCGCGGCGAACTGCCGCGTGCGGTCCTCGAGCTGGCCGTAGCTCTGCTCGTCCGGCGCGCGGTCCGCATGGACGTAGCGACCGTGCAGCGCGTCGGGCAGCTCCTGCGCGCGCCGACGGAGGTGCTCGAGGATCGTGCGTGGTGCGTTCATGGGGCCCCGCGAAAGGTCGCGCGATCATAGGGGGCCCGTCCGCGCCCCGCCACAGCGCGCCGGCCCGGACGCACGTCCGGCGTGCGGGCACCGGCGTGCGGGCACCGGCGTGCGGGCACCGGCGTGCGGGCACCGGCGTGCGGGCACCGGCGTGCGGCCACCGGCGTGCGGCCACCGGCGTGCGGGCACCGGCGCCTGCGGCGGCGCGGCAGCGGGTCCTGCGCGGGCTGCCTTGACAGGCGATCCGTTCCCCACCACCATGCCGCCCCGCACGGTCGAGCACACGATGGACTACAGGTCCTGCATCAGCACGGTCAGGGCGCTTGCCGACGGCGAGGAGACCTTCCTGGCGGCGCTCGAGCGTGCGCCCGCCTTCGACCCGCAGGTCTTCGCGGCCTTCCTCGAGCGGCACAGGCTCGTGGCGTGGGTGGCGCCGGTGCTCGGCAGCGAGCGCGTGCGGCGCGCCCTGCCGGCCGCCTTCCTGCGGGAGGCCGGCGAGCGCGCGCCGGCGCGGCGCCAGCGCACGGAGCGGCTGCTCGCCGACTGCCTGCAGATGCGCGCCGCCTTCGCGCAGGACGGGCTGGACTGCCTGCTCCTCAAGGGCCTGGTGTTCGGGCAGCGCTTCTACGGCGACATCTCCCGGCGCCACCAGCAGGACGTGGACATCCTCGTCCGCTCGGCCGAGCTGCCGGCCGCCCTCGCCACGCTCGAGCGGCTCGGCTACGCGAAGGACGAGGGCCGCATCGGCGAGGGCGCCGTGCGGCGCAGCCTGTCCCGCGGCGACAGCGAGGTGGACGTGCACTGGAACCTGCGGCGCCGCGCCCGCCGGCGCATCGACGAGGAGACGCTCTGGGCGTCGCGCGCGCGGCTGCAGCTCGGCGGCCAGGTCTTCGAGACGCTCGGCGACGAGCACGCGCTCCTCTTCCTGCTGCTCGCGATGTGCGGCGACCTGCGCCGCGGCGCGTGCCCCGTGCGCTGCTTCCTCGATCTCTACCTGCTGCTGCGCCACGCGGCGCGCACGCAGGGGCGCGAGCTGGACTGGGAGGCCTTTCTCGCGCGGCGGCAGGCGGAGGCGCTGCACAAGCCGTGCGTCAACGTGCTCGCGTTGTTCCTCGCGGTGTGGCCCGTGGCCGCGGAGTTCCCGGGGCTCGCCGCCGCCATCGGGAAGCGCCGCCGTCTGGTGCAGCTGCGCGACACGCAGGAAGCCGTCGCGATCGTCGAGCGCCCGCGCGGCAACCCCGAGAACCAGCTCTGGTTCCAGCGCGCCTATCCCTACGACGCGCTCAGCGACTGGACGCGGCGCCTGACCCGCGACCTGCCGCGCACGCTGGACCGCCTGCGCCCCTCCCGGACCTTCGCGCTGCCGCAGGACTGAGGAGCGCCACCGGCGCACCGGCGCCGCCGTCCATGCCCGCGGCCTCGCGGAGCGGCCGCGGGCGCTTCAGGCCCCGACGGTCGCGGAGGTCTCCACGCCGGAGAGGCCCGAGAGCAGCTCGCGCATCCGCTCGTGGCGCTCCTCGCGCTGGTTCACGAAGCGCAGGATGCCGGCCTTCAGGCTCTCGCTGTCCAGGCGGCTCTCCGCCACGATCTGGTCCACCGTGCCGCCGGTGCGCCAGCGGTCGTCGAAGTCGGGCGAGAGCACGTATTCGCCCGCCACCGCGTGCGGGATCCAGTTGGTCATGTTCCAGCGCGCGGTGTTCGTGATCACGAAGGACTCGGCCCACTCGCGAGCCGGCAGCACGCGGTCGCGCCAGGCCTGGCTCTGGCGCCGGAACAGCGCGTGCGAGATCGCGGCGACGATCTTGACGTTGGGCCCGTCGCTCGCGAGCCACGGCAGCAGCTTGACGAGGTTGGCCGTGCTCGAGGTGCCGCGCACGATGATCGTGCCCTCGCGCGGACGCGAGTCGAAGTGGCGCAGGATGTAGGCGCCGCGCGCCGCCTCGAGGTGGCTGTCCATGCCCCACCTGGCGCGGTCGGGGATCTCGATCGGCGGGCGCGTCAGGTGCAGCACCAGGATCGGCACGCCGCTGCCGAACGCGGCCGCGAGCACGACCGGCACCTCGTTGGCCTCCCACGGGTGCATGTTGATCACGTGGCCGCGCGGGAACAGCGAGGTCACGCCCGGCGAGAAGATGCCGAAGTGCGTGCGGCTGTCCTCCGCCGTCTCCGGCCCGCTGTGCCCCGCCACCCACAGCACGCGCCCGAGCCGGATCTGGCTGTCCTGCGCGGCCTGGCTGAAGAGGCGCATCGGCCCGTACTTCAGGTAGCTGAAGCTGCCGTACGTGGAGCACGCGCCGGAGTAGCCGCGGAAGTTCTCCAGTGGCCGGTCGGACAGGTTGACCGACGCGACGCCGCACATGAGGCCCGCGTTCGTGAACTCCGTGATCTCCTGCGGCAGGATCGCGCCGCCGGGAGCCGATGTGCGCTCGTACCAGCCGTAGCCCGCGAAGTCCGCGACGGGCGCCGCTCCGGAAGCGCTGCCCGCAGGCCCGGCGACGGTGGCTGCGCCTGCGCCGCCCCCGGACCCCGCGACGGTGGCTGCAGCGGCATGGCCAGTCCCGGGGGGCGTGGCCGGGGCCGCGCCGGAGACCCACTTCTTGCCGAAGCCGGAGATGTTCGTGCTGTCGGCGAGGTCCGCGGCGCAGACGAGGAAGAGCGGGCGGCCGTAGTGCTGCCTGCCCAGCGCATTGATGTACGCGCCCATGGCCGAGAAGCCCGCGCGGTTGGGCTGCTTGTCGCCCGGCTTGAAGAACAGCGCGGCGGGAAGCTGTGCCGGGTCGGTGAGGCGCGGATCCGCGAACGGGTCCGCCTGCGCCGCGGCGGAGACACCGCCCGCCTTGCCGTGCGCAGCCGGCTCCGTGCGCCCGCCCGCGTCCGCGGCGGGCGCGCGCTCCGGCGCTCCGGCGGTCTGCGGGGCGCCCTGGTCCCACGAGAAGGTGGGCAGCGTCGCGGGCACGCTCTCGCCGAGCTCCGTGAGGCGGTCGCTGAGGTAGGTCACCAGTGCGGCGTCGCGCTCCATGACCGAGAAGACCGCGCGCAGGTGCTCGGCCGCCTGCGCCACGCGGCCGGCGCGGTCCGCGGCGCCGGCGCCGCCCTGTCCCGCGAAGCTCACGCCGTGCCGCTCGCCGAACTCCGCGCGCAGCCGCCAGTAGTTCTCGTCGTTGTGCTTGTGCGGCGAGCCGTGCGAGGCGTTGTCGTACTTGAGGTAGCCGCGCCCCTTGCGCGTCTTGAACCACAGGCAGCCGGGCACGGACTGGCCGCGGCCGTCCGGGCCGCGCCGGTCCGACGTGCCGGCGCCCGCAGTCCCCGCGCCGCCCGCATCGCCCAGCAGCTCGTGCATCGCGGGCAGCAGAGACGCGAAGTTGCTGCCGTCGTCGGTGCCCGCCACGCGCCAGCCGTAGCTCTTGAACCAGGTCTCCGGCGTGCCGTGCACGACGCTGGAGATGCGGTGGTCGTCGATGCCGCAGTCGTTCCAGTCCAGCAGGTAGAAGAAGTTGCCCAGGCCGAGGCCCCAGGCGGTGTTCTTCACCTCGTGGTGCGCGCCGGCCGTGTGGCCGCCCTCGCCCTCCATCGCGAAGACGCGGACGGAGCCGGCGCCGGCGTGCTTGAGCGCGAGCGCCTCGCCGGCGGCGATGGGCGCGCCGTGGCCCGACGGGCCCGTGTTCGCCTTGAAGAACAGCGTGCGGCCCTCCATCTCCGCGTGGCCGGGCAGGCCGCCGTTCTGGCGCAGCGTGAGCAGGTCCTCCGGCAGCAGCGTGAACTGGCGGCCGAGCGGGTGGGCGTAGCGGGCGGCGCGGTCCCGCGCGTGGCGCAGGCGCAGCGCCTCGTTGAACACGGCGAGCGTCGCGTAGACCACCGGGTTGCAGTGGCCGGCGACGAGCACGAAGCGGTCGCCGAAGCGCGCCTCCGGGTGGCGGAGGTCCCAGCGCATGCCGCCCGAGAGCAGCAGCGTGACCAGCGCGTGCACCTTGCTGCGGCTGCCGCCCGGGTGCCCGCTCTGGCTGAGGTTGAGCGCCACGTCCAGGCACTGGTCGATCAGGTCCGCGGTCTTCTCCCAGTGCGGGATCTCGGCCTGGAGTTCGTGGAGCGGGCGCATGCGCGGGATGTCCGGGGGCGGAAGGAGCGTGCGGCCGGCCTCGCGCGCGACGTGCCGATTGAAGCCGGCCGGCGAAAGGGCGGATTATAGGCTCCACGCACACCGGCCCGCGCCGGTCGCGTCCCGCCCTGGAGCCGTCGATGTCCTTGTCTCTCGCTGCCGGCGCGCTGCCGGTGCTCGTCTTCGCGCAGCCGGTGCTCGCCTGCGCGCAACCTGCGTGCCTTGCTGCGCAGGTGGTGCACGACGGGCTGGCCGCGGCCGGCAACGCCGGGCACGCCGTGACCACGTGGCTGCCGCTCGTGGACTGGCTGGCTCTGGTCTTCGTGCTGCTGGGCGTGGTTGCGGGCGCGATGTCCGGGCTGCCGCGCGCCTTCGGGATGCTGCTGTGGATGCTGGCCGCGCTGTGGCTGGCGCACCACCTGTCCGCGCAGGTCGTCTCGTGGATGCCCAACACGGCGCCGGCAGGCGATCCGTCCGCGACGCTGACGGCGTACGGCGTGATCACCGCCCTGGTGCTCGCCCTGCCGGTGCTGGGGCGCGTGTTCGGCGGCTCGGGCGGCAAGAAGAAGGCCGCGGGGCAGCCGCAGCACAAGCCCTTCGGGGCGCTGGTCGGGCTGCTCGTCGCCTGCCTGTTCGTGACGCTGCTGCTGCCCTTCGCGCGCCGCGTGTCCTTCCTGGAGCGCGGCTGGCAGCAGGCGCGGGCGCCGGCGCTGGGCAGCGCGGTGGCCGAGCACGCCACCTACCTGTTTCCCGAGGCGCACCGCGAGGCCATCCGGCCGACGCGGCTCGGGCCGTGAGGCCGGCCGCGAACGGGATCCACGGCGCCGCCGGGGACGCGTCGAAGAGCTCGGAAAGCGTGCTCCCGGGTCCGACGCGGATCCCGCGAGAGGCGCACGCGCCCCCTCAAGCGCACCAGTCGCGAATGCCGAAACGGGGATCTTGTCCTCGCGGCACGCTCCATGTCCTTGCGCTCGACCATCCTGCTCTGCCTGACCATCGTGGTCGTGCTCTACACCGGCACGGTGTACTGGCTGCAGCAGGGGATCATCCGGCCGAGCTTCGAGGCGCTCGAGGGCGAGGACGCCTCGCGCGACATGTCGCGCGCCGCGGAGGCCATCCAGAAGGACATCGACAGCCTCGACACGTTCTGCCTCGACTGGGCCGCGTGGGATGACACCTACGGCTTCGTGCAGGACGGCAACGCGGACTTCCTGCACACCAACCTCGAGCTCGCGACCTTCCAGAACGGCAACTTCGACCTGCTCTTCGTCCTCGACCTCGAGGGGCGCGTGGTCTGGGGAGAGGCGCACGACCCCGAGGCGGACTGGGCGGCGCTCCATCTGGAGGACTTCCCGCCGGATCGCTGGACCGCCGACAGCCCGCTGCTCGCCTCCCGCCGTCCGGACTCGATCGTGCGAGGCCTCATGCTGACGGAGCGCTCGCCCCTCCTGGTCAGCAGCCGGCCGATCGTGGACAGCCTGAAGCAGCTTCCGCCGAAGGGCCGGCTCGTGATGGGACGGTTCCTCTCGAAGAGCCACGTCGCGCAGCTCGTCGGGCAGACGCGGGTGCCGTTCACGGTGCTCGACGTGTTGTCGGCGGACCTGCCGCAGGCCGATGCCGCGGCCTTCCAGACGATGCTGAAGACCGGCTCCACGGAGTTCTTCGCGCCGGCGGACGACGCCTCGCTCGAGGCCTGGCGCATGCTGTCCGGCATCGACGGGCACCGGCGGCTGATGCTGCGTGCCGACCTGCCGCGGACCGCCATGGCCCGCGGCGCGAGCGCGCTGCAGTTCGCGCTGGTGAGCATGGTGTCGGGCTCGCTGCTGCTCCTGTGCGTGCTGTTCGTGCTGGTCCAGCGCGTCATCGTCCGGCCGCTCACGGCGCTCACGCAGCACGCCGTGCGCCTCGGGAGCAGCGACGACCTCTCGATGCGCATCGCGAGCCCGCGCCGCGACGAGCTCGGCGTGATGGCGCGCGCGTTCGACCGCATGGTCGGCCGCCTGGAGGAGTCGCGCGCGCAGGACTCGCGGCGCCAGATGGAGAAGCTGCAGGCAGCCCTCGAGAGGGCGAACGCGGCGACGAAGGCCAAGTCGGAATTCCTGGCCAACATGAGCCACGAGATCCGCACGCCGATGAACGGCGTCTGCGGCATGACGAGCCTGCTGCTGGCTACGCCGCTCGGCGCCGAGCAGCACGAGATCGCGCACGGCATCAAGGTCTCGGCCGACAACCTGCTCGTCCTCGTCAACGACATCCTCGATTTCTCGAAGATCGAGGCCGGGACCCTGGACCTGGTGCCGGCGGACATGGACCCGCGCCTCGTGCTCGAGGAAGCGCTGGAGCTGCTGGCGGACGCCGCCGACGGCAAAGGCCTCGAGCTGACCAGCTTCGTGGACGACGACGTGCCGGCGACGGTACGCGGCGATCCCGCGCGCATCCGGCAGGTCCTCGTGAACCTCGTGGGCAACGCCGTGAAGTTCACCGAGCGAGGCGACGTGTCGGTCTCGGTCAGCCGGCTGACCGCGGACGCCGACGGGACCGAGCTCGCCTTCACGGTGCGCGACACCGGCGTCGGCATGACGCCCGAGGTGCAGCTGCGCGCCTTCGAGGCTTTCACCCAGGCTGATGGCTCGACCAGTCGCCGCCACGGCGGCACGGGCCTGGGTCTCAGCATCTGCCGCAATCTCGCTCGGCTCATGGGAGGCCGCCTGTCCGTGGAGAGCACGGCGGGCGAGGGGAGCAGCTTCCTGTTCACGCTGCGCGTGGGACTCGTCGGCGCGGCGCCGGCCGGCATCGCCCCCGAGCAGGCGCAGGGCCTGCGCGTCCTCGTCGTCGACGACAGCGCCGCGAGCCGGCAGGGGCTGGAGCGGCGCGCGCGCGCCTGGGGCATGCAGCCGGTGTCCGCCGAGAACGGCGCGCAGGCCGTCGCGCTGGCCCGCGACGCGGCGCACGGCGGGACACCGTTCGATCTCGTGCTGCTGGATCTGTGCATGCCGGGCGCGGACGGGCTGGCGGTCGCGGGCCAGCTCCGCAGCGATCCGCTGCTCGCGCGGCTGCGCCTCGTCCTGCTGATGCCCATCCGCCAGGCCGGCCTCAGCGCGCGGGCCCGGGATGCCGGCATCGCCGCCTGCCTCATCAAGCCGGTCAACGAGCGCAAGCTGAGAGCGGGCCTCGACACCGCGCTGCAGCACCAGGCGCCGCTCCGGGCCTCGGCGGACCTGCCTGCCGCGACGGCCGAGCCGCGGGAGCGCGCGAGTCACCGCGTCCTCATCGTCGAGGACAACCCGATCAACCAGAAGATCGCGCGCATGGTGCTCGAGAAGGGCGGCTACCAGGTCAGTGTGCGCGGCAACGGCCGCGAGGCGGTGGACCTCCTGCAGACGGAGTCCTTCGCCGTGGTCCTGATGGACTGCCAGATGCCGGAGATGGACGGCTTCGAGGCGACCGCGGAGATCCGGCGCCGGGAGCAGCTCACCGGCGCGCACCTGCCCATCCTCGCCGTGACGGCGGGCGCGATGGAAGGCGACCGCGAGAGCTGCCTGAAGGTCGGCATGGACGACTACCTCTCCAAGCCGTTCCGCGCGCCCGACCTGCTGGCGCTGGTGACCCGGTGGGTGGCGCGGGGCGCCGTCGCGGCGCGCTAGCCGGAGGGCTCGCCGAGGCGCGCGACCCGGCATCGTGCCGGAGCTGCCGGCCGCCAGGTTCGCGGCGCCGGCGCTGCTGGCCGCCAGGTTCGCGGCCCTGATTCCGGGCGGACCCGCCCTAGAACAGCGTGTAGATGAACGGCGAGAGCACCGGGCTCGCGGCCGCGGCCACCAGCAGCAGGCCGATGGTCAGCAGCACGAAGATCACCGGCAGCATGTACCAGTTGCCGCGATCCCACGTGGACAGCACGAGCGACGCCACCGTGCCGACCTTCTTGCGCGCGTACCACGCGACGAGCACCAGCAGCACCATCACGAACCAGAACAGCGCGTCGGCGAGCAGCGGCACGCGCGGCACCAGCGGCTCGGTGAGCCTCGGGAACGAGAGCCCGAAGGTGATGGCCTCCGCGGGCGGCACCTTGTGCGCGACCCAGTCGAAGAAGGTCATCATCCCGTAGATGAAGCCCAGCATGCAGCCGACCTTGAGCGCGGCCGTCGCGAGGTTCTCGTCCTTGCGGTAGTTCAGCCAGTACAGCGTGGAGAAGAGCGCCCACAGGCCGAGGAAGATGCACTCCTTCGTGCCCAGCGGACCGTGCGCGGCGGCGGGCTCGGCCAGCGCCAGCACGGCCGTCATCGGGAGCGCGCTCACGACACCATCTCCACGATGCGGTCGCCCTCGTGGCGCAGCATGAAGGGCGTGCTGTCGATGATCTTCTTGTCGGCCTTCTCGATGATGTAGTTGCCGAGGTAGAGCACGTCCATCTCGCTGCGGCTGAAGGTGTTGAAGGCCTGCGCGGGCGTCTCGACGATCGGCTCGCCCTTCAGGTTGAAGGAGGTGTTCAGGATCACCGGCACGCCGGTCTTCTGCCCGAAGAGCTCGATCATGCGGTGGTAGCCGGGGGCGAACTGCTTCATCACCGTCTGCAGGCGTCCCGAGCCGTCCACGTGCGTGATGGCCGGGATCACGTCGCGCTTCTCGGGGCGCACGGGCACCACGTAGAGCATGAAGCGCGCGGGCCACGGCTCGCCGGTGCCCTTCGGCAGCTCGAAGTACTCGGCCGCGCGCTCGGAGAGCACCGACGGCGCGAAGGGGCGGAAGGCCTCGCGGAACTTGATCTTCGCGTTGACCAGCTCCTTCATCTGGTTGCTGCGGCTGTCCGCGATGATCGAGCGGGCGCCCAGCGCGCGCGGCCCGAACTCGAAGCGCCCGCGGAACCAGCCGCCGACCTTGCCGGCGATGAGGTCGTCGCTCACGCGGTCGTAGAAGCGCTCGTCGTCCTTGATGTAGGTGTGCTTGATGGCGTTCTTGTCGAGGAAGGCGAAGACCTCGGCGTCGCTGTACTCGCTGCCGAGGTAGGCGTGCTCCAGCGGCCCGACGCGGGGCTTGCCGAGCAGGTGGTGATAGGCCCACAGCGCGGCGCCGAGCGAGCAGCCGTCGTCGCCCGCGGCGGGCATCACGTACAGCTCCTTCATGCCCGTCTCGTTGACGATCTTCGCGTTGGCCACGGAGTTCAGCGCCACGCCGCCCGCCATGCACAGCTTGCTCAGGCCGGTGGTCTCGTGCAGGTGCTGCGCCATCCGGATCATGATGGTCTCGGTGACCTTCTGGATGGACATCGCGACGTCGCAGTAGAAGGGGTCGAGGCTCTTGTCCTCGAACTTCGGGTCGCGCGCGGGGCGGCCCATGACCTCCTCGAAGGCGGGCGTGAAGCTGTTCGTCGCGGACCAGTGGTAGGCGAAGTACTTCATGTCCTGCCACAGCGAGCCGTCGTCGTTGATGCGGATCATCTTCATGATCCGGTCCACGTACTTCGGCTCGCCGTAGGGCGCCATGCCCATCAGCTTGTACTCGCCCTCGTTGACCTCGAAGCCGCAGTAGGCCGTGAACGCGGAGTACAGCAGGCCGACGGAGTGCGGGAAGCGCATCTCCTTCTGGATCTCGATCTTGCAGCCGCGGCCGACGCCCATGGTGGACGTGGTCCACTCGCCGGCGCCGTCCAGCGTGAGGATCGCGGCCTCGTCGAAGGGCGAGCAGAAGAACGCCGCCGCCGCGTGGCTCATGTGATGGTCCGCGAAGAGCAGCTTGCTCTTCGGGATCTTCAGCTTCTCCAGCATCATGCTGCGCACCCAGAGCTTCTTCTGGAGCCACGTGAGCATGGACTCGCGGAAGACCTTGGCAGAGCGCGGGAAGGTGGAGAAGGCGGTGAGCAGCAGCCGCTCGAACTTCACGAAGGGCTTCTCGTAGAAGACCACGTAGTCGACCTGGTCGATCGTGATGCCCGCGGTCTTCAGGCAGAAGGCGATGGCCTTCTCGGGGAAGCCGGGGTCGTGCTTGCGGCGCGAGAAGCGCTCTTCCTCGCCGGCCGCGACGACCTTGCCGTCGTGCACCAGCGCCGCGCTGCCGTCGTGGTAATAGAAGGAGAGGCCGAGGATGTACATGCGGTCAGCCCCCGATCCGGCGGGCGGCGCGGGGCGGCATCGGTCCTGCGGCCAGCGGTCCTGTTTCCGCGTCTGCGGCGGCGGGCACGGGCATCAGTCCTGCCTCCGCGCGTCGGGCAGGGTCTCGTTGATCGCGGACCACTCGCGGTAGGTGCTCGACGGAGGCTGCTTCAGGAGCAGCGTGTCCGTGAACAGCCGGTACAGCAGCGCCACCGGCATGACGGCCACGAAGTAGATGAGCGTCATCATCGTCCGGCCGACGACATTGCCGAACCGGTCGAGGAAGTGCATCACGGGCTTGAACATGAGGCGCGCTGGCGTGTCCGGGAGCGGTGGCGACGGGTGAAGCGGGCCGGAAACGGCGCGGGGCGCCCCTGCCGGGCACCCCCTTCCGCGAGCCCGTCGCGAAAAAAGAGGTGCGGCAGGATAGCGGGCTGTCCCCGGAGGGGCAAGAAAGCCCGGCCGTTCCGTGCGCTCCACCGGTCGCCGGAGCGCCGACAGCGGGCCTTCCGGCCGGCTAGAGGTCGTCGCCGACGAGATCCACCGTGACGAGGCCTGCCACGAAGTCCACCGCCTCCCAGGGATCGACGCCCAGGTCCAGCCCGAACAGCGCGACGTGCAGCCCGAGCCCGAACTCGACCCGTCCGTAGTGCGGGCCGTCGCGGCCGCCGCTGCCCAGGTCCACGACGCTCAGCTCCGCGCCGGAGCGGTTCTCGTAGCCGATCGGCCAGTTGGCGAAGGCCGCGCCGCGCGGGCCCGGGATGCCGATGAAGATCGAGGAGTAGAAGCCCAGATAGGCGTCGGCGGCGTCCGTGGCGCGGATGTCCGCCGCGAAGCCGGGGCCGACGCGCAGCCGCAGGCGCACGATGTCGAGCAGGTCGAAGATGCGGTCGGGGATGTAGAGCAGCACGCCGTGCAGGACGCCGTCGCCGTCGCTCGCCGCCGCGCGGGCAGGCGCCCGCACCGGAGCGAGGGCGCCCGCGGCGCCGGGACCGGCGGCGCGAGCAGCGGCCGGCGCCGTGATCGCGAGCCACGCGCCCGCGCTGGCGGCTGGCACCTCGGCGGCGCTCGGCACGGCGCTGCACGAGGGCAGGCACGCGCCGGCGAGCAGGGCGAACGCGAGGCGCAGGACGGTCGATGGAGGGAGGGTCTGCATGGCGGCGTCCTCGTGTCACGCCCGCTCGTCCCGCGACCAGGGATCGCGAGCCCTGCAGGGCTTGCCGCCTCCAACCCCCGGCTGCTGGCCCGGTGACGCGCTCCGCGCCCCGGCGCGGGCCGGGATCAGATGTCGCGCAGGCGCGTGACGCGCTCGATCTCGGCCGCGGGGAGGGCGTAGTCCTTGTGCTCGGACGGGATGCCGTACTGCTGGAGGCGCGCCAGCCACGCCTCGCGCGTCTCCTCGACGCGGCCGGCCTCGTGCAGCGCCACGTCGTGCATGTGCAGCCGGTCGCCGCTGATGTCGTGCCAGCGCCCGACGACGGTGAGCGGGCCCTTGGTGAAGATCACGACCGTCTGGCCGTGCCATTCATCGTGGCCGGGATGGAAGACGTGGCCGGTGGACATGAGGCAGCTCCGGGCAAACGGGAACCGAGGGAGATTAACGCGACGGGGACCTGGCTGCGAGTGGCCGCTGCAGCGGCTCTGCCCCGACGTGCGTGCCCGGTCGGCGGCTTTCGACACCGTTGTCCTGTCGCACTAGACTGCGGAACGTTCCGGTGCCGCCAGCGTGAGGAGCCGTGACGACCGACGATCCTGCCTCCGGCCCGCCGATCCTCGCGGCCGCGCAGCGCGAGGCCTTCGCGCGCGACGGCTGGACCGTGGTCCGCAACCTGCTCTCGCCCGCGGAGTGCGATGCGCTGGAGCTCGTGACGATGGCGCTGCTGCGCCGCGAGATCCCGGTGCCGGGGCGCGACTACTGCGACATGACCGCGGACTACGGCCGCCCCATCGAGGAGCACGCGCTGCTCAACGTCATGCTGCCGCGCCGCCATCACGCGCCGCTGCGCGGCGACGCGTACGAGCGGCGCGCCGCAGCGGTGGCGGCGCAGCTCTGCGGGCCGGACCTGGTGCTGGACTACGACCAGATCGTCGCCAAGCCGCCGCGCAGTCCCGACGCGATCTTCCACTGGCACCAGGACCTGGCGTACTGGCCGCTCACCGCGGACACGCGCACGGCTTCCTTCTGGCTCGCGCTCGACGAGGTGGACGAGGACAACGGCTGCGTGCGCTTCGTGGACGGCAGCCACCGCGAGCCCGCGCTGCGTCCGCACCATCCGCTGCACGGCGACCGCGACACGAACCACACGCTCGTGGCGGCGCTGGACCCGTCCCGCGACCGCCCGCGCCCCGCGCGCCTGCACCGCGGCGATGCGAGCGTGCACCACGAGCGCACGCTGCACGGCTCGGGCGGCAACACGAGCGACCGGTGGCGCCGCGGCTTCGTGATCGCCTTCCGCGCCGCCAGCGCCGTCGCCGAGGAGCGCGCCCTCGGCTTCACCCACTCTCACAACGACGCGCCGGACGTGCTCGAGCGCGTGGCGGCGCTCCGGCCGCGGTGAAGCGCCCGGTGTGCATCCGACGGGTGCGGCCTGCTCAGGCCTCTCCGAGCGGCAGGATACGTATCCGAGATGCTGTCTCGTCCACTGAGAGAATGGCGCCGCTCATCAGCACAGTCCGGTGCGTGCGGAGAATCCGCACGAGCAACTTGCCGAGGGACGCGGGCAGCACGTCCTGTGTCCGCATGAGAACGATGCTGGGCCCTCTCGCGCGACTCAACGCCAGCAGTGCGGAGAATCCGAGGTCGTGGGTGACAACGATTCGTTCATGTTCCCGTGCCCAACTCATGAGCACTGCATCCTTGGAATCCGGTGCGCCCACGGCACCCCAATGGATCGCATCGAAGCCTTCAGCAGTCAGGTACGTGACCCACTCCGGGGCCATGTTCATGTCCAGCAGAAGCTTCACGAGGCCTTGAGCGGGATGTCGACTTCCTGCGTGCGCCAGGCAGCGTATTGCAGCGCTGCAAGGATGTCGTCCTTCTCGAGATAGGGATACGCCCCCAGGATGTGCTCGTTCGAGTGGCCGCTCGCGAGCAAGCCGAGGATCGTTCCCACCGTGACTCGGAGACCACGAACACAAGGCCGGCCGCCCATGACCTCAGGATCTGAGGTGATGCGTGCGAGGAGACTCATGTCCATGGCGCCAGCGTACCTCATGTCCGTGATGACACCACGGGGTGCACGGGAATCACCTCGAGCCACTCAGTGTCCTGGTGTGTAGACGTACGGCGCGTCCACGCCGAGCGGCAGGCCGAGCTGCCGATAGAGGAGCAGGTAGGCGGTCCACGCGACGAGGAAGGCCACGCTGTAGGGCAGCATGAGCGAGGTCAGCGTGCCGATGCCCGTGGACTTCACGTAGCGCTGACAGAAGACGACCACGAGCGGGAAGTACGGCATCATCGGCGTGATGATGTCCGTGCACGAGTCGCCGACGCGGTAGGTCGCCTGCGTGAGTTCCGGCGAGAGCCCGAGACTCATGAACATCGGCACGAAGATCGGCGCCAGCAGCGCCCACTTGGCGGACGCCGAGCCGATGAGCAGGTTGAACAGCGTGGCCACGCCGATGAGGCCCAGCATCGCGGTGCCGTGCGACGCGCCGATGGACTTCAGCGCCGTCGCGCCCTTCAGCGCCAGCAGCGCGCCGAGCCCGGACGTGTTGAACACGTCGATGAACAGCGCGGCGAAGAAGACCATCACGAGGTAGTAGCCCATCGTGCCCATGGTCCGGGCCATGCCGGTGACGATGTCGCGGTGGCTGCGGAAGCGGCCGCTCACGTATCCGTGCACGACGCCCGGCAGCACGAACAGCAGGAAGATGAGCGGCACGATGGCCGCCATGAGCGGCGCGCCGGGCGAGCCCGGCGTGCCGGCCTTCGTGAGCGAGCCGTCCGGCGCGCGCAGGGCGGAGCCCGCCGGCAGCGCCCACCATGCAAGCAGCGCGAGGCACGCGGCCAGCGTGAGGAGGCCGCACAGCAGTCCCTTGCGCTCGCGGCTCGAGAGGATCGCCAGCGGCGGCATGTCGTCGGGATCGCCGTCCACCAGCACGCGGCGCAGGCGCGGCTCCACGACGAAGTCCGTGATCAGCCAGCCCAGCAGCACGATCAGCACGGACGACGAGGCGGTGAAATAATAATTGCAGAGCGGGTTCACGGCGACGGTCGGGTCCAGCACGCCGGCGCCGGCCTGCGTCAGCCCCGAGAGCAGCGGGTCGAGGCCGCACGGCAGCGGGTTGGCCGAGAAGCCGCCCGACACGCCGGCGAACGCGGCCGCGATGCCCGCGAGCGGGTGCCGCCCCGCCGCGGCGAACAGCACGCCGCCGAGCGGGATCACCAGCACGAAGCCCGCGTCCGCCGCCGTGTGCGACAGCAGCCCCACGAGGATGAGGATCGGCGTGAGCAGCTGGCGCGGCGTGACCGCCAGCAGCGCCTTCATCGCGGCATCGATGAAGCCCGCGTGCTCGGCCACGCCGACGCCGAGCAGCGCCACGAGCACGACGCCCAGCGGCGGGAAGCCCGTGAACGTCCTCACCATGCCGGAGAGGAAGGCCGCGAACGCCTGCAGCGTGAGCATGTCCTGCACGCGGATCGGCGAGCCGCCGGGACTCGCCGGCGTGACCGTGCGCGGGTCGATCTCCGCGAACTCGACGCCCGACAGCGCCTTGGACAGCACCCACGTCGCGACGAGTCCGAGCAGGAACAGCACCGCCGGATCCGGCAGCCGGTTGCCGGCGCGCTCGACGAGGTCGAGCACGCGCTGCACCAGCGACCTGCGCCCACGGCCTGCGGCGGGCGCGGGATCGTTCATGAGCTGCGCTCGGGAGAGGCGGATGACGCTTCAGGCCAGTCTTGAATGCTTGACGGTGACCGTTCGGTTTTCAAGCCGGCATCGCAACTGCTGCGGCGAGCATGACACGCGACTCGACTCCACCCGTCCATCGTCGAGCACACGGTCTGTTCGGGTACGCTTCGCGAGCATGCACCTGAAAGGGAATCGGACATGACTCGGCGGACGCCCGCATGAAAGCTGCTTCCAGCTACTTCAAGGCCGTTGCCTGCAAGCGGCTCCAGAAGATCGACCTGGTTGCCAAGGGAAGCCACCAGCACGAGCTGCAGGGCATCAACTCGCTGAAGGTGATTCTGGGCACAGGGAAGCGGCGCCCGGTGCAGTCGCTCTGGCGTGGATTCGACGAAGACGGCTTGTTGACCACCGAGCCCACGCACCAGCTCACCTGGTACGATGCGCGCGAGAACAGTCCGGAGCGTGCCGCGGAGTGGAGGCTTTATTACCCGGCGGGCACGCCGCTCGACGATGCTGACGTCGGCGATCTCCTCGTGGTCGCCCAGCCGCGGGAAGATGGACCGCTGGCCTACCTCGACATCGTCCTGTACGTCATTCCCTGGGACAGCGACCTGCGCAACGAGGTCGTTCAGGCGCTCGGTCTTGGCGAACCGGGTTCCAGCTTGCAGTCACGCAGCGAGGAAGTCCTCGCCAAGGCGAAGCTGCTCGCGTTGCACGAGGAGATCCTGCGGTCGCTGGAGCCCGCATTCCAGGCTGCGCCCGAGCCGCTTGGCATCGAAGAGGCCGTGCGGAGACGATTCGCCGACTTTCTCGAGCATCCCCACACGAACGACTTTCCGCGGCCGGCGGAGTTGGCTGCTTTCTCGAGGGACTCGATTGCGATCGATCCCGACGGTGACGCCGACAAGACGCTCGTGGACCTGCTGGACATCGAGACACGCGCCTTCCACGTGCTGGAGAACGAGCAGTTGGCTGCCACGCTCCGCTCGGGCTTCGCCACGGTCGACCAGTTCCTCCGAAGCGCGCAGTCCGCGCTCCAGCGCCGAAAGAGCCGGCGCGGTCGGTCTCTGGAGCTGCACCTCGCTCACCTGTTCCGGCTCTCGAAGATCCCGTTCGAGGAGCAGGTGAAGGCGGACGGCGACACCACCGTGGACTTCCTGTTCCCGGAGCTGCAGCTCTACAAGAGCCTCGCGGCCAGTGCTCCCGCCGGCTGCGGCGTGATCTCCCTGGCGTCGAAGTCCACGATCAAGGAGCGCTGGCGACAAGTGCTTCGCGAAGCGCGGAAGCTTTCGCAGAAGCACTTGTGCACGCTGCAGCCGGGAATCAGCCCGGCCCAGATCGCGGAGATGAAGGAGGCCGGCGTCGTGCTCGTGATCCCACGAGCCTTCCAAGGTTCCTACAAACCGGGAACCGCGAGAGTCCTGTCCGTCTCCGACTTCATCGCTCGTGTACGAACCGAAGTCCGCTGATCCTTGCGGAGATGGAGAAGCTCGACGACGACTTGCGCGACATCTCCGATCAGCGGGAAGACGACCGAGTTGCCGAACTGCCTGTAGAGATGCACGTCCGACACTCGGCTGCTGATGCTGTGCTTGGCCGACGCATCGGGGCGGTAGCGGTCACGCAGCGTCTTCGGAAGGCCCATCAGGCCGGCGCATTCGAAGGGAGTGAGACGACGCGGGCGCTGCGGTCCCCCGCTGGCCCCGCGACGCTCGACGAGGATCTCCGCGCCGTCCTTGTGATAACGGGCAGAGAGCGTTCGTGAGCTGAAGGCAGTGCTCACGAGGTCCTGCGCGCGGACCAGTCCGTAGCCGAAGCCATTGCCCGCAGCGGCATGGTGAGCCTTGTGCCGACGAAGCGTCTCCCAGGTGCCGGGACCGACGATGTATCGCTCATCCGGGACCGTTTCGAGGATGTCGCCGACGCAGCTGTAGAGGCGGCTCACGCCCGCCCCCCGCGCCAAGCCGTCAAGCCGGCCTTGCACTGTCTCGACATCCGTCTGCCGGACCCCGCAGTCGCGGCGAGCGGCGATGATGATCGTGCGTTCGCGGTGCTGCGGCACCCAATGCCTTGCATCGATGACGGCACTCGCGACGAAGTGGTCGCGCCGCAAGCGCTCCAGGATGAACGCCCAAGTCTGCCCCCCGTCGTGGCTCCGGAGGTTCTTGACGTTCTCCAGGAAGAGGACCGAGGGCTTTCGCGCCTCGACGATGTCCATCAGCCGGAAGAAGAGCTGGCCCTGATCCTCGTCTTCGAAACCGTGAGGCCGACCCAGCGCATTCTTCTTGGACACTCCAGCCAGCGAGAAGGGCTGACAGGGAAAGCCCGCAGCCATGATGTCGTGCTGGGGAACGTGATCCGCGTACCTCCCTCGGTGCCGGGTGATGTCGCCGGCGCCGTCGGCTGGTAGGCTCTTCGAATCGAGGCACCGATCAGCTTCGGA